>OIYV01001015.1_pt1 | contig 14129 bp, 12 predicted proteins | sample 1588251 | NCBI WGS metagenome assembly OIYV01 (sample SAMN03283282) | human gut metagenome | biome: human-associated habitat; material: feces | host: Homo sapiens | place: Peru | collected 2012
TACCTATGGCAACCGGCCGAATCGAACGTTCGCGCCAGCAGCAAGCCATGAAGGGGTCCTGCGATCGTGTAGCCATCATCTACAGCGCTTTTCACGAAGTCGGAAAAGAGGTCGGCTCCAAACCCGCCGCGCTCACCAGCGTCGAGCACCGTCGAGAGTGTCCGCGCCGGCGCAAGCTCAACAACGCCCTCGTGCCCGCATTCCTCACCCAGTTCCCTATACGCCTCGAGCCGCATGGCCGACCCCCAAAAATACCGCCGTTCGCCGGCCACGGGAAACCAGAAATACGGCTTCATAAGCGCGGCGTTTCGGTTTGCGAAGGCGACGGCGTCGGTGCATACATCCGCAGGCAAACGATGCTCCTCGCGCTCTACAACGTAGATGCAGCCCGCAAAGTCGCGCTCCTCCACAACGCCCAGGTCGCTCTCACTGGAACGCAGTTCCTCCATAAAGCGGCTGTGCTCGCTCAGGGCAAGCTCACGCCGACGCAGGTCGTGGCGCATCTCGTCCTCGCGTCGGGCGAGCTGGCTCTCGATATCCCCCAGTGTACGCGCCGTGAGCAGCTCCTGCACCTCCGCTAGCGAGAAACCCATGGCCTGGTAGTACTTGCAGTCCCACAGCAGGTTCATCTGCCAGTCGTCGTAGTAGCGGTACCCGTTGCTCGGATCGACCTCGGGCTGGATGATCCCGCGTTTCTCATACAGGCGCAGCGCGTCGCGGGTGATACCCAGCTTTTGGCGAATGTCTTTTTGCGTGTACCGCATGGATTATCTCCCCAAACCGCTTGACCTGGGTGTTACCCCCACCTTGACCATTAATCACATAGTACATGGGCGCAATATGCACGCGCCACGATTTCTTGGAGGTAGTAATGAAGCTCGACACTCTGTTCTCTCCCATGAAAATCGGATCTTGCGAGATCCCGAACAGGCTTGTCGTCCCCGCCATGGTCACCAACTACTGCAACCTCGAGGGCACCATCACCGAGCGTTACCTTCGCTACATGGAGGAGAAGGCCCGCGGAGGCTGGGGCCTGCTCATCACCGAGGACTACTGCGTCCAGGAGAACCGTAAGGGCTACACGCGTATCCCCGGCCTGTGGAACGATGGCCAGATCGAGGGCAACAAGGACCTGACCGCCGCCGTTCACGCCCACGGCTCCAAGATCTTCTGCCAGATGTACCACCCCGGTCGCCAGGTCATGCCCCAGTCGACCTTTGGCCTCGACCTCGTCGCGCCCAGCGCCACCACCTGCCCCGCATGCCAAGGCCCCGCTCGCGACATGACCATCGATGAGATCGCCACCCTCGTGGACGACTTCGGCTCGGCCGCCGGCCGCGCCAAGGAGGCCGGCTTCGACGGTATCGAGCTGCACTGCGCCCACGGCTACTTGCTGGCCGAGTTCCTCTCCCCCGCCATCAACCGTCGCGTCGACCAATACGGCGGCTGTTTTGCAAACCGCGTGCGCATCGTGGACGAGATCATCGTTTCCATGCGTGAGCGCGTGGGGCAGGACTTCCCCATCATCGTCCGCGTCTCCAGCGATGACCTCGTTCCCGGCGGCCGCACCATCGCCGAGACCCTGCAGCTGTGCCGCCACCTGGAGGAGGTCGGCTTCGACGCCATCAACTGCTCCAACGGCATGTACGCCAGCAAGCCCACCGACCAGGTCATCGCCCCCATGTTCACCCCGCACGCCGTCAATATGGACCGCTGCGCCCTCATCAAGCAGGTCGTGAACATCCCCGTCATCCTCTCCAACCGCGTTAACGACCCCGAGATGGCCGACACCCTGCTCGCTATGGGCACCGCCGACTTCGTCGCCATGGGCCGCGGATCGCTTGCCGACCCCCACATGCCCAACAAGGCAAAGGCTGGCAAGACCTGCACCATCAGGCAGTGCATCGGCTGTCTGCAGGGCTGCGAGTTCCCGCTCTACATCGACTCCGAGGTAACCTGCTTGATCAACCCCCGTGTCGGTCGTGAGTACGAGGACGCCATGGACAAGGTCGAGACCGCCAAGAAGGTCATGATCATCGGCGCCGGCCCCGCGGGCCTTCAGGCTGCCGAGGCTGCAGCGAAGCGCGGCAACGACGTCACCGTGTACGAGGCCCAGGATCAGCTGGGCGGCCAGTTCCGCTCCGCAGCCTTCCCCGTCGGTAAGGGCGAGCTGTCCACGTACATCAGCAGTCTGCGCGCCAGCCTCGAGGAGCTCGATGTCAACGTCAACCTTGGCCAGGAGGTAGATGAGGACCTTATCGCCGCCAATAAACCCGACGCCATCGTGATCGCCACCGGCGCCAAGCCCCTCACCCCTCCCATCCCCGGCATCGAGAACGCCGTTTTCGCCGAGAACGTCCTGCTTGGCAAGACGATCGTCAGCCCCGGCCCCGTCGTCGTATGCGGTGGCGGCGAGGTAGGCGCCGAGACGGCCGACTTCATCGCCCAGTACCGCGACGACGTCACCGTGCTCGAGATGCGCGGCGAGCTGTGCCTGGACATGATGCCCATCACCAAGGGCGCGTTCATGGAAATGATGGCCAATTCCGGCGTCAAGTCCCACGTCAACGCAACCGTCAAGTGCATCGAGAGCGGTGTAGAGGTCGACACCGACATCGCAAGTTGGAGCGGCGAGGCGGGCGCCGATAGCCAGAACGCAACGGGCTTCGCCGTCGTCTACACCGATGCCCAGGGCGTCGAGCACAAGCTCCCCGCGGCGACGGTCGTCTCGGCATTCGGCTACAAGGCTTACAACCCGCTCGAGGAGATCGCCCGCAAGCACTGCGACAACGTGCAGGTAGTCGGCTGCGCCGTCAAGGCCGGTAACGCCGTCGTCGCCTCGCGCGAGGGTTACGAGGCAGGTCTGGCCATCTAGGGCCCAGATCCATTGACTTAGGTCCCCACTTCCTTGCTGGAAGCAAGAACAACAAGGGAGGCAATCGTACACACGATTGCCTCCCTTTCGTTTTTGGTGTTCGTAACTAACGTATACACACCAACCGCAAACCCTTACAGCTCGTACTCAACCACCTGCGGCTGACCGGGTCCGTCCAGATTCTCCACCTCGACGCGCACGAAGCGCAAACCCACCAACTCGTAGCCCGCTTTGTGCTGCACATCGGCGTACACATGCGCCTGAAGCTCGTGCTTGGCCTGCAACTGCGCGGGTGTCTCGGCAGAGAAGTTCACTGCGCAGAGCCTCCCCTGCGCCGGCGCTCTTATGAAGGAAGACGACATGCCGAGCCTATTTGATTAATGGCAGCACCGGCGGACTCCAGGCCCGCCGGGTCATACAGGGATAAGCCAATGGGGCGCGGACGGCAATGCTCAGTTGCCGCCCGCGCCCCATGTTCATAATTCGCGCGACTAGGCGACCCAGTTAGATTCCCATGCCCATTTACGGAATTGAAGCGGGCGTCCGGTATTCGCCAATTCGGCGATACGGAGCTCGAAGCGCTTCGGGTCATCGAATGCCTGAAGAAGGCGGGGATGGAGATCAAGGACATCCGGCTGTTCATGGAATGGTACGCGGAGGGCCCGTCGACTTACCCCAAGCGCAAGGCCATGTTCGAGGAGCGGAAGGCCCACATGGAGTCGGAGATCGCGAACATGAACCGTGCGCTGGACATGCTGAAGTTCAAATGCTGGTACTACGAGCAGCTGAATCAGGGCAGCAACGAGGCTGAGCTGAAGGCACTGATTCCCAACGGCTTACCAGAAGAAATCAAAGAGGTCTACGAAAACGCGCACGCTCGATAGTGCCACCCCATCACAAGGGGCTTTGGCAAGGAGACGATTTCGAGCAGGAGCGCAAGGAGAGGGCCTTCGAACCAGAAGGTTCGGAGGCCTTTTTATAGCTATCGACATCGATGACGGCGATACCCGCCGCAAGCATCTCCGCGCGCAGGTCATCCATGGCATCGCTCGCATGCCGAAGCACGTGGACGCGCACGTTCGCAAGGTCGGCAAGGGCAATATCGCCGCGCGAAGAAAACGGGCTTTGGCGCGGCACGTCCAGCGCCAACGGCGCAGTCCCCAGCGGGAGGACGCGGCACACGTCATGCCGGCGAACGCTTGAGTATGCCGCCTGAATGAGGTCAACGTCCTCCCCCAGATTTCGCACAATACCCGCCCGGTCATCGTAGATGTCACCGATCGGCGTGAGCTCGAGCTTGAGCTGAGGTGCTCGTTCATGAATGCGCGGCCAAGCCTCCAAGGTCTACGCGGCAGGAGAAAGCAGGGACACGCCGAGCCTCACGGTATGCTCGCCCGCATCGCTTCGACCGCGGGCACGCCGCAGGGCGTCTGCCGACTGACGCATAATCGAGCGTGCGCCCTCCACCAGCGACTCCCCAGCTGCAGTGAGAACGCAGCCTCGCCGGGTTCGCGTGAACAACAGAGGCGCTTCATGGCACGCACTCCCACCACATCGGCTTACTAGTAATCTCCATACTATATTCGAACATTTGTTCCCATCTTCTGTTATGATTGATTAAGCCTAAACAAGGCAGGGCAAGAGTCGCTTCGGAGGCCCCCAATGGTACGGAGCGACGGGTTGCATGAATTAGGGTATCGGAATCTATCTCGTTGATTCCTTAACGCTATCGCAGCACTGGCCCCACCTTAGCCGGTGTAGCGCATACCGGCTGGTCGGAGGCGATACCCGACTGGTGACATTACCCCCCTACGTCTTCCACCGGGAGTCAACCATGACGCTTACCGAACTATCCCAGCAAATCGCGCTTTACGAGAATCCCGACCACACCATTCAGCTTGAAGTCCGTACGGACGAAGACACCGTCTGGCTTACCCAGCAGCAGATGGCGCAGTTGTTCGGACGCGATGTCACAACGATTCGCAGGCACATCAAGGCTGCACGTGCCGAGGAGCTGGAAGGAATTCCAGTTAGTGCAAAATTTGCACTAACTGCCTCGGACGAAAAGACTTACCAGGTAGAGCACTACAACCTCGACATGATCTTGTCCGTGGGCTACCGCGTGAAGTCCCAGCAGGGTATCTATTTCCGGCGCTGGGCGAACTCCGTGCTCAAACAGCACCTCGTCCAAGGCTATACCGTGAATCAAAAGCGCCTCGATACGCTCAAGACCGTCGTAAAGATTCTTGAGCGCGCGGACGTTCCCGAGGTTGCAGGATCGGCCGAGCTGCTCAACAGCTACCTACCGAGCCTCGAGCTCCTCAACGACTATGACACCGGCAACCTTCCGGCACAAGAGGGCAAAGCACCCACATGGCAGCTCACCCACGAGGACGCCTTGGAATTCGTGCGATCGCTTCCCTTCTACGGCGAGTCCAACCTGTTCGGCCGTGAACGGGGAGGCCTGTTCGAAGGGATCGTCAACGCCCTGTATCAGGGGTTTGCCGATCAAGACCTATACCCAAGCGTGGAGGCCAAGGCGGCAAACCTGCTGTACCTCGTTGTAAAGGACCATCCGTTCCTCGATGGAAACAAGAGGTCGGCCGCAGCACTCTTCGTGTATTTCCTTGACAAGAACGGGCTGCTCAAACAGGACGACCACCTGCTTGTCGAGGGAAACGCTCTCGCCGCCATGACGCTCATGGTCGCGCTTTCGGACCCAAGCGAGAAAGATGCGATGGTCTCGCTCGTGGAGAACTTCATCGCGTAGTCAACGTGCGCGTCTTTGCTCTTGATGGGAGTTCGGCGACTACGGGACTAGGCAGCGTTGCCTGCGCAGACGTGAGGCGTTTCACAGCACGCGCTCCTGCCACATCGGCTTGCCCGTAATCTCCATACCATATTCGAACATTTTCCTGTCCGTGGGCTACCGCGTGAAATCCCAACAGGGTATCCATTGTAAGATCATCGATGCTGCGGCGGAGAAGCCCCCGCCGGGATCACGCTGCAGACAGCCCGAGGGCGTCACCCCTCTTGCACGAGTTCGATGAGTCGAGTAACGAGTCCACGTTTCTCGTTGCCGAGCACGTACGCACCGAAGGTCACCTCGGGCATATTCTCCAGCGTCGCCGTGGGAAATGCGAACTCTTCGGGTGCGGATACGCCCGCAGCGATATCCGGAACGGGGGCAATGGCGATGCCGAGTCCCGACAGGGTAACGAGCTGCGTCGCCTCTATGGAGTCGCAGAGGTACTGGTCGCTCATCGGGCGCTGCGAGATGATGCGGAAGAAGGCCTCGCGCAGCTGTCTCGGTATGTGGGCGGGCTTTGGTATCGCAATTGGCTGCCCCTCCAAGTCGCACTCCAAGAGGCGTGTTCGACCTGCGAGGGGACTGTCCTCGGGAAGTAGGCATTCCACCCGGACTCCGCACAGGGGTGTATAGGTCTCGCCTCGCCGCCCCGCTCCCTCGAAGTCCAACACGACGTCCACCTCGCCGTCCTCCAGAAGCTGGTGAAGGTGGTCGTGTGGGGCGACCACAAGGTCGGGGTGCAGCCCCGGAATATCTAAAGCGAGCTGGCGAAAGGCCTTGGCGACAAACGACGCGTGCGCCAAGTTGCGACTTCCGACCGAGAGGCGCGTGGGACGGGTGGACCCTTCCGCTGCCCGATAGCGCGTGACAGCCCTTCTGGCGATGCTCAGCACGGATTCTGCGTCGGGGATAAGGGAGCGTCCCTCCTCCGTAAGCGACACGCGGCGCGTCGTGCGATTGAAGAGCGTGCAACCGAGCTCCTGCTCGAGCGAGCGGATTTGATGCGTCACGGACGGTTGCGTGAGGTGCAGGCGCTCTGCCGCCCGGGCGAATGAGAGCGCGTCCGCCACGGCGAGAAAACACTCAAGTTGAGATGTGTTCACGATGTGTACCTTCCCCTACTAACCGCTAGCTCGATTTATAGATACATTCTATCAGTAAAAGCATAGTTCAATTTAACAATTGAGGATGTATCCCTTCTAATGGGACGTGTGAACCCGGATTGCCTCGACTCGGCCGGGCTCGCGTCGTCGTCATTCCCCAGAGAAAGAAGGGATACCTATGCTCAAGACGCTGCTCGCGAACGTTCGCGAGTACACGCGCGCCAGCGTTCTCGCGCCGCTCCTCACGGTGGGAGAGGTGGTGATGGAAGTCCTCATCCCCATCGCCTGCGCGCTCATCATCGACCGCGGCATACAGGCGGGCGACATGGGTGCCGTCCTCATGTACGGCGCCCTTATGCTCCTGTGCGCCCTCGCGAGCCTCGCCTGCGGCGTGTTCGCGGGCAAGTACGCCGCAGAGGCGAGCGCCGGCTTTGCCGCCAACCTGCGCGACGCCATGTACGAGAACGTGCAGACGTTCAGCTTCTCAAACATCGACCGCTTCTCCACGGCGGGCCTCGTGACACGCCTGACCACGGACGTCTCGAACGTCCAAAACTCCTACATGATGATCCTTCGCATCGCCGTGCGCGCTCCCATATCGCTCGTGTCGAGCATCGTCGCCTGCGTGGCGATCAGCGCGGGGCTGTCGCTCGTGTTCGTAGCGGCGATAGTGGTGCTTACCGTGGCCATGTGCGCACTCCTGCTCTCGGTGATGCCCGTCTTCGACCAGGTGTTCTCTAAGTACGACGAGCTCAACGCCAGCGTTCAGGAGAATGTGGGCGCCATCCGCGTGGTGAAGGCCTTCGTACGCGAGGGACACGAGATCAAGCGGTTTCGCGGCGCGGCCGAGCGCCTCTATAAGCTCTTCGTTAAGGCGGAAGGTCGCATGGCGCTCACCATGCCGCTCATGATGCTCGTCATGTATGCCGCGGTCGTCGCCCTCTCCTGGTTCGGCGCGCAGTTCGTGGTGGGCGGCTCCATCACAACCGGCGAGCTCACGAGCCTGTTCACGTACGTGACGCAGGTTCTCACGAGTCTCATGATGTTCGCCATGGTCTTCGTGATGGTGTCCATGAGCGTTGCGAACGCCCGCCGCATCGTAGAGGTGCTCGACGAGCGGCCCGACATCACGAACCCCGAGCGGCCCGCACGCGAGGTCGCGGACGGCTCCATCGACTTCGACCACGTCTCCTTCTCCTACGCCTCGGGTTCCGGCGAACTCGTGCTCTCCGACATCGACCTGCACATCGAGTCGGGCGAGACGGTCGGCATCGTGGGAGGCACGGGCTCGGGCAAGTCGACGCTGGTCTCGCTGGTGAGCCGCCTCTACGACGCGAGCGATGGGTCGGTTCGCGTGGGCGGCCGCGACGTGCGCGACTACGACCTGGACACGCTGCGCCGGGAGGTGTCAGTCGTCCTGCAGGGCAACGTCTTGTTCTCGGGGACGGTGCTCGAGAACCTGCGCTGGGGCGATGGGGACGCGAGCGAGGAGCAGTGCCGGGAGGCGTGCGAGCTCGCCTGCGCGGACGAGTTCGTCGAAGCCATGCCCGAAGGCTACGAGACGCTCATAGAGCGCGGCGGCACCAACGTCTCCGGCGGGCAGCGCCAGCGCCTCTGCATCGCGCGTGCGCTCGTTAAACGGCCGCGCGTACTCATCCTCGACGACTCCACGAGCGCCGTCGACACGGCGACCGACGCGAGGATCCGCGAGGCGTTCGCCACCAAGATTCCCGACGTGACAAAGCTCATCATCTCCCAGCGCATCTCGAGCGTGGCGGACGCGGACCGCATCGTCGTGCTCGACGAGGGGCGCATCTCGGGGTTCGGGACGCACGCGGAGCTGCTTGAGACGAACGACATCTACCGAGACATCTACGAGGCCCAGACGGGCGCTTCGGGCGACTTCGACAGGCCGGAGGAGGACTAATGGATAAGAACGCAATCGCCCGCGCCGGGGGTACTAACGGAAACCCGGGTTCGGGGGCGGGCCGCGCCGCCGAGGCGAAAACGGGCGCAGAAGACAGCGGGTCGAACATGAAGGCGCTCGCCCGTGCCGTACGGTACCTGCTTGATGGCTACGCGGTACCGTTCGTCATCGTGGTCGTATGCATCGTCGTGGCTGCCGTCGCGCAGGTGCAGATGTCGATGTTCACGGGCACGCTCGTCGACCAGTACATCCTGCCTCTCCTGGGCGCCGCCCACCCCGACTTCGCCCCGCTCGCGAGGTCGCTGGCGCAGCTCGTCGCCATCCTCGCAGTGGGGGCGGCATGCAGCTATGCCTACAACCGTATCATGGTGACCGTGAGCCAGGGAACGATGCGGCACCTGCGCGACGACCTGTTCGAACGCATGGAGACTCTGCCGATCTCCTATTTCGACACGCACTCGCACGGCGACATCATGAGCGTCTACACCAACGACGTGGACACGATGCGTCAGTTTTTCTCGACGTCGGTACCCCAGCTCTTGAACTCAGCCATCACCATCGTCACCACGCTCGTCTCCATGATCGTGGTGAGCTGGCAGCTCACGCTGGTGTCACTCGCGATGGTGGGCGTGATGCTTCTGGTGACCGCCAAGGTGGCAGGAGCCGCGGGCGGGTTCTTCTCGCGCCAGCAGTCCGACCTCGGCGACCTGAACGGCTACGTGGAGGAAATGATCGAGGGGCAGAAGGTCGTCAAGGTGTTCTGCCACGAGGGTGAGTCCGTCTCGGGCCTGCGCCGCATCAACGGGCGCCTGCGCGAGAGCGCCACGAAGGCCAACGCGTACTCGAATATCCTCATGCCGCTCATGGCGAACCTCGGCAACATCTCCTACGTGCTGTGCGCCATCGTCGGAGGATGTCTGGCCCTCGCGGGCGGCTCGGCGGCCCTCACCCTCGGCGGCGTGGTGAGCTTCCTGACGCTCAACAAGAGCTTCACACAGCCCATCACGCAGATTGCCCAGCAGCTGAATTCAATCGTGATGGCAGGCGCCGGCGCGGAGCGCGTCTTTTCCCTCATGGACGCAGAGCCGGAGGCGGACGAGGGCTATGTGCACCTGGTGAACGCCCGGAGGACGGCGAGCGGCGTCATCGGCGAATGCGACGAACGCACCGACACATGGGCCTGGCGCCACGAGCACGGCGACGGCACGGTAACATGGACACCGCTCGAGGGACACATCGCCTTCGAGGATGTCGACTTCGGATACGTGCCCGAAAAGCAGGTGCTGTACGACATCACCATGACCGCCGAACCGGGTCAGAAAATCGCCCTGGTTGGCTCCACCGGCGCGGGCAAGACTACGATCACCACCCTCATCAACCGCTTCTACGACATCTCAGGAGGCAAGATTCGCTACGACGGCATCAACGTCGAGAAGATCGCCAAGCCGGACCTCCGCCGCTCGCTCGGCATCGTCCTGCAGGACACGCACCTGTTCTCCGGGTCGGTGATGGACAACATCCGCTACGGAAGGCTCGAGGCGACCGACGAGGACTGCATTGCGGCAGCGAGGCGCGTGGGGGCGGACGGCTTCATCAGGCGCCTTCCCAACGGGTACGACACGCGAATCTCCGGTGACGGCGGCTCGCTCTCCGCCGGCCAGCGCCAGCTCATCGCCATCGCCCGCGCCGCCGTGGCCGACCCGCCCGTGCTCATCCTCGACGAGGCCACGAGCAGCATTGACACGCGCACCGAGGAGCTCGTGCAGCGCGGCATGGACGCCCTCATGGAGGGACGCACGAGCTTCGTCATCGCGCACCGGCTCTCCACCGTGCGCAACGCCGATTGCATCTGCGTGATGGAGGCCGGCCGGATCATCGAGCGCGGAAACCACGACGAGCTCATGGCACAGCGGGGCCGTTACTGGCAGCTGTGCACCGGCGGAGGCCTGGCCGAGGAGTAGGACCTAGGTCGGCGGGCGTGGGCGGACCGCCGCCCACGCCCTCAGATGTGTTCAGTTGCAGCAAAAACAAGGAGGAAGCCATATGCAAAAGGTGGTTGCAATATACGGTAGCGCTCGGAAGAAGGGCTTCAGCTCCCTCGCGGTCGACAGGATGGTCGCGCAGTTGGAAAGCGATAGCCAGGTCGAAACGTTTAGGCTCTCGGAAATGAATTTGAAGGGCTGTCGAGGCTGCTTTGCCTGTCGATTGCGCGAGGGATGCGTCCAACACGATGACCTCTCCCGGCTCCTGAAAAGCGTGATCGAAGCCGACCTCGTCATCTTCTCGACACCCGTCTACTGCTTTAGCCCCTCAGGCGCTTTCGTCACGATGTTCGAGCGGCTGTATCCCCTGATTTCCGGTAACGAACGGGCCGCCGGGAAGAAACAGGAGTTCAGCCTCAAGAAGCCGTACGCACCCCGCCGCGGCAGGAAGAAGAGTATGCTCGTGCTGTCCTGCGGGGCCCTGGGGATCGCGGCAAGCCAGGTGAGGCGGCGCATCGAGAAGAACCTTAGGATAAACGGATTTGACAACCTCGGGACCGTGGTGGTCGACGGGACGTACGGTAAGAAGAAGCGGGAGCTGACGGATCGCCAGCTCGTCCACATCGATAGAATCTGTGTCAAAGCACACTAAGAATCAAGAAAGGAAACGAGCAATGCCTGCAATCGACATCACGCTCAGGGTAACTCCGCGTCTGGTAAAAGACGCGCAGGGCAACGAGAAGAAGGCGCTCGTCGGGCACCTGGGCACGCACTTCGACACCATGGACAAGGAGTTCCCGTTGGAATACTCGGAGCTGCCGGGCGTCGCCTTCGATGTTCGGGGCGTCCGCGGCCGCGACATAACGGCCCAGGACATTGACCTCGACCGCGTCCCCACGGGTTCGTTTATCGCCTTCTGCACCGGATTCATCGAGGAGGAGGAATATGGCACGGGGCGCTACTTCAAGGAGCATCCGCAGCTTTCGCCCGAGCTGGTGGACGAACTTGTCTCACGCGGTGTCGCAATCATCGGCGTCGACTGCGCTGGCGTTCGCCGTGGCGCGGAACACACGCCGACCGACCAGCGCTGCGCCGACCACGGCACCTTCGTGGTGGAGAACCTTTGCCACCTGTCCGACCTGCTCGACGCGGCGCCCTTAGGGGTGTTCCGGGCCAGTACGTACCCCGCGAACTACGAGGGCATGTCGGGGCTTCCGTGCCGGGTCGTCGCGCGCACGATTCAGTGAGCGCTCTTTGGTCACGGAACTATGGAGCGGACGAGACGAGGAGACCTGTAACATCCCATCGGTCCAAAGCGACGGCTCGAGCGGCAAGGTCGAGTGCCCGGGGTCCCGCGCAGCATCGAATAGTTACGTGGGCCGTTCTAGGCCCGCGTGCCCCCCCTACTCCCACTCAATAGCTTCAAGCCCGTATCTTCTACCAAATCGGTTTTTGTGTCACACTTGCGCTCATCGTACGGGCGCAGCGAGCCGACATAACTGCATGACTGTCGGCTCGCTGTAAATCGGCACGGAACCTGTTCCGCCACCGGCGCAACAAAATTTGTACAACATAGGAGCTTCGGTCCTTGCATCCGCCCGCGCTCATTGCTTCCAGCATGGTACCCACGGCAAAGACAGCCATGTCTTTGCCGAAGGGAAAGGGCCGCTATCGGTGCAGGTCGGCAGATGGCGCGTCCGCGCTGGCGGGCAGCGTCGATTGGCTCCAAAGGAGCATGTCGTTCAGGATCGGGGCGAAGCCTTGGCCGGCCTCGGTGAGCGTGTACTCCACCTTCGGCGGGATCTCCCTGTATATTTCGCGATGTATAAGGCCGTCAGCCTCCAGCTCGCGCAGCTGCTTGGTAAGCGTTGACTGGGATATCCCGTCGAGCCTGCGCATGAGCTCGCTGAAGCGCTGCACCTCGCAGGCGTGGATGTACCAGAGGATGAGTATCTTCCACTTCCCGCCAATGACCGACTGAAGGCGCGCCATCGACTCGCAGCGCGCGATCTGGCGTTCGTCCATGAACTTGTTGCGTGCCATATGCTCTCCAAAGTGCTGCTTACGCCCAATAGTGCAGTTTATGTTACTACTCCCAAATTAATACCGTACTTACATTATGTGCACGGGCGCGCCATCCTTATCTCCGATACCCAGGAGACAAGGAGACGCCATGCACTACACGGGAACGATATGGAGACCGCCCTACGAGGCCGACTCGCTCCTCTTGGAGGCGACGGCCGGGTGCACGCACGGTAAATGCAAGTTCTGCACGCTCTACGACGAGCTGCCGTTCAAGTTCAGGCCGGCGGCGCAGGAGACGATCGAGGCCGACTTATTGGAAGCCCAGACGTGGCTTCACAATCCCCTGCGGAAGGACGAGCAGAGGCTGTTCCGCCCTCCGAGCCCCAAGCGGTGCCGCGTGTTTCTGACGGGCGCTAACCCCTTTGGGCTGCGAGCCAAGCACCTTCTCGGCATTTCCGAGCTTGTTGAAAAGTACTTCCCGTCATGCGAGAGCATAGGCTGCTTCGCCCGCGTGACGGACGTTGCGCGCAAGACCGATGACGAGCTTGCCGCACTCGCCGATGCGGGGTACGACGGGCTCACGATCGGCGTCGAGACCGGCGACGACGATGCGCTTTCGTTCATGTGCAAGGGATACGCGGCAGCCGACGTAGTGGAGCAGTGTGCCCGGCTTGACGCAGCGGGCATAGGCTACGCCTTCTTCTATCTCGTCGGGGTGAGCGGAAAGGGCCGAGGCGTCATTGGCGCGAAGAAATCCGCCGCGATCTTCAACAAGACGAACCCGTGGCTTGTCGCGGCGAACATGCTCACGGTGTTCCCCAACTCGGAGCTCTACGGCGAGATCGAGCGCGGAAACTGGGCCGAGGAATCCGAGACCGAGAAGTACGAGGAGGTCATGGCGCTCGTCGAGGGCCTGGCGATTCCCACCGAGTTCGCTATGCTCGGCGCATCGAACCCCGTCATGCTGCAAGGCAATCTACCGGTTCAGCGTCAAGCCATACTCGATGCGCTCGGCAGAATCATCTCGGAGATTGGAGAAGAGGAATTGCGCCGTTACCGCAAGACGCTTCGCCATCTGTAGCTTAGCGCGAAACCCGCAACACAACTTTGCGAAATAAAAACCCCAGGCAAACTGGGGTTTTCTTCACTCCGTCATGCGAGAACTCGGGGGCTGTCGAGATCTGTTTTTCGGCGAATGCCTCGCTCGAGCCGGTCCTGTCGGATTCGACCAGCTTGTTATCCCCAATCAACAGGGATGAGTGAATCGCCTTGGTTTTTTGTGCCGCTAGTTTTCCAGCACCCACTTCGTCAGGCTCTCGGCCCGTTTGAGCGCTTCTGTCGAATTCCGACACGAATCCTTCCCATGGCACCCGCTGAACACCTCGGTTCGGTATTCCTCAATGCAGCG
>OIYV01001017.1_pt1 | contig 14096 bp, 13 predicted proteins | sample 1588251 | NCBI WGS metagenome assembly OIYV01 (sample SAMN03283282) | human gut metagenome | biome: human-associated habitat; material: feces | host: Homo sapiens | place: Peru | collected 2012
CCCGCCTCTTTGTTTTTTATAAAATACACCCTAATAGTGTGTAGATAAAAATACTAATATATGGTAAAACTATAGATTTACCTATAATTATTTATGACATCTAAACATTGCATAATCTTTGAAAACAGAGTTGTGTCCGGTTTGTTTGTCAAAAGCCTCATAATAGGTGTAGGCTTTGCAATAATCGCCTTTTTGCAAGTAAACATCTGCCGAATTGGAAATAAAACATTCATCTTGAGTTATTTTATACGCTTCTTCAAGGTCGTTTAATGATTTGTCATATTCACCGGCAATCAAATAGACGCTTGCTCTTTCTTGATAAATTCTAGCGTTTGAAGAATTTATTTTTATTGCTTTATCAAACAAATCAAGAACTTTTGGTGTAATTTTTCCTTCTTTTTTGAAAGTTGTAACTGCCATTTCTGAGTAAGTGTCTGCATTTTCTTTTAAATCGAGCGATTTTTCAAAAGTTTCTAAAGATTTGTCGTATTCCTTAAGATTAAGGTAGGCAAGACCTTTCATAAAATGTAAATCGCTTGATTTTGGTGCGATTTTTAATAAAAAATCAATTTTTTTAATAGATTTTTGCGGATTTGAGTTTATTTCTTTAAAAAATGTGCAATAAGTTTTACAGCTAATTCCGGCAATCACAAACAACGCAATTGTAACCAAACAACCAATAAAGGTAAATTTGATTACAATGCGAAATTTGTCAAAATTTTCTTGAATTGTGTCTAAAAGTTTATCCATAGATTAAATTTAAGGATTATTTTTTCAATGTCTAAAATTTTCTTGGGTTAACGTTATTTACCCAGTTTTCTTCAATTTTTTCCAATGAAATACCTTTTGTTTCCGGCACAAAGAAGTAAACGAAGATTATACATAGGATTGAAACGAAACCGAACATCCAGAAGGTCCATGCTCCGCCAATTCTGTGTAATAGAATTGGGAAACTTGCAACAACAAAGAAGTTGAAAGCAAAGTTTGAAACTGTGCAAATACTCATTGAAATTCCACGTATTTTTAATGGGAAAACTTCTGAAACGATAATCCAGCCAACAGGTCCTAAGCTCATTGCAAAGAAAATAATGTAAGTTACTAAACTTCCAACGGCAACCCATTTTTGATATGAACCTAAAGTTCCTGCAAATGCAAAAGAGGTACCCAGTGCGAACAAACTAAGCATTACACCTGTCAAACCAAAGTATAACAAAGGTTTTCTACCCAATCTGTCAGTAAAATAAATTGCAACAATTGTCATCAAGAAATTGATTATACCAATACCTGCAGTAGCGTAAATAGCTGTGATATTGCTGTCAAAGCCTGCAGATTTAAAGATTGTAGGTGCATAATAAATGATAGTGTTTATGCCTGTACAAATTTGCGCAAACATAATACCGATACCTACGACAAAAGGCATAATCATCCATTTTTTGAAGATAAATTTTTCTTTGTTTTCAGAACTTTTGTTAATAGTTTGTTTAATATCTTCAACTTCTTTTTCAGCATCAATTGTAGGTTCAATTTTTTTGAATACTTTTTTAGCTTCTTCATCTCTGTTTTTGCTAACAAGCCAACGAGGGGTGTCTTGCATCAAGCTCATGCCAACTAATAAAATTAAACTTGGTACAACACCTGCAAATAGCATCCAACGCCAACTGTAAACTGCATTAGCAAAGGCTGAATTTATTACATAAGAGAATAAAATACCGGCTGTAATTGCCCATTGGTATAAAGAAACAAGAGTTCCTCGCAAAGCTTTTGGTGAAATTTCTGACAAGTACAAAGGTACAACGAAATTAACGATACCAACAGCAAAGCCGACAAAAATTCTTGAAAGTATTAAAATGAAAACATTTGGTGCTAAAGCACACATAATTGAACCCACCATAAAAATTATAGCGGTTGCCATAATGATTTTTTTACGTCCAAAAATGTCAGCCAAAATACCGTTGGTTGCCGCACCAATTACAGCACCTATTAAAACAGAACTTACTAAAAATCCTTGAAGGGAATCAGATAAGTCCCAAGTTTCATTAATAAACAATAATGCTCCTGAGATTACGCCTGTGTCATATCCGGACAACAGACCACCCAAAGATGCAACTATAGCAACAATATAAAGCCAAATGTATTTCATAGAACTCCTTTCTGTTTATAATATAATACTATATAAATACACAAAAGGAGAAATTATGACACCTATAAATGAACTAATTGATACAGAAAGATTAAAAAAATTATTCGTAAAAATGGCTGAAATTGATACAGGTTCTTGCGAAGAAACAAAACCAAAAATTGGTGCAAGCACTAAAAAACAAGTTGAATTTGCAAAGAAAATTCTTGTTAAAGAAATGAAGAAAATGGGTTTGAAGGATGTTAAACTAGATAAAACCCATACAGTAACCGCAACTTTAAAGGGTAATATTAAAGAAAATCTTACAATCGGTTTGATTGCGCATATGGATACGAGCGAACAAGCTCCGACAGGACCGGTTAAACCTCAAGTTCATGACTACAAAGACGGAGATATTGAATTAAACGGTGTTAAGATTGATGCTATTGATTTAGAGCCTTATAAAAATAATACAATTATAACTTCTGATGGCACAACTCTTTTGGGCGCCGATGATAAAGCCGGTGTTGCAGAAATTCTTGAGGCGATTAAAGTCTTGATAGAAAACCCTGAAATTAAGCGCCCTACACTCAGAATTGCAATTACTCCGGATGAAGAAATTGGTGAAGGCGTAACAAATTTTGATATTAAAAAATTTGGTGCGAATGTTGCCTACACTGTTGATGGTTCAGAAGTTGATAACATTGAATCAGAAACCTTTAATGCATTCAATCCCGAAATTATAATCGAAGGTATTCCTGTTCATTGCGGTTATGCTTACGGAAAGATGGTTAATGCAATTGAGGTTGCAAGCGCTATTATGTCAAAAATTCCAAAAAACGAACTTCCTGAAACAACTCAAAATAAAGAAGGATATTACCATGTAGACAGTATTAACGGTGACGTTAACAAAGTTGTTATGAAAATGCTTGTTAGGGATTTTAATTTTGAAAATGAACTAAAAAGAATTGAATTTTTGCGCAACATTATAAAAGAAGTTGAAACTCAATACAAAGGTTGTAAAATTACATTCAAAGAAAATGAAAAATATCATAATATGAAAGAAAAGTTGAATGAGTTGCCAGAGGTAATTGAGTATGCTAAACTTGCACTTAAGCGTTCCGGATTTACAAACCCTAAAGAACCTCCAGTTAGAGGCGGTACGGATGGTGCAATGCTTACATTAAGAGGTCTTTTGACTCCAAATTTAGGCACAGGCGGCGTAAATTTCCACTCTAAGAAGGAATTTATTTCACTTCAAGCAATGCAAAAAAGTGTTGAAAATATTATAAATTTGGTTTCAGTTTGGGCTGAAAAAGCAGATGAAATAACTAAAAAGCTATAAAAATGATTAAAGAAAAACTACAAAATAATATTTTTGTTCTGGCCTTCAAAAACCTTCGTTGGTTTGAATGGGTAATGTTTTTGGCAATGATTTTTATTGGTGCTTTTTATATGTTTACCGATAAAACGCACCCTCATTGGTATTTGACTGTAAATTATATTTCTTCCATTATGGGTATATCATGTATTTTCTTATGTGCCCATGCCAGTTGGCCTAAATGGATTTTTGGGATTATAAACACTGTTTTATACTCAATAATTCTTTTTTATAACCATGTTTACGGAACTTTTGCGCTAGAAATGCTGTATTATTTGCCATGCGGTATTGTTGGTTTGTATTTATGGACAAGACACTTGGATAAAAAAGAAAAAGATAAATGTAAAACTCGTGTTATGAGTTGGAAACTCAGACTTTTAATGTTTGCTATAGTGATTGCAAGTTCGCTTACACTAAGATATTTTTTAGTAAAAATTGGTGGTGCAACCCCTCTTTTGGATGCAATAACTGTTTCTTTAGGTATAATTGCAACCTTCTATGAGATAAAACGTTTTGCAGATCAATATTTTTTGTGGTTAATATCTGATGTAATTGCTATCACTCAATGGATTTTGCTTGGTGATGTAATTATGATTACAAAAAAATCAATTTATTTTGTAATGTCTATTATCGGCATAATTAATTGGATGAGAATGCAAAAAGAACAAAATACAGAAAATTCATAGATTAATTTAATTATGGAGAAAACGATTGGAAAATATTCTAAAAAAATGTTCTTTCATAAAAGGTGAAGTTTTTGGAGCAATGATTGCGGGAATTATTGCTTTTCCTCAAGCACTTGCTTTTGGTGTTGCTTCGGGTTTTGGTGCTTCTGCCGGAATTTGGGGTGCAATAATTCTTTCGTTTATTGTTGGGCTTGTCGGTAGCAAGGTTCCTGTTATTTCAGGTCCGACAGCTCCTGTAGCAATAATTTTAGCCTCTGCTTTTGCCGTAACTTCCGGAAAAGTTTCCGATGTTATATTGATTTTGATTATGGCATCAATTTTGCAGATTTTAATTTCACTAACTTCAGCTCCAAAATTGATTAAATATGTTCCTTATCCTGTTATATCAGGTTTTTTGAGCGGTATCGGGTTAATTATAATAATTCTGCAAACACCTGTTTTGTTAGGAGCTGTTGCAAAATCTTCAACAATTGAAACCTTGATGAATTTGCCGAGTTTAATGAATTCAATAAGCTTACATTCAACAATTCTGGGTATTGCAACCTTGTTATTGCTGTTTTTTACTCCAAAATTTATATCAAGAATTATTCCCGTACAATTGTTGGTTTTGGTCGTAATGACTGTTGTTGCCTACTATTCAGGTTGGGATGTAGCAAAGATTTCAACAATGAGTGTAAGTTTTCCAAAATTGATAATTCCAAGTTTTTCAATAGATTTAATTTCAAAATACTTCCCTTTAGCATTAACTCTAGCCTTTGTGGCAACTAGTGAAAGTTTACTAACAGGTGTAATCATAGATTCATTAACAAAACACAAACATAATTCAAAACAATTGATTTTTGTTCACGGAATCGGTAATTTAATCTGCTCTCTAACAGGTTCAATGGGTGGTTCTGCGGCTACTATGAGAAGTGTTGCTGCGGTTAAAAATGATGCTAAAACAAATCTTTCTTCCATTATTAGTTCAATATTTTTGCTAATTGTTTTGTTAAAATTCAGTTGGTTTATCGTTCAAATTCCAATTTGTGTTTTGGCAGGTATTTTGATTAAAATTGGTTTAGATATTATCGATTTTAAAATTTTGAAAATTCTGAAATTTGCGCCAAAAGACGATTTGTATGTTTTGACTTTGGTATTTTTATTGACAGTTTTTTACAACCTTATTGTTGCAGTTGGCGCAGGCATAACTTGTGCAGCATTGCTTTATGCTAAAAGAACTGCTGATAGCGCAAAGCTTGTTCATAAAACAGTTTATGACAAAGATATTGCAAAGCTAGAAAAACGTTTGGACAAAGATTACAAACACAAAATTAGGGTTGTGCATATTGACGGACAATTTTTCTTTGGTTCTATTAGCCAAATAGTTTCACATTTCGACGAATTTTTAGAAACAAAATACATAATTCTTACTTACAATTCAAATATCGAACTTGATATGTCTGCAATTTTCGCACTTGAGGACATTATCGTAAGACTTCAATCGCAAAATATCAAATTATTTCTTGTTATAACAAATGAAAATGTTAGAAATAAAATTATTTCTATGAATACAATAACCGAACAAATCGGTAAAAATTCTTTGTTTGCAGATGAAGCCTGTGCAATTAATGAAGCAAATTCGCACATTAAGGATTAAGAAATGGCGCGAGCCTTCGGCTCGCGCCACAAATATGTAATTGGGGTAATTGTAAATTAAATTAAGTCTAAACTTTTTCAAAGGAAACACAATTTTCGTTAATAAAAATTTGTTCTGATTTTGGTGGAAGTTTCAATTCTAAACCTTCGTAATTCACATATTCTTCTTTATCGGAAATATTCACTGCGCAAACGGCTTTTTGATTATTTAATTTACGTGCAAAACAATAAAATTCATTTTTAAGTGAGATTTCTTCGTATTTTCCGTAACTAAACAAATCAGTTTCGCTGTTGATTTTGCATAAATTTTTAATGTGATTTGTCAAATCATTGTAATCAAAATATTCTGATTGAGGTCTTAAACACTTATCTCCATTGCTTTTTTGCCCTTCAATTCCAAATTCACTTTGATAATAAATACTTGGAACTCCAGGGAGTGTAAACATAAGTGAATAAACGAATTTCAAGTTGTTTTTATCGTTCAAAGAGCTTGCAATCCTTGAAACATCGTGGTTATCTAAAAAAGAATACAAATGTTTTCCCTGATATAAATTTTCTTGACGTTTTACAGAATGCGCTATTTCGAACATATTTTTATCATTGAAACTTGAATAAAGTCCTTTATAACATTCGTAATTTGTAACACTATCAAGCATTTCAGGGTTTGCAATATTGTTATAATCCCCATGAACTGCTTCGCCTAAAAGCCAAAAATCAGGTTTTAAAGATTTTGCAAAATTATGCAATTCTTTCATAAAATCTTCATCTAAACAATATGCTACATCAAGTCTTAAACCGTCTATATCAAAGGTTTCAACCCAATATTTAATAGCATTGAATAAATGTTCTTTTACATAATAATTTTTCAAATTTAATTTTACTAAATCACTACAACCTTCCCAATCAATATAAGAAAATCCGTCATTGTAAGCATTATTACTGTTCCAATCCAAGAAGAACCAATCACAATAAATGGAATTTTGTCGATTTTGTTGAACATCTTTAAATGCCCAAAAATCACGTCCTACATGGTTAAAAACTCCATCAACAATATACTTTATACCGTTTTGGTGTAATTTTTTACCTAAATTTGCAAAATCTTTACTATCACCTAATCTTGCGTCAATTTTGTAATAATCCGCTGTATCATAACCATGAGCGGTACTTTCAAACAAAGGTCCAAAATAAATTGCATTAATACCTAAATTTTTAATATGTTCAATTTGTTCTTCAATTTTGAACAAATTATGCTGAACATTACCGTCAAAACAGTTTTTTTCCTGTGTTGAACATAATCCTAAAGGATAAAGATGATAAAAATTACTTTTTTCTGCCCACATTTTATTTCTCCTTTCTATACCGTTCGGTATATTAAATTTAAAAAAATTTTAACTAAATATTCCATGCATAAATTGTTTAATAAAATCGTTTATGCTTTCATTTGTTTTAAGTGCTATATAGGTGTTAATAAGTCCAATAAAAGTCCATGCCAGACGTTTTTCAGCGCCTTTCATGTTGCCATGAATTCTTGACATAGATTTGAACATTTTTTCTAAGATTAAATATTGTACTTGATTATGTTCAATTGCCAGTTTGCTTAGAGTTCCACCATCTGGGGCAAATGTAGCATTTAAAACCATTTTATAGAATTTTTCATTATTTTTAGCAAACTCCAAATAAGTTTGAGCAACATTTGTAAGAGTTAAAATAACGTCGTGCTCATATTGTTTAGGGTGGGGTATATAGTGTGAATTAAGCTCTAACAAGTTGTTTAGCTTGTCATAATTCACTTTTAATAATTCTTTCAAAACCCCTTCTTTGTTAGAAAAATAATAGTACAAAGTGGGTTTTGTAATTCCTGTTTTTTCGCATAAAAGTTGTACGCCTACTGCATCGTAGCCTTTTTTTGAAAAAAGTTCAAGCGCTATATTCAATATTTTAGTTTTATTATCTTGATTATTCATAGCATGCTTATTATATACCGTTCGGTATATAATGTCAAGTGTAAAATCATCTATTTAAAGGATTAAATATTTTCAATTCTTTTTTAGAATAATTGTGTGAAAGAATAATCGAGGCAGATTATATCTGGGGAGAATGGATATGGCATTAAGTATCAAGATTGTAAATGATTATGTAGATGAAGAATTTGAACCGCAAAATAACGGAGAAATATCTGACTCTATTACGCAAAACTGGACAGAACAAGCACTTGAATGTTATCAATTAGGTTGTGATTGTTCAAAATGTTCAATTTCAAAGGGAAAATACTCATTTGTTTGTCAAATGCCAAAAGTTGTAAAAATACTTTTAAAAATGGGCAAACCGAATTCGAGTATAAAATTAGCTCAGGCTTAATTTTTGTGTTAGATTTTTTGCCGCAGTAAGCATAGGGTCAATACTTGTTGAAAACGGTGGAGCGTAAGTAATATCGTTACCAAAGAACTCTTTTATAGTCATTTTAGATAAAAGAGCGCTAGTTAGTGTATTTATGCGTTTATCGACATCACCTTGTCCTAAACCTTGCGCACCGAGAATTTTTTTTGTTTTTTTGTCAGCGGTCAATTTTATTACGATATTTCCGACATTAGGCATATAGCCTGCTTTATCATTTTTTCTAATTATCACAGAAACTGGATCATAACCATATTTTTTTGCCATTTTCTCTGTAAGTCCAGTCATAGACATTGAAAAATCGAAATATCTGGTTACTGCAGAGCCTAAAACTCCTTCAAAAGCCTCTTGTTGACCTGCAACATTAATCGCACAACAGCGACCTTCTTTGTTTGCAGTCGAACCAAGTGGAATCCAACAAGGTGCTTGCGCAACAATATGGTATTTTTCAACACAATCTCCACATGCATAAATATCTTTTATATTCGTTTCTAAATAGGGATTAACTTTAATGGCGCCAGTTGTACCAAGGGTTATACCTGCATTTTTAGCTAGTTCTACATTTGGAGTAACGCCAATTGATAAAACCACAAAATCTGTTTCAATTTCTTTACCTGATTTTGTAATTACTTTTTTAACAAATTCGTCGCCTTCAAACGCAATAATAGTATCATTATTAACTACTTTTACCTGTTCCAGATTTCTTTGAAGAACATATTTTTGAATTAAATCTGCCATATCGTCATCGAATAAAGACATTATAAATGGTGAAGATTGAATTATAGCCGTCGAAAGCCCTTGTTTTACGAAGGCTTCTAAAAGTTCAATGCCAATATAGCCTGCACCTAAAATAAGCGCGCGCTTACTAGATAAAACAGCTTTTTTTATAGCAAGCCCATCTTCATAAGCTCTTAGGGTAAAGATATTTTTCAAATTAACATTTTCAATATTTGGAATTACAGGATTTGCGCCAGTTGCGATTATTAATTTGTCATAATTTGTATGAAAAATGTCTTGCGATATAAGATTTTTTACAGTAATAGACTTGCTTTCGGGATTAATTTTTATAACTTCATGTTGAATATAAACCTTAATACCATTTTTTCCAAATTCTTCAGGAGTTCTTATGATAAGTTTTGTTGCATCTTGAAATGCCCCCGCAATATAATAAGGCATTCCACATTCGGAATATGCAACATTGCGGTCTGCTGTATAAATAACGACTTCCCAATCTGGTTGTAATCGTTTTAATTTTGAAGCGGCCTTTGAACCAGCTGCAACTGCACCTATAACAATAACTTTCATATTGCTATTTTATGATTTAGAAAAAAATTTTCTATTGTATAGTTGGCGGATAATTAGTTAATTTTATCAGGCAGTAAACGTTAAGGCAATAAGGCATTGTGAGTTGTGAGTTGTGAGCGGATTTTGCGTAGGGCGCCGTGTGAGCAAAGCGAACCCAGCCCGAAGTAGCGAGGACATTGCGAATGACAACGCTAGTGAAATGAGCAACTTGTCCGAGTGAAGCAATAATCCAAGACAGTTGTGAGTCAACTTTATTGTCATTTGCTTGTTTATTACTTGTCAATTCACCCTTCATAAATTTATAACGGAAGTTATTTTTACATTCATTTACAAAAACTAGTTTATTTTTCAATCATAAGCCCAACTCAATATACATAGTTACAAATGTAACTATGTTTTCCAAACAACTCTCTTCTTACAAAAAAAGTTGAACTTTTCTTCCTTTTTTTCTATTTTGAACTATTTTTGAAAAATATTCAACATTAATTGCAAAAAATAGTGTATTTTCAGTATATTTGATGTAGAATTTTCTTATGAAATTTACAACTGAAGAATTAATTTTTGCAACTGGCGCAAAAGTTTTAAAAAATAATATGCAGGGTGAAAAATTCACAATTTCAACCGATACAAGAACAATAACACCCGAAAATGTTTATATTGGATTAAAAGGCGAAAATTTTGATGGCGAAAATTTTATTCCACAAGCAGTAAAATCAGGCGCAAAGGCCTATTTTACTACCAGAGGCATGGTTTTAGATGATGCAAAGTTAATTTTGCAAGTCGAAAACCCCTTAATCGCTTATTTACAACTTGCAAAACTTTATTTAAACAAGGTTTCCCCTGAAGTTATTGCTCTTACTGGAAGTTCAGGTAAAACGACAACAAAAGAAATGTTAACCTGTGTTTGCAAACAACAATTTAAAACCTTCGCAACACCCTTAAATCACAATAACGAAGTGGGGTTTTGCCAAACAATTCTTTCAATGCCTAAAAATACTCAAGTTTTAATTCTTGAAATGGGCATGAGAGGTTTGGGAGAAATTGAACTTCTTTCAAAATACTCAAATCCAGATATAACAATCATTACCAATGTCGGAACTTCTCATATAGGAAGACTTGGCAGTAAAGAAAATATCGCAAAAGCAAAATGCGAAATTTGTAAGTATCAAAAGTCAAACGGCTGTTTTATCGCCCAAGATAGCGATTTAATCAAAAAAACAATAGCTTTTAATGGTGATAAAGAATATTTCTCTATCAAAGACGCAGATATTACAGAAAAACAAATAGGAAAAACAAAATTTACATATAAAGATGAAGATTACCAATTGAACATTGAAGGTGATTATAATGTTGAAAACGCTCTTGCCGTAATTAATACAGGTTTATATCTTGAAATTGCACCAGAAAAAATTAATGAGGGCTTAAAATCATACTGCCCGATAGAAAAACGCTGGCAAGTTGAAGAAGTTGGCGATTATAAAGTAATTAACGATGCTTACAATGCAAACCCTGAGTCAATGAAAGCCTCTTTGTCAACAGTTTTAGAACTTTATCCTAATTCCACAATTGTTCTTGGAGATATGGGCGAATTAGGACAAGATGAAGTTTTTTATCATCAGCAAATCGGTGATTTTATTTTGAGTAAACTTGACGAAAGTAGTAAAGTTAAGATTATTACTGTTGGAAATTTAGCAAAAGAAATTGCTGAAAAAGCACTTCAACATAATCTTGATGCGATTGCTTTAGATAACAACAATCAAGCAATACGTTACATTCTTGATAATGTTGAAAAACATACTACAATATTTTTAAAGGCTTCCCGAGCTATGAAATTTGAAGAAATAGTGAACGGATTAAAAGGAGATACATTATGATAATGGCAAGTATAGCGTTCATTTTAGGCTTAATTTTATGCTTATTATTTGGCGTGCCATACATTGATTTTTTAAGAAAAAAAACAATAGGGCAGTACGTGCTTGAGCTTGCGCCAGAAGCTCATAAGCAAAAACAGGGTACACCGACAACTGGCGGAGTTTTTATAATTACGGCAATCATTTTGGCTTCAATTGTTGTACTTGCTTTGGCACAAAAACTGAATACTACTGGATTTATAATTCTTATAACTTTATTTTTCTACACTCTTGCAGGATTTCAAGATGATTATTTAAAAATTAAAGGTAAAGAAAATCAAGGACTTACACCGAGAGGAAAATTAATCAGACAAATTGTTATTGCTTTTTTACCAGCAATTTTTGTACCTCTTTGTGGAGAACAATTTACAAGAATTTCGTTTGCATATCATTATATTGATTTAATGTGGTTTTATCCGTTTTTTGCGGTATTTATCATAATCGGTTCTTCAAACGCCTTCAACTTGACTGACGGACTTGATGGATTGGCTTCAAGTTGTGGAATACCAGTATTTTTGGCTTGTGCCGTTATTGCAGGAATAAATGGGTATATGGAAGTTTCAATAATATCTTCTGCAACTGCAGGCGCTTTAATTGGATTTTTAAAATATAATAAGTCTAAAGCGCAAGTATTTATGGGCGATACAGGGTCTTTGGCCTTGGGCGGATTACTTGGAACTTTGGCAGTTATGGGTAAATTTGAACTTTTACTTGTAGTTATGGCAATGGTTTTTATTTGTGAAACTTTATCGGTTATAATTCAAGTTACAAGTTTTAGATTAACAGGAAAAAGAGTTTTTAAAATGGCGCCTATTCATCACCATTTTGAACTTCTTGGTTGGAGTGAAAATCGCATTGTAATTACTTTTGCAGTGTTTTCTACAATTTGCTCAATAATTTCAATTGCTCTATTTTATTTGTATTTTAAAGGATTAATTTAATAATGAAAAAGAATTGGTTTGAAAAAAAAGTTTTAATATTAGGTTTGTCAAAAAGCGGAATTTCAGCAGCTAAATACCTTAGCGGTAAATGTGCAAATGTGTATATAACTGAAAGCCGAGAAGAAAAACCTGAAGATAGAGCATTAATTGAAGAATTAAAAGCTCTTGATATAGAAATAGAAATGGGTGGGCATAGCGATGAATTTATTAAAGATAGCTATCTTGCAATCGCAAGTCCTGGAATACCGCCTCATAGCGAGATTTTTAAACGTGTAAAAGAAAATAATATTCCAATAATCTCAGAAATAGAACTTGCATATTCAGAAAGTTTAAAACCTTTTATTGCGATTACTGGGACAAATGGAAAAACAACTACAACAGCACTTACGGCCCATATTTTGAGTGAAGAATATAATGCTGAACCTTGTGGAAATTATGGAGTTCCACCTTGTGATTTGTTAAATAAAGCAGATTTAGACTATTTTGTTTGTGAAGTAAGCTCTTTTCAATTAGAAACAAGTAATTCTTTTCAGCCACAAATAGCTTGCTGGTTGAATTTTACGCCAGACCATATTGATTGGCATCAAGGTTTAGAAAATTATTTCAATGCAAAAGCAAAAATCTTTAAATACCCTCAATTACCAGCATTTGCAATCTTCAATGGACAAGACGAAAAATTATTAGAATTTTCTAAAACTTGTTTATCTGAAGTATTTTTATTCGACAAAAAACAAGAAAATAACTGTTGTTACATTGAAGATGAAAAAATTTATTTTTGCAGAAACAACAAAACAGAAGAAATTATCACATTACAAGAATGTCCACTAATTGGTCATCATAATTATCAAAATGTAATGTGTGCTGTTATTGTTGCAAAAATTGAAGGCATTTCAAATGAGGATATTAAAAAAGCAATAATGTCGTTTAAAGTCCCTGAACATAGACTTGAATACGTTACAAAAATTGGCAAAACAGAATTTTATAACGATTCAAAAGCTACAAATCCAGAATCTGCAATTGTTGCAATTAATTCTTTTAACAACAAAGACGTAGTTTTAATCGCAGGTGGCAGAGATAAAAACACCGATTTAAAAGAATTTTGTAATTCAATTAATAAACACATCAAAACTGTTATTTTAATTGGAGAAGCAGGCAAACGCTTTGAAGAAAATTTAAGACAAAACGGATTTAATAACATAAATTTTGAACAAACTATGCAAAGTGCGATTGATAAAAGTTTGTCGCTAAATCCTGACGTTGTACTTCTATCGCCTGCTTGCGCAAGTTTTGATATGTTCAGTGGCTATGAAGAACGAGGAAAAGTATTTAAAGATTATGTATTATCAAAAGTATAATCCAAAAAATGAATCTCGATACACTCCAAAACAAAGTGTAATCTTAACTCCGCCAGACAAGACGGTTATGATTGTTGTTGCGTTTTTGGTTACAATTGGAATAATTTCGATTTTTTCAGCAAGTGCGCCTAAATGCATGGAGCTTGGACAAAATCCTGCAAAATTTGCTCTTTTTCAAATATTTTTCTTAATGTTGGGCGTAATTGGTATGAAATTTTTTATTAATTACGACTACAAAAATCTTGTTGTATGGACAATGCCAATTACAATAACCGTTGTCGTCGCATTGATTTTAGTAGCCTTCACGCCTTTAGGAGTAACTGTTAACGAATCAAGGCGGTGGTTGAACATTGGATTTACGAATTTACAACCG
>OIYV01001019.1_pt1 | contig 14087 bp, 15 predicted proteins | sample 1588251 | NCBI WGS metagenome assembly OIYV01 (sample SAMN03283282) | human gut metagenome | biome: human-associated habitat; material: feces | host: Homo sapiens | place: Peru | collected 2012
ATATAGATATGTTGAGTATTATAAAAGATTATTTAAAAGAAAAATATAATAAACCAGGTAATGTATATTTAGGTTTAGTACATAGATTAGATAGGCCTGTTGGTGGAGTTATGGTGTTTGCAAAAACTTCGAAAGCAGCAGCAAGATTAAGTGAACAGGTTCGTGTTAAAGAGTTTGAGAAAAAATATTTAGTTGTTGTAAATGGAGAAATTGTACCTTCAAAAGGTGAATTTGAAGATTATTTGCTAAAAAATGAAAAGAAAAATATGAGTAGAGTTGTACAAGAAGGTACAAAAGGTGCAAAATATGCAAATCTTGAATATCAGGTTTTAAAATATAATGAGGAAATAAATTTGTCTGTTGTAAAAGTGTTTTTACATACAGGAAGACATCATCAAATTAGAGTGCAGTTTTCTAGTAGAGATCATAGTATTTATGGAGATCAAAAATATGGTGGAAGAGGTCATGGAAAACAAATTGCACTTTGGGCATATAGTTTGAGTTTTATTCATCCGGTTTCAAAAGAAAGAATGGAATTTAAGGTATTGCCTGAAATAAATGGTACGTGGAAGATATTAGATGGAATTGAAAATTTGTAATATGTTTTAATAAAAAATAATTGGCATGAAAGTGTTAAAAAAAGGAATGAAAATTAAAATGAAATTTTTCATTCCTTTTTTTGATGTTTTTGTGGAAGAAATAAAAAATGTTTAGTAAAAGGGGGTATTATTAGTTCAGAAATAAAAAAGAGGTGAGCAAAAATGATTGATAAATTTTGCGAATATCTTACTAACAAAATTAGAAAAAATATGCCAGAGGTTGATGATGAAAGAGCAGAAGTTATAAAATATGGTTTACAATTGTTGGTTGGAGAAGTTCCAAAAATTTTTATAATGATGGGAATTGCATGGGCTTTGGGAATATTGAAACTTACTTTAATATGCTTTTGTATGATGTTACCATATAGAATGTATTCTGGAGGGTTTCATTTGAAAACTCATTTAGGGTGTATAATTGGAACTTCTATTATGTATACTGGAAATGCTTTTGTGAGTCAGTTGTTTGTGATTCCGGTTATGTGGAAGATTGTTGTTTCTGTAATTTTGTGGGTGTTTGCGATTATTATGATTTATTTGTATGCTCCGGCAGATACTGAGGATGTGCCTGTTATTGCTAAGAGGGAAAGAAAAAAGCGTAAGGTTATTTCGTATGTGGTGGTTAGTGTGATGCTTGTGTGTGGGTGCGTGGTTCAGAATGCGGTTATTTCTAATATGCTGATTGTGGGTGTGCTTTTACAGAGTTGTTCGATTAGTAGGCTGGCTTATAGGGTTACGGGAAATAGGTTTGGGTATGAGGTTTACTATGAGGAGTGTTAGGTTTGGTAATTAGGGTGCTGTTTACCGGTGATGGCATGGTTAATTATAGATTTTAAATTTGTTTTGAGGGGGGATTTTTATGTTGAAATTTTTATGTAGGGTAGCTGAGAAGTATGCAAAGTCTACTAATAGTGCATGTGCTATATGGGGAATATTACATCAACCAAAAATGCCAAAAAGTTTAGTTAAAAAAGATTAATTATATATTTGACAAAATAGATAGAATACTCTAATCGAATTAAAGTATTCTATCTATTTGTGAGTAGTAAATTAATTTGTTGAGAAAGACATCCACCGATAAGATTTAATATATTTTTAAAATTTTATAAAATGTAAGCTCCAGTTTTAACACTTTCTAAGTGAAATCTCTTGAGCCTCTCCGTGGCTTATAAACACGCACCCTCAAGTGGATTTCTACTAAGAAAGTGTAAAAACTTACGTTAACATTTTATAAAATTTTAAAAATATATTAAATCTTATCGGCTAGTGTAGGTGATTTTCGTGTTTTAATAATAAATGACTAGTTCTTGTCTGAAGTATTTGTTGTCTTTGCTTGTATCAAGAATTGCGTTATTATGTTTCTTTAGTAATCTAGATACTTGCCATAGACCGATACCATGTGAATTTTTGTCATCAGTTTTTGAAGTATAACCTTTTTTAGATAAGCTACTTAAATCAATCTCTTTGTTTAGATATGTATTTTCTATAGTAAGTACTTGGTATTTTTTAAGCTTAACATCATGTATATCTATATTAATTAATTTTTCGTCACATTTAGATGCTGCTTCTATAGCATTGTCTAAAAGTATTCCTAATATTCTGCAAAAATCATATACATCTATTTTTAAGTCATTAAGATTAATGAAAACTTGCAGATTAATAGTAATTCCTGCTTCGTCTGCTTTATAATATTTTGTGGCTAAAATATTATAGATAGCTGGATTGTTTATAGTAGTAGGGTTAAGAGTAGATAAGTTATTGTTAATATGGCATTCATCAAGTATTTTATTGTAATATTTTTCTAATCCATCCATGTTTTTTGAGTATATCAATCCACCTAATGCAGTAATTATATTTGAAAAATCGTGTTTAAAGGCACTTATATTATTGTATAATAATTCTAATGTTTTATTATGTAATTGAGTTTGTTCAAGTTCTCTTTGAGTAATTTCTAATTTTACGCTTTTCATAATACTGTAAATGCTTATTACTGAATATGCGATTAAACTAAGTAAACTTATTAAAGTTATATATAAAGGTAATACATTATTATAGAAAAGTAGTAAATAAAATTGAGCACCGACGGAGATTAAAATAAATATTAAATTTAAAATTAATAATCTTTTATGATAAGTATCTAAACTACTAAAAACATCGATGTTCAATTTTATAGATAAAATAGTTCTATATAATAGATAGATAGTTAAGTATACAAATAAAACAAAAGGAATTCTGTAAATGATAATATTTGAACAATTTTCTATACTAATGTTAAACAATAAAAGGCATAATTTTATATAGATGCCTTCTAATAATACTACTATTGAAATAGGAATTATCTCAGCTAAAAAACTTTTTATAAAAGATGTTTTAAATATGCAATGAATTGTTATAGGTATAATTAAAATGGTTACAAATATGCAAAGTTCTTTTGGAATTATGAAACCAGTAAATGTTGCGTAAATAAACATAAAAATAAAATACAAAAACGTTTGCTTTTTTGTATATTTAATATTAAGAATTGTAGTGAATAATTTAAAAGTGACAAATGTTTCAATAATGCTCATAAATAAAATTAAAAGTTCAACTAGATTTTTATCTTCAGTTACTAAAACATTCCACATGTTGTGTAGTAGTTCCATGGTTAACAACCTCCGTAAATAAATATTCGTATTTTGGTCCAATGTAACATCTGACATTGGGTTTATCATTAAAGATAATGATGTTGTTGGATTTGATGCAGGAAATTTTGTTTAGGTTTACTATGTAAGATTTGTGGCATCTGATGAAGTTGGGGGGTAAGTGGGTTAGGATGTCAGAAAATGAAGAGTTTAGTTCGAAGTCATTTGTTGATGTTTTAAAAATGGCTTTTTTTCCTTGCTTTTGGATAAAAAAAATGTCTTTGTTGTTGATGATGAATTTTTTGCTGTTCAGCTTGAAGAATGCGGTGTTGTCTGTGGAGGCATCATCAAATAATCTTAAGATGGTTTCTTCTAAGCGTTCTAATGTTACTGGTTTAGCTAGAAAATCGAAAGTTTTGTATTTGTATGCGAGTAGGGAATATTCTAAATGGGCAGTTGTGAACATGATGTAAACTTTTTTGTTTTTCTTTCTGATTGCGTTAGCTAAAGATATACCAGAGATTTCGGATTTTAAATCTATATCTAGTATGACAACATCAAATTTATTGTTTTCAATATAATTTATTAGTGTATCTGGGGTTGTTGTTGAAAAGACAATTTCTCCAGATAGATTGTTTTGTATGAATATTGATTCTAGCATTTGTTCTAATTTATTTAAGATACTTTTGTTGTCATCACATAATACAAAATTTAACATATTATCAACTCCTATAATATATAAATAAAGTATAAAAAATAGTATCTATATAACATAATTAACATAAAACATTCTTTACCTTTTTTTTCCAATTAAATACATAATAATCTAAAAAGTGACAAAAGTCAATAAAAAGAATTTGAAAAAATATTAAAAAATCAAGGGGTTTAGTAAATTTTGATGCATAAGTTTAAATAAAGCAAAGAGGTAATTTGATATAAAAGAAGTACTTTGATTTTATAAAAATGTGTGGAATATGTAAACTTGATTTGGGATAATTTTTCTGAAGCAGTAGCACCTTTTAGTAAAAAAACAACTGTTTCAGATATTGGGTATATTGGCATAAAAATTCATAAAAAATGAACAAATCGTTTGATTGTATATGTCAGGCGGTTTGTTTTTCTGCTTATAATACTAAAGTAATAATTCCAGTTTTAATTCATAAAATTAGAAAGAAGATAATACATAGAAAGGGTGATTTTATGAAGAAAAAGCAAAAGATAGTATATATACTAATTACAAATGTAATAGTTTTAACTTTTATTTTTTGTGCTGTAAAGCTTAATAATATAGATTTTGGTAATGGAATTTTATCTGTAAATGCAACTGGTGGTTTAAGCAACAAAAAAATATGTTGGGGTATTAAAAGAGAGGATAATCATAAGCAACCAGATGTTGGTAAAGAAAATAAAAGATTGTTGGATGAGTATAAGGGAATTTGTATTGGAAATGATCAAAGTAAAAAGATATATTTGACTTTTGATGCTGGATATGAGGCTGGTTATATGGAAAAGATTTTAGAGGTCTTGAAACAAAATGATGTAAAAGCTTGCTTTTTTATAACAGCACATTACTTGAATACTCAACCTGAACTTGTTAAAAGGATGATTGATGATGGGCATATTGTTGGAAATCATGCACCTAGTTACTTAATGTCCGGAGTTTATGAAATATAAAAAATTGAGGTAAATAGTCTATGATAGTGATTAAAATTTACTTTCAGACCAGCAAACTATAAAATGTAGGTATGAAAGTAAATTTTTTATTATATATAGTAATAAATATGATTTGATATAAAAGTGCAGGATAAAGTGCAGAATAAAATATAGAATAAAGTATAGAATAAAATAATATTATTTTTTTGAGATAAACGGCCTTTTCTGACCAATTTTTAATACTAATATATTAAAATAGGTCAGGAAGGGGCTTTTATTTATAAATTTATTAATTGAAAAATATTCTGAAAAAACAGTTATCAACATAAAAAAATATTATAGCTATTAAAATATGTCGACAACTTATGTTTTTGGGGAAATTTAAAAATTGGGTAGCTAAAAAATATAAAATATGTTATACTAATTATGAGATATTTAATAAATGAAAAGGAGCGTGAATTATAATGACTTTTGAATTTGCAAAATATCCTGATGGAACATTAGGAGTTTTTTCTAATATAGGAAAAAAAGAAAATGGAGAAGAATATATTAGAGTTACTTTTGAAAGACCTATGGAGTATGGATTTGATACTTATGTAATTGAGCTTCCAAGCTATGATGTTGTTTTAGAAGACGGAAATTATTCTGACGAAGAAAAGAAAAAATTTATGGATATAGCTAAAAATGGAGCCTCATTTTTCTTTAAATATGCACGATTAGGAGGTTTGGAAATTGCCTAGTATTTTTGAATTGAAACGGATATAAAATTTATTTTTGGACAAATGAAAATGATGAACCAATACATGTTCATATTTCAAAGGGTGTTCCAACAGTAAATGCAACTAAAGTATGGTTAACTCAATCAGGTGGTTGTGTACTTTGCCATAATAAAAGCAAAATACCTGAAAGAGAATTGAATATTATTTGCGAAGATATTTCTTTACATTATTTTCAAATTGTTGAGATGTGGAAAGCAATTCATTCAGGTAATGTTAAATTTTATTGCTAATATTCCAGAGCGGTATGGACTAAAGTAACGAAATATTAAATAAAACTGCTATTCTACAGAATGTAGAGTACTGCATTTTTACAGAGTTTTTTAAGCTAAAAGCAGAGAACAAGAAAGCTTGTCTTTCTATGTGCATATGCGATGCATACTGCATCACTATCCTGCCGTTGGCTTTTCTTTAGCTCAAAAGGAATACATTTCAAAATTTCAACGACTTAAAAGAACTACAAGGACGTTTGGAGATTTGTTTAAAAGAAAAATGAAAGAATTGATTAGAAACAGCAGAAATGAAGGCTTTGAGTGGATTAGCAAACGATAGAGTACTTTAAAAAATTATATTGTTTAGATATAATCATAATTAGATGGTAATTTGAAAGGAATAAGGAAATATGGATGATTTAACAAAAAGAGATATAAAAATAATTTCATTATGCAGTGTAATTTCAGCTTTATTATATGTATTATTTGAAGGTAAAATAATGGAAATGGGGAAAGATACCACTATACCTATTATAACCAGATTTATGCCTGTACTTATAATTCAATTTGGAATGTCTTGTTTAGGGATATTGGTAGTATTAATAAAAAATAAAGAAAAATTATCTACTTATGGAATAAGAAAAAGAAATTCACTAAAATCAATTTTAGGGTGTCTCTTGTGTTCAATACCAACAGTATTATTCTTATATTTTAATAATGAATTACATAGCTTTCTACCTTTTCAAGGTATGTTTTTAACGAAAGAAATTTTAAATCTTCCAATCCCATTTAATGTAATTCTATATATGATAGTTGCAATTGTTTGGGGACTTGGAGAGGGATTATTCTATGTGGTTTTATCAAGAAAAATTAATAAAATAAAGCCTACTAAGGGGATATTTAATTTAGGGGCATTAATTTGTGCGATTATTGCTATTTTAATTCACGGAATGATTGGGTTCGATTTGACTACAATATTAGAAGCTATTTCAACTTTTATTTTAATGTATGGTTCAATATTAGTACTAGAAAAAACTGAAAATTCAATTGGAAATATATTAATATTTTTTGTTGTTTGGAATGCTTTTTAATTTTATATATTACAAGTTTAATGCTATTTTTAGATGTTAAACATATAAATTTTAGCATTTTGAAGATATGTTACTAAAAGTAACACTATTGTTTATCTAAGTGTATTTAAAAATATTTACATATACGGTATTGTTTATACAAAGGAGGATGATAGTTATGAATATTTCAGAAAAAATAAAACAAATTAGAAATAAAGAAGGGCTAACGCAAGAACAATTTTCAGAAAAAATTAATGTATCAAGAAATGCTGTAGCAAAATGGGAAACTAATAGAGGGTATCCAGATATTCAAAATTTAATTAATATAAGCGAGATTTTTAATATTAGTTTAGATGAATTGGTAAAAGATGATATTAATGTAAAACATAAAATTATTGCAGAAAGTTCATCAAAAAAATGGCATTTTCTTGTTATTCTATATTTGGTAGCAATTATTATATATATTGTGTATTTCCTAATTTTTCATAAAATTTTTATGATTGGATTTCTAATTTCAACTATTTTTATGTTAGGGATAGAAACATATATATGTATAAAAGATAAAATATGGAAAAATAAGAATTAAAAATACTCATAATATTTTAATATTCTAAATTATTAAATATTATTTCAAAATTTATTCAAAATTTATTCATTGACTATCTAAAAATAAGGTAGTACTATCTAAATATGAAAATATATATCCAAAAAGAGAGCTAAATGTGGCTCTCTTTTTGTTATGTAAAAACACAAAAGTAATAATTCTTTTTTTCATTCATAAAATTAGAAAAAAGAAAAAATTGGGAGAGATGAGTCATGAAAGATAAAGATGTTATAAATGTTAGTATTGAATATGGTAAAGAGAGTTTGAATCAGATAATTTTGAAATTATTAAAAGAAGAGTATATAAATTACATAACTATAAACGAAAAATAATAGCCTATTTAGAGCTGACATATTTTTAATTACACGGTACAATTTATATGTGCTATAAATAGGCTATTTGCTCTCAAGGAAGGAGAGTGAATTATGAATAGAGTAAATAGTTATAAAAGTATTAGAGTTGCAAAATATATTAGGCTTTCTCGTGATGATGGAGATGATAGAGAAAGTGAAAGTGTTGAAAATCAAAGAGACATTATTGATAATTATATTTCAGGACATGAAGAATTAATAGATAGCGGAGAATATGTTGATGATGGCTTTACGGGAACAAATTTTAATAGACCAGGGTTTCAAAAAATGTTAAAAGATATAGAAGATGGAAAAATAGATTGCATAATTACAAAGGATTTATCAAGATTTGGAAGAGATCATATAGATACCGGCTACTATTTAGAAAGATATTTACCTGCAAAAACAATTCGATATATTGCAATAGGAGATAATGTAGATACATCAAAGCCTGATGGCTTACAGTTTTTAACATTTAAGCTAAGCTTTAATGATTACTATGCACAAGATATTTCTAACAAAATAAAAAGTGTTAAGCAAAGAAAAATTGAAAAGGGCGAATATCAAGCAGGAATTCCACCTTATGGTTATAAAAAAGATGTTGAAATAAAAAATCATTTAGTACCAGACGAATATAGTTCTCAAATTATAAAAGAAATATTTGAAATGTATGTAAATAAAGGAATGTCTACAATAAAAATTGCAGATGAACTAAATAGAAGAGAGATTTTACCACCAGCAGTATATTTAAAAATTCCAACATATATGAAGAAAAAAAGTGTAAATCCAAATGGAAAATATGTGTGGTTAAGAGCTCAAATTGGAAAAATCTTAAGAAACGAAGTTTATCTTCGGAAGTGTTGTTGGAAGAAAGTTTCAAAAGGTAAGCCATAAAATTGCAAAAGTAAGATGCACTAAAAAAGAGGAACATATTGTTTTAGAAAATATGCATGAACCCATTATTGATATTGAAACTTGGAATAAGGCACAAGAAAAATTAAATAGTTATACAAAAGTACGTGATAGAAAATATGACCATGAGTTAAAATGTTTAGTATATTGTGGAGAATGTGGTAATAAAGCAACTCTAAGATGTAGAGAAGAAAAAAGAAAAGATGGAAGCGTCTGGAGGGGTACTTATTTTATTTGCTCTAAAAGGAATAATTATAGTGGACTCTGTGATTGTAAGCAAATATCTGCAAATTTAATAGAAGAAGCAGTAAAACAACAAATAAAAAATGAATTAGAAAAGATAGATTTGACAGAAGATGAAATAAAACAGGTTTACGAGGAAGCAAGACTACAAGCAAAATCAAAAGATAATTTATTAAAAAATATTTTGAAAAATTTAAAGGAAGAATTAAAACAGGTAGAGCAAAACATTGAAGAAATCTATCAAGACAAAATAAACAAAGTAATACAAGTAGAAGATTTTAAAGTGATTTACGAAAAAATGCAAAAGCAAAGAGATAAGCTATTAAAAGAAATAAAACAAAAAGAAAGTACTTTAAATCAAAACAACGAGAAAAGCTCTAAAGTTGATTTTCAAAAAATAAAACAAATAGCAAATGAGTTCTTAAAATTGGAAAAGCCTAATAAAATTGTTTTAGAACAATTAATAGAAAAAATAGAATTTGACAAACAAAAAAACATCAAAATAAAATTAACTTTTAAAAATTCCTTAATAGAAATTGCTAATTGAAAGTACTACGTAAGAAAATAAGCAACTAATTGCCAGTAGAGTAGTGTTAAAAGTATATATAATAATTTCATAATCCGCGTAAGTCGACCAACCGGAGCGAAGTGCAGGGCGATTGGAGCAATCTACATATAAAATAAAAAATAAGTAGATTGCGACACCAAGGATTATTAAATTATTATATATACTTTTAGCACGGCAATAACCAGGCATATAAATTTTGACATTAAGTTCCTAGGAAATCATACAGTAAATCATAAAAGTATGCCAGAAATTGATAATGAAACAATAAAAAAGGAAGTTATGGATCTACATACAGCTGTGTATGAAAAGTTTGGCTATGAAATGAAATATATTAGACCTCCAAAAGGAGAATATAGTGAACGTACTTTAGATTATACAAAAAGTTTAGGTTACACAACTGTAATGTGGAGTCTGGCTTATGATGATTGGGATGAATCTAAACAGGGAAGAGAAAGTTATGGTAAAAGTAAAGTTCTAGATAATTTGCATAATGGAGCAGTTATTTTATTACATTCAAATTCAAAGGATAATAGCAATATTTTGAATGATGTTATTGTTGAGGCTAGAAAAATGGGGTATGAGTTTGAATGTTTGGATAATTTTGAGCAGAATTAGTTGCAAACATTAGCAAACTAAAAGTAGGAGGTAAAAATATTGACTAAACACAAAAACAAAAATCTTAAAAGCAGAATTAATAGAGTTTTGGAAGTACCTGATGAAGTTGCATTAAAGGTTCCAAAACTTACAATTCTAAAATTTGAAGAAGTGTTAATAGAAAATTATAAAGGAATTTTAGAGTATCAGGATTTTTTTGTTAGAATAAAAACAAATATTGGAATAATAAATATTAACGGTTTTAAATTATCATTAGAAGAAATGACAATTGATGATATTATTGTAAAGGGAAAAATAGAAAGCATAGATTTCGAAAGTATTGTGGATAATGAGGAGGACTAATTTTGTATATAAAGATATTAATTTATTATATATTAGGGTATGTTAATATAGTTGTTGAAGGTTTTTTTATAGAAAGATTTATTAACACATGTATAAGTAAAAAAATATTTTTTTGGAAGACAAATAGGATGAAATCTACGGTCTTTTCTGCTAATATTGGTGTTAGAAATTATAAAGAAGTAGTAAAGATTGCTAAAAAGTGCCAATGCAAAATTAGAATAACAAATAAAAAAGGAATTCCATTTTTATTAAATAAATATAGAAAAAGAAAAATTTTTGTGGTAACTTTAGGAATAATAATATTAGGAATTATTACTATTTTTAATTTTATTTGGAATATAGAAATAAAAGGTGTTGATGAAATAAAACAAAGGGAAATTATGGAATTCATTCAAAATGAGGGAATTGATATTGGTAAATATAAAAACAATATTGATTTACAAAGTTTAATTAATAAAATTAGAATCCAAAGAGATGATATAGCATGGGTTGGAATGGAAATAAAAGGTACTAATTTAATTGTTGATGTTGTAGAGGCTGATAAAAAACCAGAAATAATAAATGAAGATGAGTATTGTAATGTAGTTGCTGATAAAGATGGAATAATAGTTAAGGTGAAAGCTCAGAATGGAACTCCTGCTGTGGAAGAAGGAACTACAGTAAAAAAGGGAGATATATTAATTCAAGGTTGGTTAGAAGGTAAGCATACAGAAAATAGATATGTTCATGCAGAAGGCGAAGTAATGGCTAAAGTGTGGTATTCTGAAAAAGAAAAAGTGTATTACAAGCAGAATTATGAAAACCAAACTGGTAATCATGAAAAAAAATATACATTAAATGTAAATAATTTTAAAATAAATTTCTTCAAAACCCTTTCAAATTTTGAAAATTATGATACAATAAGGACAATTAAAAAATTAAAAATAACTTCTAATTTTTATCTGCCAGTTGAAATTATTGTTGATGAAAATTTTGAAAAGCAAAATAATGAAATTATATATGACAAAAACGAAGCAAAAGAAATTGGAATAAAGGAATTGAAAAGCAAATTAGAAGAACAAATTGAAAATAAAGAAAATATTTCTAACATTTATATTAATACAGTTGAGAGTGAAGAATATATAGAGGTAGAAGTTATATATGAAGTTCTTGAAAGTATAGGAACTAAAGAAAAATTATAATATTGAAAGGATTGGTTTACTATGGAAGAAAAAAGTCTAAGAATATATAATACTGAAAAAACTTTTATAAATAAAGTTACTAACAAATTATCAAAACTATTAATACCTACAAAAGTAGGTATTAATGGAATTATTATTTCTATGAAAAGAAATAATTTAATAAAAGCATATGAAAATTATAATGCAAATCTTAGAAATGATAATGAAGATAAAAAAGCAATTGCAGTTAGAAAGTATGAAGATGCTTTTACTTTATATCTAGAGGCTATTGATAAAAATATTATGGATTCTATTTATAAAAAAGTAAAAAATGATACTGCAAATGAATTTGAAAAAAGTGCTTTATCAAAGTATTATTTAATAACAGGTCTTAAGGATTCTGAATATGCTGAATATAAATATAGAAAACAAAAATATCTATTAGAATTAGATTATGAAAATATAAGATATAATGAGAAAAACAAAGTATTAGAAAAATATAAAGGATTTTATTGTTCAAAAATGGAATCACTTTATAAAGGAATAATAAAACATTATTCAGTAAAATTAACAGAAAGATTAACACCTGCTGAAAAGGCTGAAATATATGATAAAATATTTAATACATTAGAAGAATATATTTCTAATATTTTCCCACTAAAAATAGTAAATAATGATTCAAAAATATATAAGGAATTATCTGAAGAATATGAAGAATATGAAAAATATTCAGTAGGAAAATTAGACCAAGCGGAAGTTATAGAAAAAAATATGATTTTACTTGGAATAAGTAGAAAATTATTTACACATAGTTTACCATTAGTTGTAGCAGAACAATGTTATATTAAATTATTGAAGGATACAAGGGCTTTAATTGTAGATACTCGTATTGTTAAGAAAAGAGAAAAAGCATATAAGTTATTACTTGATTTAATAGATGAATATAATTTAAAGGTATTATCTACAAAAGTATATTGGGACAAGCCTGAAACTAGAAATCAGTATAAAGAATTCTGGAGCGAATATAGAGAAATTTCTAAACTACAAAAAACTGATAAAAAAGAGTTTGAAAAACAAAGAGAGATTTTATTTATAGTAAATGATTTAAAACAAGTTAGTAAAAATGAAAATAAATATTATAAAATTATTAAATTTTATAAAGATAAATTAGTTGAACTTGGTGTTATGAAAAAAATGCCTAATAAATGTGCTTCTAGAGAAGGTAAATTTATAAAGCAGAAAATTGTTGCTTAATTGAAGAAGAAAATAAATTACTTAATGCATTAAATCAACTATAATAAGAAAGATGGAGAGTATATGAACGATAGTAATCTTTTAGAATTAGTATATAAAGATGTGGAACCAAACGAAAAATTCAAAGAAATAATTGAAATTGTTATTAATAAATGTTTTAGTGTGGAAAAATTAGAAAATCTTAATTTATATATAAGTGTAACATTAACAACTCCACAAGAAATAAGAAAAATCAATAATGAATTTAGAAAAATAGATAAAGAAACTGATGTATTATCTTTTCCAATGTTTGAAAAAGATGAAATAGATAATATGGTTGAATGTGAAAAAAATGAAGTACCAGAAACTATTGGGGATATTATTATTTCAGTTGAAAGAGTTGAACAACAAGCTAAGGAATATGGTCATAGTTTTGAAAGAGAATTAGCATATATGGTTGTTCATGGTTTTTATCATTTAATGGGATATGATCATATGAATGATGATGATAAAACTGTGATGAGAAAAAAAGAAGAAAATGTTTTAAATATGTTAAATATAAATAGATAAAGGATTTTATGTATGAATAAAAATAATGAAAAATTAAAAAATAGTAATTTTATTGATGCATGTAATAATGCTGTAAATGGTCTTATTTATGCAACTACTACTCAAAGCAATATAAAAAAACAGCTTTTTATAGCAGTGTGTGTATTGGTTTTGAGTTTATTTTATAAACTTGAAACAACACAATTTTTATGCTTAACATTTGCAGTTTTTTTAGTAATATTCGCGGAAATGGTCAATACAGCAATAGAAACAGTTGTAGATTTATATACAGATAAATATCACCCTAAAGCTAAAATTGCTAAAGATGTTGGTGCAGGTGCGGTTTTATTAATGGCTATAAATTCTGTTATAGTTGCATATTTTATATTTTTAAAAGATGAAACAATAGGTGAAATTAGTAAAACAATTTTTCAAAGTATGGTAAGTTCACCTAAACACTTAGTTTTTGTTTCTATAATATTAACTGTTATTATAATTTTGGTTTTTAAAGCGTTTGCAAGTAAACATACATCATATGGAAATTGTAAAAATAAAACTGGAATATTAACTAAAAAATTCATAC
>OIYV01001020.1_pt1 | contig 14084 bp, 10 predicted proteins | sample 1588251 | NCBI WGS metagenome assembly OIYV01 (sample SAMN03283282) | human gut metagenome | biome: human-associated habitat; material: feces | host: Homo sapiens | place: Peru | collected 2012
TTTTTGTGCTGTCTATATTGAGTGACTCAATGGATTCGTCAAACAAAACGCTCTTGTGTACAAATTTCATATCAGATACCTATACCGTTGAGCTCGTCCATAATATCGATAACTTCTTCCTTGCTGATAGAAGCAACCTGCTCTTCAAACTTGGCTTTGTTCCAAATTTCGATATGATTGATATTACCGAAAACAACAGCTTCCTTTTCTCCCGCAAGCGAAACCTTTTCTTTAAGGCGGTCGCCTACAAGAAGTCTGCCCTGAGTGTCAAGACTTACCTTGTCAGCCGAAGAAACAAGATACATAGAAATCTTTTTCTTTTTTTCGGTCGGAAGCTTACTGTTTTGAACATTATTTAAAAGTTCTTCCCACTGGTCCTGCGGATAAAGCGAGATAAAATCGCCCAATCCGAGAGATGCAACAAATTCTTCGCCGAGGCGTGAACGCATATGTGAAGGAATGGCGATACGACTTTTTGCATCCAATTTATGCACACGGTAGCCATACAAATAGTTGTCCATTTTGCGTCCTCCTCCCGAAAAATTGATTTTGTTCCCCACATTTTTCAAAAAATTAGGGTTTTATGTGTTTATTCAATACACTTTATGGGGTGTCACCCCACTTCTATTTCATTATAATAGTATCGCACGACTAAGTCAAGAAAAATCTTCTATAATTCTTTTTTATAAAGGTTAAAGTTTAATTACAAATTTTGTAACCATTTTGTAATATATAACAATATTTGAAATTGCCAAAGCACTATATATATGTTATAATACTTATATTATACTAACGAAAGCTATGGTGATTAGATGGAAGAAAGAAAAACCACCTGGGGTGAAAAAATCGGTTTTGGTGTGGGCGCAATAGGGCTTGACCTAAGCTACGGTATGTTTTATTCATTCCTTAGTTATTATTTATCAAGTGTTTTGGGGCTTAAAGAGGGATTTTTGTTGCTTCTTACCCCACTTGCAAGAATTTGGGACGGTATCAACGACCCGATGATGGGAACGATTGTTGACAACACCCGCACAAAGCACGGCAAATACAGACCGTGGATTTTAATAGGTGCTATGTCAAACGCAGTTGTATTGTTCTTATTATTTACAAAATTCGGATTGAGCGGAACAGCACTTTATATTTATATCGGTATTATGTATGTGCTTTGGGGTATGACCAACACAATGGCTGACATTCCGTATTGGAGTATGATTCCGAGTTTTACCTCCGACCCTAAAGACAGAAACCTTGTTTCAACCGTTGCAAGAACATTCTCCGGATTAGGTCAAGGTATTGTTACGGTTGCTTCTCCTATCATTTTGCCGTTGCTCTCAACAGGTGTAAAGACCGACAAGGGTTACAGTGCAACAGGATTTTCAAGATGGGCAGGAATTCTTGCAATTATGCTTGTATTATTCTCTGCTATCTGTGTGTTCAATACAAAAGAAAAAAATGTTGTTTACGGCGAAAAGAGTAAATTCTCATTCAAAAAAATCTTTTCCGTTATTAAAAACAACGACCAACTTGTTATATTTATGATATTTGCCATGCTTTCAAATGCCGGCTGGTATTTGACATCCGGAACTGCCGTTTATTACTTTACGGATGTACTCGGCAACCCAAAAGCACAATCATTGTTCCAAACAATCGGCGCAGTCGGTTCGGTTCTGGGTCTTTTGGTTATTCCGGTTCTCTCAAAATGGTTCAACAAAAAAGTTATCTATCAAATTTCGCTCATTGCCACAATTATTGGTTATGTTTTGATGTACATCTTTGGTCCTGTTCTCAAGATGACTATCGCACTCGATATTGCATACATTATTTCGTCAACAGGTATCGCTGCAATGTTTGTTGGACAGACAGTATTCCTTGCAGACATTGTTGACTACGGTGAGTTCAAAAATGCCGAAAGAAACGAATCAATCACATTTTCTATGAAGGGATTTTTGCAGAAAATGGCATACACCATTCAAACTCTCGTTTTGTTTGGCGGTTTGGCTATAATGAACTATAACGAGCAAATCACATCTGCAACAAAGCAAATCAACAATTCAACAAAAACAGGAATCGGCATCATCTGCTTCGCCGTTCCTCCTGTACTCATTTTGCTTTCGCTAATCGTATTCACTGCAAAGTTCAAACTTCACGGCGACCTTGCCGACCAAGTACACGACCACATCGTTGCAAAGCGTGCAAGCGAAGCAGAAGCTAACGAATAATAACACTTAACGGCATAACAAAAAGCGTATCGAAAATTCGATACGCTTTTATTGTTTTTATTTGGTTTAAAATTAGCCAAGCAATTCTTTAAGAATTCTTGTTACTTCGCTTGACGGAGCTTTGCCCTTGAGTGCTCTCATTGACTGACCGACAAGGAAGTTAAAGGACTTGTCCTTGCCCTCTTTGTATTCTGCAACAGCTTTTTCGTTATTTGCGATAATTTCTTCAATAACGGACTGAATTGCACCTGTGTCGGATACCATTTCCATATTGTTTGCCTTGACATATTCCTCAGGAATTACATCATCGTCAAACACTGCCTTAAGTACCTTTTTTGCAGATTCACGAGAAACCTTGTTTGAATTTACAAGATTGATAATTTCGCCGAGGCTCTCTGTTCTGAAAGAAATGTTTTCAGGAAGAGTCTGGGTATCATTCATAAGTTTCATAAGGTCGCCCATAATCCAGTGAGCGGAGTCCTTTGGATTTTTGGTAATCTCAACGGTTTTATCAAACAACTTTGCATATGCCTTATCGGAGCAAAGAATGTTTGCATCGTATTCCGTAAGAGAATATTCGCTGATATATCTTGCCTTTTTAGCCTCGGGAAGTTCAGGAAGCGATGCTCTGATGCCCTCGATATATTCATCCGAAAGTTCAATCGGAGGAAGGTCAGGCTCAGGAAAATACTTATAGTCCTGTGCATCCTCCTTGCTTCTCATAGAGGTTGAGACGCCTTTGCTGTCGTCCCATCTGCGAGTCTCCTGCACAACCTTGTCGCCGTCCTCGATAAGCTCGATTTGACGCTCGGTTTCAGCCTCGATTGCGTTGTGAATACCTCTGAACGAGTTAATGTTTTTCATTTCTGTTCTTGTGCCGAATTCGGTTGCACCCTTTTCCATAACAGACACATTTACATCGGCACGGAGTGAGCCTTCCTGCATTTTACAGTCCGAAACACCGCAGAACTGAAGAATTGCACGAAGCTTTTCAACATATTCAACCGCCTCATCGGCACTTGCAATATCAGGTTCTGACACGATTTCCAAAAGAGGCACACCGCAACGGTTGTAGTTTACGAGGGTGCTGTCTGTCCACTCATCGTGAACAAGCTTTCCTGCGTCCTCTTCCATATGAATTTCGTGAATTCTAACCTTCTTTTTGCCGCCGTTTACGCTATCGTTAATCTCTACCCAGCCGTTTCTGCAAATCGGAAGATAAAGCTGTGAAATTTGATAAGCCTTTGGCAAATCGGGATAGAAATAGTTTTTTCTGTCAAACTTATTATACTGTGTAATCTCGCAGTTGAGTGCAAGACCTGTGCGAACCGCAAATTCAACAACTCTCTTGTTTACAACAGGGAGAGTGCCCGGCATACCGGAGCAAATCTCACAAACATGAGTGTTTGGCTCACCGCCGAATTCTGTTGTGCAGTTGCAAAAAATCTTTGTTTTAGTGGCAAGCTCTGTATGAACTTCAAGACCACAAACGGTAATATAATCCATATTTACTGCCTCCTATTAAAGATTTGGTTTTCTTTTATGCCAGTCGGTTACATTTTGATAAGCATAGCCGGCTGAAAGAATTGTTTTTTCATCAAACGGTTTGCCGATAAGTTGTATACCGATTGGCATTGAATTTGTATCAAAACCGCAAGGAAGTGCAAGTGACGGCAAGCCTGCGATATTAATCATAACCGTATAAATGTCGCCAAGGTACATTGCAAGCGGATCAGAAAGGCCCTCGCCCATCTTAAGCGCTGTTGTCGGAGCAACAGGACCGAGGAGGAAATCATACTTTTGGAACGCTTCATTGAACGCCTTGCAAATAAGGCCCTTTGCCTGAAGTGCCTTCTTATAATAAGCATCAAAATAGCCTGATGAAAGCACGAAGTTACCGAGCATAATACGCTTTTTAACTTCCATACCAAAGCCCTCCGAACGGGATTTGAAGTATACATCGGTAAGATTGAACGCATCCTTTGACTTATAGCCGTACTTGATGCCGTCAAAACGAGAAAGGTTTGAGCAAGCCTCTGCACAAGCTATAATATAATAGGTAGGGATTGCGTATTTAACGATAGGCATATCAAACTCTTCAACCTCTGCACCGAGATCCTTGAGAGTTTGAGCGGCAGCTTTTACGCTCGCTGCAACCTCTGCGTTGATACCCTCGCCGAAATAATCGTTTGGAATACCGACTTTCTTGCCCTTAAGGTTATCAAGCTTAATATCGGCAAGGTCAAAAACTTCGCTTTCCATTGAAGTGCCGTCCTTGACATCCTTGCCCTTAATTACATTGAACACACCTGCAACATCAAGAACATCTTTGCCAAGAGGTCCGATTTGGTCAAGTGATGATGCGTATGCAATAAGACCGTAACGGGATACAGCACCGTAAGTAGGCTTAAGACCTGTTACGCCGCAGAATGATGCCGGCTGACGAATTGAACCGCCTGTATCCGAACCGAGAGCAATAATGCTTTCGTCGGCGGCAACAGAAGCTGCCGCACCGCCCGATGAACCACCCGGAACTCTTGTAATATCCCACGGATTTTTTGTTGGGCCGTAAAATGATGTTTCTGTTGTTGAGCCCATTGCAAACTCGTCCATATTAACCTTGCCGAAAGTTACCATATCGGCATCATTAAGTTTATTGATAACGGTTGCGTTATACGGAGGCTTGAAGTTTGAAAGAATCTTTGATGCACAAGAGGTCAACTTGCCTTTTTCGCAGATATTGTCCTTGATAGCAATCGGAACACCTGCAAACAATGATGTAGCCTCGCCCGAATCAATCTTCTTTTGAACAAGTTCTGCCTGCTGCAAAGCAGACTCTTTATCGAGTGAAACATAGCAGTTATAAGTACCGTCCTTTTGCTCAATAGCCTTTGCGACACTTTCCACCGCATCCATAGATGTTATTTCTTTATTCTTAATTTTTTCTGCAACCTGAAGGGCAGTCATTTCATAAATTTCCATTCTATTCCCTCCTTAGTCCACAGTCTTTGGCACAACAAAACAGCCGTCCTGACTTTCAGGAGCATTGGCAACAATTTCGTCTGCCGACATTGACGGCTGAACCTCGTCTTCTCTCATAACATTTGTTACAGGGAAACAGTGGCTCATAGCCTCAACACCGTCTGTATCAAGCTCGTTGAGCATATCAATGTAGGTGAGGATATCCTGAAGTTCGTTGCCGACTTTCTTTTCCTCGTCCTCTGTCAATGTGATACGAGCCAATTTTTCAAGATATTTAATTAAATCAGGAGTAATTTGCATTATATTTGCCTCCAAAAATTATTTGTCCTTTTCAACCGGTCTGCGAAGCTTGATGTGAGTTTCACGAAGCTGAAGTTCGGTTACATAGTTTGGTGCACCGAGGAGCATATCCTGTGCGTTGCTGTTCATAGGGAACGCAATGATTTCACGGATATTTTCTTCATCCTTAAGGAGCATAATCATACGGTCAACACCCGGTGCCATACCTGCGTGAGGCGGTGCGCCATAGTGGAATGCGTTATAAAGAGCGCCGAACTTCTCCTTAACGGTATCCTCGCTGTATCCTGCCATTTCAAAAGCCTTAACCATAACATCAGGTCTGTGGTTACGAACAGCACCCGATGAAAGTTCAACACCGTTACAAACAATGTCGTACTGATAAGCCTTGATTTTTGTCGGCTCTTCGTTGAGAAGTGCATCCATCTCGCCCTGTGGCATTGAGAATGGGTTATGTGTAAAGATAAGCTGACCGTTTTCGTCACGCTCAAACATTGGGAAGTCTGTGATGTAGCAGAATTCAAACCTGTCTTTATCAATAAGGTCAAGACGGTTTGCAAGCTCTGTTCTGATCATACCTGCGAGTTCGTTGACAACCTTTGGTGTGTCGCAAATGAAGAACAATGTGTCGTCTGTCTTGAAGTTGAAGATTGAGCGAAGCTCCTCTTTCTTATCATCAGGAAGGAACTTGTCAATAGGGCCTTTGTATGAGCCGTCCTCAAGAACTTCGATATAGCCAAGGCCTTTCATACCGATTTCAAGTGCGTACTTGAGCATCTTTTCAAACCAGCCCTTTGACTGCTTTGCACAACCCGGTACATTGATACCACGAACAGGTCTGCCCTTGAATGCCTTGAATTCTACATCAGAGAAGAACTCTGTGAGGTCAACAATTTCAAGAGGGTTACGGAGATCAGGCTTGTCTGTACCGTACTTAAGCATAGCCTCTTCATAAGGAATTTTTACAAATGGCTTTGGAGAAATTTTCTTTCCTCCGCCAAACTTTTCAAAAGTATCATAGAGAACTTCTTCAGCAACCTCAAATACATCCTCTTGAGTTGCAAAAGCCATCTCAAAGTCGAGCTGATAGAACTCACCCGGTGAACGGTCTGCTCTTGCGTCCTCATCACGGAAGCAAGGTGCAATCTGGAAGTATCTGTCAAATCCCGAAGTCATAAGGAGTTGCTTAAACTGCTGCGGTGCTTGCGGCAAAGCGTAGAACTTGCCCTCATGCTTACGAGACGGAATGATGTAGTCACGAGCACCCTCCGGTGATGAACAAGTCAAGATTGGAGTTGTGATTTCGGTAAAGCCGAGAGAAGTCATCTTCTGACGAAGATATGAAACAACCTGGCTTCTGAAAATAATGTTGTCGTGAACCTTTTTGTTTCTCAAATCAAGGAAACGGTAAGAAAGACGAACATCCTCACGGGTTTCTCTGCTTTCGCTGATTTCAAAAGGCAAATTCTCTGTGCAAGGATTGAGCACCTTGAGAGTGTCAACCTTTACTTCAAGCTCGCCTGTTGCAATTTTTGGATTGATTGTTTCTTCATCACGCTTAACAACAACACCCTCAACAGAGATAACGCTCTCTTTGCGAAGATGGTTGATAAGGTCGTCATCGTTTACAACGACCTGTGTTACACCGTGCTCATCTCTGAGATCGATGAATGCAACACCGCCGTGGTCACGGATTGTGTCTACCCAACCTGCAAGCTGAACTCTTTGGTTGAGGTTATCAAATGTAAGCTCGTTACAGTTATGTGTTCTGTATGCCATAATATAATTCCTTTCATGGAAAATTCTGAATAGATATAAAAATCCATATTAACGCTAATATTATAGCACAGTTATATTGCCACTTCAACAACTATTTTATATTAATTATATATAAATATATAAAAATACAGATAACCTTAAATAAGATTATCTGTATAAATTTACTGTTTTTCGTATAAACCGGTTGCCTTGTTGAGTTTGTAAGTCGTTTCGCCATATGAATCATCAGACACTTTGCAATATGTATCTTCGTCTGAATAGTAATACTTTTCATAATCGGCAATCGCAGAATGATTTGCAAATATTTTTGCACCGTTTTCATCAAGGCTCAAATAGTAATCATAAATTGCATTTGCGGCAAGAGTGTGAGAATAGTTAAATTTTCTGATATCCCCACTGCTTTTGATTTCTATCGTTTTTAAATTAAGCACAAGTTCATCGTGATAATTGTTGCCGACGACCCTATAAAGTTCTTCTTGGGCATCTGCATTTCCACTTTTTGCAAGGGAGATGAGATACGGCACGGCACTGTCGGAAAGGTCGGCAATGTTGCCAACATCAATATTTTCAAGCGTGTGATTATTATATGCCTTGATGTTGTAATCTGCAATTCTTGCATCAACATTTGAATAAGAAATTGCTATCAAAAGAGCGGAGCAAAAGACGATAATCGTTTGCATATACGGCACTTTCGGTGCAAAAATGTGGACAATCAGCATCACAATTACAACAAGCATCATAAGCATAAAAGCAAACACCAAAATGCGATTTTTTGAAAGTCCGTAAACGCTGACATTCATCACCATTTTTTGCATTGCCACGATTACAAGCAGTGCTGAAAACACGGACACAAAGGTACAAAGTGCCTTTAGCAATTTGCCGTTTTTGCCTTTTACAAAAGCAAAGATTATGCCGATAATAGCTAAATTGATTGCACAAACCGTGCACATTTCATAAAATCCACGGCGGGCAAATTCAGAAGCGGTATTTTTATATCCCTCCGGCAAAATATAGGAAAACGCACTAAAGAAATACGCAAGCTGTGAAAATAGATACAATAAATATGTTGCGGAAATCACGCACAAAAATGAAGTGCAAACCGTGTACGGCAAACTTTTACGCTTTTTCAGCTTGCCTTTTTCGGTCGCAGTATTTTTATGTCTTAAAGAAAACAAATAAGAATAGCAAAGCGGAATTAAAATTAAAGTCACAACAAGTTCGCCCATATACGAAGCAAATTTTGAAACCACACCGCTGACAAGTCCTTCAAACGCCGCATCCGACTTTACAAGAAGCGGAACAACGGCACACAAAACAGGAATTGCAAGCAGCACTCCGACAAGGGCGGACAGCGATTTTTTGTCCTTTTTCTCCCCTGCTTTGACCGAGCCGACAACATCGGGCATTGCCCTGAACACTCCGCAAGTTAAGGCTTTGAGCGAAGCGGTCATTATTTTATACGAGCCGAATTTTTGCTTTTCGTCTGTATACGACACGCAATAGAGCACATAAAGTCCAAGTGCCAAAATCGGCATCAAAAACTGCGTTATGCTGTCGTTATAGAGAATTACGGGAATTGAGGACGCCACGCCCAGAATTCCGTAAACAACACCTATCGGTGACGGCTTTTGATTTTTGCCAAGCAAATACACCGTTGAAAATGCAAAAGAAAGCACATACGTAAGTGTAAATCCCAAACCTATTGCTTTGGCAAACAGAACAAAATCAACAAACACAAAACAGAGTGCAACCGCCACGGGAAACAAAAATTTGTCCTTTTTATCCAGCGGTAAATATTGTTTTTCAGTCATAATAACACCTCACAAACAATCGGATTTAATCAGGCTGATATTCAAGAATATCGGCAGGCTGGCAATCGAGTTCTTTGCAGATTGCATCGAGCGTTGAAAAGCGAATTGCCTTTGCCTTGCCTGTTTTGAGAATTGACAAATTAGCCTGCGTGATGCCCACACGGTTGGCAAGTTCAAGCGAGGACATCTTGCGTTTTGCAAGCATAACATCCAAATTAACTACAATCATTTTGCCCTCCTATTATATTGTCAAATCGTTTTCTTCTTTAAGTTCAATCGCTTTTGCAAAAATCTTTTTGATGACCTTCAACAGCATAGCCATAAAAAGTTCCGCAAGCAAAAGCATAGAAAACAAAAACACATATGTATCAATACGCAAAACAGATGAAGCAATGACCGAAGCAAAAGCGACAAGACTTGCATATACACAGCAATAGCTTATTTTATCAAGGTATTTTGTTGTTTTAATTTCAAAAACTTCGTTTTTTCTTACAACGGTTAACAACTTATCTATAAACGCCAGTGCAACATATCCCGCAGAAAGTGAAAACAGAAAAGTATAAAGCACGGTGAAATACTTTTCCTCCACACCCTCAATCAGCTTTGTGCCGTGCGCTCCCGCAAACTGAAGCTCAAACAAAACAACACCTGCCACCGCCAAAGCAAAATAGCAAAACTTAATTATAACCTTTAACGCTACTGTGGTTTTATCGTTATACATAATTCTACCTCCGTTGGTATCTTTTTCATTGTTATACCACGAAAATTATCGTTTGTCAATAATTATTTATCATTTTTCAAACATTATTTGGCAAATGGAAAAAAGAAAAAGGGACTAAAAGCAGTCCCTTAATAACATTATTCTATTACTCTGGTTAACAAAGTATAACGCATAGGTTCAAGGTGGATATATCCGTCTGTTGCCGTTTCGTCAAAAAAGCAATATGAATTATCCCAATGCTCGCCGACGAAAATATCAACATCGGTGTCATCAAGATTGACAGCCACCAAAAGTTCGCTGTTTTCGTCCGTGCGGAGATAAGCAATAGTTTTGTGTTCGCTGTATAACGGCACAAACTCACCTTTTGCAAGCACCTTGCATCCGAGCCTGATTTCGCCGAGACGCTTATACCAACGGAGAAGTTCGTTGTTTGGTTCTTCCCAATTCATACAAGCACGGTTGAACGGGTCTTTGCGACCCTCCATACCGATTTCGTCACCATAATAAAGTGACGGCACGCCGGGCAATGTATACTGAATAAGCGATGCGATTTTCATCAGCGAAAGTCCACGCAAATATTCATATTCGGAAAGTTTGTTGTGTTCATACTGCCAATGTCTGCCATAGCCCTCACAACTGTCACCCGCAAGTCGGCTGATTGCACGCTCCGTATCATGAGTGCCGATATGGTTCATCAAAACATTTGTAACCTGCGGCGGATAGTTTTCAACAACCGTCATCACACGGTCAAAAAATTCATGGGCATTTGGATATTTTACAAAATCCAAAACCGCATTTGCAAACGGATAGTTCATAACGCTGTCGAGCTGTTCTCCGAGGAGATAACGGCGACGCTGACCATAGGCAAATTTTGTGGTTGCGTCCTCCCAAACCTCGCCGATAATAACGGCGTTGCTGTTTTCCTCCTTGACTGCCTTGCGCAAATCATCAAGAAACACATCGGGAAGTTCATCGGCAACATCAAGACGCCAACCGGCTATGCCGCATTTGAGCCATTTACGCAAAATTCCGTCTTTGCCGCAAATATATTCACGATAGCTTTCATCCTCTTCTCTGACCTCAGGCAGAAGTTTAATGCCCCACCACGAATCGTATTCATCGGGATAATTGATAAATTTATACCACGAATAATACGGACTGTTTTGGCTGTTATACGCACCCACGCTATCGTAATTATTGTACAAATTAAAGTACTTACTGTCACAGCCTGTGTGACTGAACACACCGTCAAGAATAATCGAAATGCCGTACTCATTTTTTGCAACCTTGCAAAGATTTTTCAAGTCCTTTTCGGTGCCCAAAAGCGGGTCGATTTTTTCATAATCGGCTGTGTCGTATCTATGGTTGGAATTTGCCTCAAATATCGGGTTGAGGTAAATACAAGTTACGCCCAAATCCTTTAGGTAAGGGAGTTTTTCCTCAACACCCAAAAGGTCACCGCCGAAATAATCGTTGTTCCAAATACCGTTCATCTGTTCTTCTCGCCAAAAAGGCTCTTCGCCCCATTTGCGAAGAACACGACTTTTTCTATATCCTGTTTTTTTCTTGCCGGAATTATAAAAACGGTCAGGAAAAATCTGATAAATTATACCGCCCTTTAGCCAATCGGGAGTGGCAAAATTTTTATCATAAACCGTCTGCTGAAAGTCGGCACCGTTAGGTGAAAACTCTCCGTGACCGTGACCCATATTACGCACAAAGCTTTTGCCCCACGGGGTATCAAGTTCAAAATGATACCAATATAATCCGGGGGTGTTGGCAACAAAATGAAGTTCCCAATACTCCTTGTCGTCACCGCACATACCTGCCCAGAACATAGAATTGTAGACATTGTTTTCATTTTCCTTGTGAACACAAAGTGTAGCCCCGCTGCATTTCATTGAGCGAGGCACAATTATGCGAAGCTTTACAGGCTCATCGGTTGCGATGGCACGGATTTTATCTTTATATTCTTTACTGCGAGAATTAAATACCATATTATATATTATCTATTCACACGACAACTCCCCTTTTATTTTAAAGGGGAGTTGTCAAAATTACTTTTTCTTTGATTTTGAAGCCGGCTTCTTTGCAGGAGTTTTTGGTGCTTCTTTCTTTGGAGCAACTTTTTTCCCTGCTTTCTTTTCAGCCTTTTTCGGTTCTGCCTTTGCTTCTTTTTTTACCTCTTTTTTAGGCTCTGCTTTTTCTTCCTTAGGAGCCATAGGCTTTGACTTTTTGGCTGCCTTTGGTGTTTCAGAGGCAAACTGAACAGGCTTTGTGTGCCAAATGTTGTTTGCATAATCTATTATGGAACGATCGGCAGAGAATATGCCTGCGCCCGAAATGTTCATCAAAGACATCTTAACAAACTTTTCTCTGTCGGCATAAGCCTTTGAAATTTCTCTTTGAGCACGCTGATAATCGGTGAAATCTGCAAGTGCCATATATGGGTCGGTATTAACAAGTGAATAGTAAACCTCATCAAACTTCTTGCCGTTTACACCGTTTTGCAAAAATGCCATAGCCTTTGCAAGTGTTTCGTTGTTTTGAATATAGCTCTGTGGGAAATAGCCTGCCTTTTTGAGTTGTTCAACCTCCGGAGTTTTCATACCGAAGATGTAAATATTATCCTCACCGACAGCATCGTGAATTTCTACATTTGCACCATCAAGCGTACCAAGAGTTATAGCACCGTTGAGCATAAGTTTCATATTACCTGTGCCCGATGCCTCTGTGCCAGCAAGAGAAATCTGCTCACTGATGTCGGCAGCCGGCATAAGAACCTCGGCAAGAGAAACATTGTAATCTTCAAGGAACACAACCTTGAGTTTGCCGTTTACATCAGGGTCGTTGTTGATAACATTTGAAAGTGCGTCAATAAGCTGAATAAGTTTCTTTGCCATAAAGTAGCCCGGAGCCGCCTTTGAAGCGAAGATATAGGTCTTTGGATAATAATCCGCATTTGGATTTTCCTTGAGCATCTGATATTCCGAAATAATATTAAGAATATTAAGTTGCTGTCTTTTATATTCGTGAAGTCGTTTAACCTGAACATCAAAGATGGAATCAGGGTTAATATCAACACCGTTACGCTTTTTGATAATCTTTGCAAAGCGAACCTTGTTTTCGTGCTTGATTTCGTCAAGCTTTGCAAGAACTTTTTTATCGTCCTTAAACTGACGAAGTTTTTCGAGTTCGTCACTCTTTGTGATAAATCCGTCACCGATAAGAGAAGTGATGTAATCGGTCAATGCAGGGTTTGCCTGGCAAATCCAACGGCGGAATGCAATACCGTTTGTTACATTACAGAATTTTTCCGGAGTAAGATTATAAAAATCGTTGAACACGGTTTCTTTAAGAATTTCCGAGTGAAGAGCAGAAACACCGTTTACACTGTGCGAACCGATAACGCAAAGGTTTGCCATACGAACAACGCCGTTTGAAACAACTGCCATACGCTCAACTCTGTCTGCATCATAGGTTGCCGACCAAACATATGCACGGAAGCGGTTGTCAATTTCCTTAGTAATTTGATAAATACGAGGAAGAAGTCGAGAATAGAGTTCTTCGCTCCAACATTCAAGTGCTTCTTTCATAACAGTGTGGTTTGTATAAGCAACCGTACGGGTAACGATTGACCACGCATCATCCCAACTATATCCGCATTCGTCAAGCATAATTCTCATAAGCTCAGGAATAGCCATTGTCGGGTGAGTATCATTGATATGAATTGCTACCTTGTCAGGAAGATTGTCAAGCGTGCCGTATCTTGTGAGATGGCGCTGAATAATATCCTGAATAGAAGCAGAAACAAGAAAATACTGCTGACGAAGTCTGAGTGACTTGCCCTCAGGGGTGTTATCGGCAGGATAAAGTACCTTAGAAATAGCCTCAGCCATAGCGCTTTGCTCCATAGCCTTAATATATGAGCCTGAATTAAAAAGACCCATATCAAGCTCAGGCTTGCTTGCAGCCCAAAGGCGAAGCCTTGAAACTCCCTTGCCTTTACCCGAAACATACATATCATAAGGCACAGCCTTAACGGGATTGTAATTTACAATTTCAACATGGTGGAACTGATTTTCCCAAGAGTCAACAACTTCACCGTCAAAGCGAACCTCAAGTGCGCTCTCCTCGTGGGGAACAAGCCAAACCTCTCCGCCGGGAAGCCAGAAATCGGGGAGCTCCGTCTGCCAGCCGTCAACAAGCTTTTGACGGAAGATGCCGTATTCGTACAGCAGCGAATAGCCCACCGCCGGCATGGAGGCCGTCGCC
>OIYV01001022.1_pt1 | contig 14055 bp, 15 predicted proteins | sample 1588251 | NCBI WGS metagenome assembly OIYV01 (sample SAMN03283282) | human gut metagenome | biome: human-associated habitat; material: feces | host: Homo sapiens | place: Peru | collected 2012
ATATTTTTGCTGGTGATTTATTTGATATGTATACTAAATATGCTAATAACGAAGGATGGAAAATTGAAATATTAAATAGTGTTGAAGGTACTGCGGGTGGATTTTCTAATCTTGAATTTATGGTTAAGGGTGATAGTGTATATTCTAAGTTAAAATATGAAAGTGGTAGTCATAGAGTTCAAAGGGTACCTGCTACTGAAAGTCAAGGTAGGGTACATACTTCTACTGCAACTGTTTTGGTTATGCCTGAAGCGGAAGAATTTGATTATGAACTTGATGAAAGCGAAGTTAGAATAGATATTACTAGAAGTAGTGGCTGTGGTGGACAAGGAGTTAATACTACTGATTCGGCGGTTAGACTTACACATATTCCTACTGGTATTATTGTTTATTCACAAACTGAAAGAAGTCAGATTAAGAATAAAGAACTTGCTTTTAAAATACTTAAGACTAGACTTTATGATATGAAACTTAGGGAACAAGAAGAAAAAGAAGCAGCTGAAAGAAAAGTTAAGATTGGTACTGGAGATAGAAGTGAGAAGATAAGAACTTATAATTATCCTCAGAATAGAATTACGGACCATAGAATTGGATATACTTCAATGAACTTAGATAGAGTTATGGATGGAGATATGGAAGATTTAATTGAGGCTTTAATTAATGAAGATCAAAGAAAGAAATTAGAGGGAACTATTTAATATGAAAAAGGGGAGTTTTGATTTTAGTAGTTTGGTTTGTTTAGAGTGTGGAAATATTTTTACTATTCCTAGAAAGAATGTAAGAGCTAAAAGTAATGGGCATATTAAAGATTTGTGGTGTCCTATTTGTAAAAATGTTAATAAGCATTATGAGGTAAGAGATATTGATAGTTTTTTATATAATTTAGAATATAATAATGAAATTAAACAATATGTTAGAGATTTAATCAATAATGGACCTGGTGAAGATTGTGAAAGAAAAGATAGAATATTTAAGAAAATACTTAAAAGATAAAGATATTGATACCGCTATTAAGGAGTTAGAAAGTGGTATACCAGTACAATATATTGTTGGTAATGTTGATTTTTATGGAAATATTTTTAAAGTTACTAAAGATACTTTAATTCCTAGATTTGAAACGGAATTATTAGTAGAAAAAACTATTAAATATATAAATAAGTATTTTAATAATGAAATTAAGATACTTGATATTGGCACTGGTAGTGGGTGTATTGCTATTACTTTAAATAAATTATTAGATAACAGTAGGGTAACTGCTGTTGATATATCTAAAAATGCTCTTGATGTTGCTAGAGAGAATAATAAAATTAATAATACTGATGTTAATTTTATAGAGAGTGATGTTTTTTCTAATATTAATGATAAGTATGATGTTATTATTAGTAATCCACCATATATTAGTTATGATGAAGATATTATGGATGTTGTTTATAATAATGAACCACATATGGCATTGTATGCTGATGATAATGGGTTATATTTTTATGATAAAATACTTATGGAATGTAGAAAGTACTTGAATGATATGTTTTTTATAGCTTTTGAAATAGGTTATAAACAGGGTAATGATATTATTAATATTATTAATAAGTATTTTGATAATGTTAACATATCTTTAGAAAAAGATTATAATGGCAGAGATAGATTTATATTTGTTAGTAATATTAATTAGAAAGTACTAGATGCTTTCTTTTTTTTGTTAGAAAGTTTGCATCGTGAATATGATATAGTATTATTGTTTATATATAGATTATGATAATAGTTTATATATGATAAAAAAAGACCTAGGCTTTTTCTGAAAATAAAGTATTATTCTGTTAATACTTTATTTTCTTCTTTGAAAACGGCATCTAGATTTTTAGTAGTTCCATTTAATGTTGGTTCTGTTCCTTTTATATAGAAGAACATTTCTTTTTTTGTATCATTATCATTAGCTATTATTCCTGTTATAGGATTTACTAATACTCCGACTACATTTGATGGTATATCATACCATGTTGTTTCTTTATCTTTGAAATATGATTCCATGGTATCTATCCAAATATTTTTATGGTATGAATAGTCTTTTGATTCTATTTTTTTATTATTATCATATCCATTCCATATTCCAAGTACGGCATCTTTGTTATAGCCCATTATTAATAGGTCTGTATCTGTTGTTCCTGATTTAATACTATATTTATGTGTTATGTTAGGTAATAATGATATTAGAGTGGGATAGTTATAGTCAATAAAGTTTTTATTATAGGTATATGTTAACATTTCATTTAATATAAAAGTAAGACTTTGATTTAATATTAGTTCTTTTTCTTCTTTATTTTCGTATAGAACATTTCCTTTGGAGTCTACTATTTTCTTTATGAAATGAGGTTCTACTTTATATCCTAGATTAGCAAATGCTGAATAACTTGTTGTCATTTCTAATAAACTTATTTCTTCGGTACCTAGTGCTAGAGATGGTATTTCAATTAGGTTACTTGTTATTCCAAGTCTTTTAGCGGTATTTATTAACATATTTTCTCCTAGAAAGAGATGAGTTTTGACAGCATATATGTTATCAGAGTAGGATATGGCCGCTGCCATTGATATTGGGCTATTGGCATAGGTATTATTATAGTTATTGGGACTATATGTTTTATCTCCAGCAAAGGTAAATGTTGTTTTTTCACTGGTAAATGATGATGAAGCGGTAAAACCATTTTCAAGAGCCGAATAATATAGTAGTGGTTTCATAGTAGAGCCTACTTGTCTTTTGGCTTTAGTAGCTCTATTATATTCACTTTTATAGTAAGAGTTTCCTCCTATCATAGCCATTACACCACCTGTATTTGGATTCATCATGATAGCGGCTGTTTCAACTTCTGTTTCATCATTTACATAACTATATACGGCTTTTTCTAAATTTTCTTGAGCTTCGATATCGAGAGTTGTATATATTTTTAACCCTCCTGTTTTGGTTATTTCTTCGGGGATATTTGTTAATTTTTTTATTTCTTCTAATACTGAATCTCTGAAATAATTGATACTTGTTATGTTATTTTTTTCTTTTTTTCCTATTATTTGGAGATTTTTATTTATAGCATTATTATATTCTTTTTCAGTTATTTTTTTGTTATCTTTCATTAATTTTAATACTATTTTTTGTCTTTCTTTGGCTTTGCTATAGTTTTTTACAGGGGAATAGTTATTTGGAGATTTAGGTATTCCTGCTAGCATAGAAGCTTCTTCTAGAGTTAAGTCTTTAGCGGATTTATTAAAGTAGTATTTAGAGGCTGCTTCTATTCCATAGACTCCTCCATAATTTATGGTATTTAGATATCCTTCTAGTATTTCATCTTTAGTGTAATGTACTTCTAGTTCGGTTGCTAATAGGGCTTCATCTATTTTTCTCTTCCAGGTTTTTTCAAAGTTTAGAAAGAGATTTCTAGCATATTGTTGTGAGATTGTAGACGCACCTTCACTCTTATCACCTTTTATGATGTTATTTATTATGGCTTTACTTATTCTTAGGTAATCGAAGCCGATATGTTTATAGAAATGTTTATCTTCGGTAGAAAGGGTAGCCTCTATTAAATAGGGGCTTATTTCTTGCAGTGATACCCAGTCTTTGTCGTCATTAAATACTAATTCATTTTTGGTATCGTATAGATAGTATGATTTTGACTTGTTTATTTCTAGTTTTGGTGTTATATAAGCATAGGCAAATACTACAATATGTACTGATATAAATAGTATTAGTGGTAGTAGTGATAATAATATTATTTTCTTTTTATTTTTCTTCATTTATATCCCTCATTTTTTTTATTTTTGTATGTCATTTATTATTATGTTAAAAATTGTTTAAAATATGTTGTATTTTTTTTAAAGTTATGGTATGATTTCAAATGAAATGTTTGGAGGCGATATTATTAGAGTTTTTGTTAATGGTTATTTGAAGAATAATACTGATGGTGAAAATACTATTTTTAAAGAAAAAGGTATTAGAACTAAGGATAAATTGTCTTTTGTATTTGATGATGTTAAATATTCTATTAAGATTAATGATAATGATATTATGCTTGTTAGAGATGGTAATGATTTTATTAATAGTTTTTCTTTTAGTGAGAAAAGTGGTAAAAGTAATTATTATCTTAAGGAACATGGTTATTCTATAGATATGGATGTTAATGTTGATGTCTTGGTTATTGATGATAATAAGATTTTTATTAAGTATGTTATTGCTCAAACAGGATGTGAATATGAGTTGATGATTGAAATGGAAGGTGTTTTATGAGTATAAAAAATAAATTACAGTACATTATAAAAGCGTGCTTACCTATTGATATGGATGTTAATAAGATTGTTATTGAGATTCCTAAGGATAAGAAGAATGGTGATTATTCTTCAAATGTGGCTTTTTTACTTGCTAAAGAGTTAAAGAGTAGTCCTATGTCTATTGCTAATGATATTAAGGATAAGATTAGTGATAAAATGATTGATAGAATAGAGGTTGCTAATCCAGGTTTTATTAATTTTTATATTAATAAGAATTATTTACTTAATAATATTAATGTTATTAATGATATGGGTAAGAATTATGGTAAGAGTGATTTTGGTAAGTTAGAGAAAGTTAATATTGAATATGTATCAGCGAATCCTACTGGGACTTTACATATTGGCCATGGTAGAGGTGCTGTATATGGTGATTGTTTGTCTAATATTATGTCTTTTGCTGGTTATGATGTTACGAGGGAATATTATATTAATGATGCTGGTAATCAGATGTATAATCTTGGAGTGTCTATTAAGGAAAGATATAAAGAAAAGTGTGGAGTAGAGTTTTCTATCCCAGAGAATGGTTATCATGGTAAGGAAATTATTACTTTAGCTGAATCTTTATATGATGAATATGGTGATAGTAAGTTAGATGAGGATATTGAATTCTTTAAGGAGAAGGGCCTTGATATTTTACTTGATGGTATTAAGAAGGACTTGGATTCTTTTAGGGTTAATTTTGATGTCTTTACTAGTGAACAATCTTTATATGATAGGGGTCTTGTTGAAGATACTTTATCTAAACTTAAAAATAGTGGTAAGTGTTATGTTGAAGATAATGCTTTATGGCTTAGAACTACTGATTTATATGATGAAAAAGATAGAGTTTTGATTAAGAGTGATGGTAATTATACTTATTTACTTCCTGATATTGCTTATCATAGTGATAAGTTCAATAGGGGTTTTGATAGATTTATTGATGTACTTGGCTCTGATCATCATGGTTATATTCATAGACTTAAGTCTTCACTAGAGTTTGTGGGATATGATGCTAGTAAAATTGATATTAGAATTCTTCAGATGGTTAGACTTCTTAGAAATGGCGAGGAGGTTAAACTTAGTAAGAGAACCGGTAAAACGATTACTTTGAATGAATTGATTGATGATGTTGGTGTTAATGCTGCTAGATTCTTTTTTGCATCAAAGAGTTTGGATACACAAATGGATTTTGACTTAGACCTTGCGGTTAAAAATAGTAATGAAAATCCTATCTTCTATATTGAATATGCTAATGCTAGAATTAGTTCTATTTTAAGAGGCAAGACTATAGAAAATGATTTGAGGTTTAGTACTATTGATAGCAATAGTGCATATACTATTTTGAACAAGTTAGCGGAGTTTGAGGATGTCGTTGTTAGTGCGGCTTCAAAAGGAACACCACACCTAGTTGCTAACTATTTATACGAACTTGCTGGATTATTTCATAGTTATTATTCAGCAGAGAAAATTGTTACTGATGATGAAGTATATACTAAAGAGAGAATTGCCTTTATTGCCGCTATTAGGGTAGTTATGAATAATGCTGCTAATATGCTTGGGTTAATTCTTAGAGAAGAAATGTAGGAGGAAAATATTATGCTTAGTAAAATGAGTAAAGAAAATCTTGAAATGTTGTCTTATGCTAAAATAGCAGAATTATATTTAAAAGAAAATAAGAAACCTATGAATACGGCTGATCTATTTAAAGAGGTATGTAAATTACTTGAATTGTCTGATAGTGAATATCAAGAAAGAATAGGAGATTTCTTTGAGTCTTTAACTACTTCTAAGGAGTTTATTTTACTTAATGATGGTAATTGGGATTTAAGAATTAATCATTCTGTTAAAATAGATATTGATGATATTTATGAAGAAACTGATTCTGAGGAAGATGAGAATGAAGATGGTTATGATGATGAGAATATGAGTGAAGAAGATAACTATGATGATGACTATGCTGATAGTAGTGATGATGATATTTTAGATGATGACTATGCTGATTTAAATATTGTTGATGATGAAGAACTAGATAGCGAGAACTAGTTCTTTTTTATTGACTTATGTCATTTAATGAACTATAATATAGATATTATTTGGAGGTTATTATGAATTGTTATAGAGAAACATATGATAGATTAGTTAAAGAACTTAAGACATTAGAAACATATAGGGAAAATATGATTGGTGAATATAATGATTTATCTAGCGAGTATAAGGTTCTTGCTACTGAATATAATATGAAAAGAATGGGTATTGATGCTGATTGGCAGAATGAAGTAAATAAATATTTAAAGTTAATACTTAGATTGTTTGTTTCGAATGTTGGGTTGGCTGTAATTTTAATTATTATCAATTCTTTTGGTGCTTTTGTATCAACGGGAATGTCAATTCTATTAGCGGCATTAGCAGTTATTATTGGAACTACAACTGGTTTTTTAATTGATTATAAGAAACACTCAAAAATATTTGAAGATTTTGAATTGAGAAGAGTTGACTTAAAGGATAGCTATGAGAAAAATTTAGAAATTCTTCACAGTAAATTAAATGCTTCTTCTAATGAACTTAATAGAATAGATATGAATATTTCTGATAATAAAAATGAAATTAATTCTCTTATAATGGGTTATGGAAAGTTATGTTTAGGAATATCTGATATTAATGAGAATGCTCCTAGTGATAATAAAGCTTATGTTAGAAAGAGAACTATTAATGATAAATAGGAACTAGATACTGGTTCTTTTTTTTTTGGTTTGTTCATAGTATTATATGGAGGCTATATGAAAAAGAAGATTAAAATAGGTATACCAAGAGCATTTTTATATTATCGTAATTATATTTTGTGGAAAACTTTTTTTGAGGGGATTGGGTGCACACTTATAATTAGTTCTCCTAGTAATAAGGGGACTATTATGGAGGGGAAAAAGCTATCTATTGATGAGGCTTGTCTTCCTTCAATAATTTACTTAGGTCATATTAAAGAACTTTCTTCGAAGTGTGATTATATTCTTGTACCTAGAGTATGTAATTATGGTAAAGGTAATAGGGTATGTATGAAGTTTAATGGAATATATGATGTTGTTAACAATTTGTTTGAAGATAATATTTTAGATTATGATATTGATTATTTAAAGAGAAAGTTTGAAATATTTGGATTTATTAAAATGGGTATTAGATTAAAGAAAAATATTTTTAAGATTTTATATTACTATGTTAAGGGAAAAATTAAGGAGAAAAAATATTTTGATATTTTGGCTAATAAGCAGGATAAGGTATTTAGATCTAATAAAATGAAAATACTTATTGTTGCTCACCCTTATGTTGTTTATGATGAATATTTAAGTGGTAATATTATTAGATATTTTAAGGAGAATAATATTGATCTTTTATATTCTGATAGATTAGATAGAAGGACTTCTATTGGTTATGCTGAAGACTTTTCTAATACTTTGTATTTTCTTTATTCTAAAGAGAATATAGGTAGTGCTTTCTTTTATAAAGATAATATTGATGGTATTATTTTTTTATCTTCTTTTCCATGTGGGCCTGATTCTCTTGTTAATGAGCTCGCTATTAGAAAGTTAGATGATATTCCTTCAATTAAAATAACTGTTGATGAGAGTACCGCTACTAGTGGATTAATAACAAGACTTGAAAGTTTTGTCGATATTTTAAAGGATAGGCGAGATAATGGATAGAGTTATTTCTTTTCCTCATTTGGGGAATTATTATATTGTATTTGATTATCTTATTAGGAAAACTACGAAATGTAGAGTTATTATTCCTCCTTCGACTACCAGAAGAACAATTAGTCTTGGAGATAAATATGCTCCTTCTTTGGTGTGTGTGCCTTTTAAATATAATCTTGGTAATTATATTGAGGCTCTTGAAATGGGAGCAAATACTTTGATTCAAGGTGGTGGTGGTTGTAGATATGGCTATTATGGTGAATTAGAAGAAAAGATTTTAAGAGATTTAGGTTATGATTTTGAATTTTATAATTTAATTAGTGATAACCATATTTCTTTGAAGAAGGCTTATAATTTCTTTAAAAAGATGAATAAGAAGATTAATGTTTTTAGTGCTTTTTATTATTTAGTTAATAGTCTTATTATGATAGTTTGCATAGATAAGATAGAGAAGTTTATTAGGCTTAATATGGGATTTGAAGTGATAGATGGTTCTTTTGAAAAACTAGAGAAGGAGTATCTTGATAGTTTTAGGGATAATGGAATAATTAAGAATATTATTTATTATTTTAGATATAAAAAGAAGTTTAGAAATATTGAAATAAATAAGCCTAGTAATCCTCTTAAGGTTATTATATTGGGAGAATTATATTCTTTGATTGATAATAATACAACTTATAATAGTGAGAGAAAATTGATTAAAATGGGAATAGAGGTACATAGGAATACGGATCTTACTTATTTACTTATAACAAAGAGGTTTAAACTTGGTAAGATGATTAGAAAGGGTAAAAAATATATTAAATATCATTTGGGAGCAGATGCTAGTGGTAGTGTTGTTTTGAGTTATTTAGCAATGTTAGAGGGAGTTGATGGTATTTTACATTTTAAGAGTTTTGGTTGTACACCAGAAATATCGGCGATGAGTATTATGCAAAAAGTTAGCGAAGAATATGGTGCTCCTACTGCATATATGAGCTTTGATGCAGAAGATAATGAGGTTGGTGTTGACACTAGATTAGAGGCTTTTTATGATATGATTAAAATGAGAAGAGAAAATTAATATTCTTCTTTTTTTTAATGTTTATTTAATGTAATTTAACTGTAAATGTTAATTTTATAATATTTACTTATGAAATGATGATGCTATTCATTCTAATAATTATATTTTAGTTAGTGGTGGTACTATTTATGTTAATAGTCCAGAAGATAATGATAATGGAGCACTTGATTATGATGGTGATTTTGTTATTACTGCTGGAGAGATTATTGCTATCGGATCTAGTGGTATGGCACAGGGTATAGGTAATAATTCTACACAATATGGTATGCTTGTTTATTTATCTAATACTTATAGCAGTGGTACTAGTATTTCTATTAGAGATACTTCTGATAATGAAATTATATCTTATACTTCTGTGAAGAGTTTTTCTTCGATTGTATTTAGTTCTAATAGGTTAATTAAAAATAATACTTATAATATATATATTAATAATAGTTTATATGGCTCTGTTACTATTGATAGTATTAATACTATTAGTGGTAATAGTTCTAATATGGGTATGAATACGAGAACTGATCATAGAGATGGGCCTAGAAGATAATTTATTTTATCTTCTTTTTATATTTTTTCATTCTAGATTATTCCTAGTTATTTTATTAACTATTGTCTCACTTATAAACTATGGAGTTGTATTCTTTTGAACAGGAAAAAATAAGTGTTAGGAAGTATTTCACCATGAATATGATATCTTAATGTTAATTTATAGACTTTGGCTATAAATTACCCAAAGAAACTATAGGTTCTTTGGGATTATAAATAATATTTTAATATAAAATTATATAAAATTATTTGTATCTTAAATAAAATATGTTATAATATATATGGATAAGAAGGTGATGGAGTGAGTGAATTTGTATTTCTTTTGTTAGTGGGTATATGTATAGGTTTTATATATATTGTACATAAGTATTTTAGTAAAAGTGAATTTTATTTATTAGGTATTATTTATACTATTATATCATTTTTAATGTCTTTTAAATTGATTAATATATTTGGTATGGATGTTAATCCTAGTATTATCTTTACTAGTGGGATATTTATGATTATTTATTATTTTATTAATCGATATGATGTCAAGGAGTATAAGAAGTTTATTTTACTTATATTTAGTACTAGTATAGTATGTAATTTGTTTCTTTTATCTACTTCTTTTATGATACCTTCTATATACGATAATAGTTCTAATTTATATCAAAGTTTAATTTTAGATAATTTAGTTATATTTATTTTATATCCGGTGTCTATTCTTGTTACTTCTTGTTTAAGTGGTTATTGCTTTAGAGGGTTAAAGGAAGAAAATAAGAAAAATATTAAGAATATTATTGCTATTATTGGTATTATGTTTATATATAGTTTTATATTTATTTATTTTAGTTATGCTGTGCTTATTAGATTTAATAAAGCTCTTCTTATAGCAGTAGAAAATTATTTTATTAGTTCTATTATTATGATTATGTATATGTTTATTATTAATAAGATATTTAATGTGAAGAAGGTGAAATAATGAATTATATTTATATGTTGTTAGAAATTATATTTACTTTCTTTTTAATGATTTGTTTTTATAAGGTAGGAAAAAAGACAGGATTATATTTATATATTGTTTTAATGAGTAGTATACTTAGTGTTGTTATGTTTAAGGTTATTGATTTATTCTCTTTTCAGGTTAATTTAGGAATTCCTATTATTATGGGATTGTTTATCTGCAACAACATTATTATTCAAAAATTTGGTATAGATGAAGTTAAGAGAATTATGGCTACGGTTAGTGTTTCTTATATGGCTACAATAGTTATTATTTCCATTCTTTCTATTACAGGAGATAGTGGTTATAATCTCATTAGTAATGAGGCTTTTAATGGGTTGTTTGGTTATGGTAGTGGTAATATTAGAATCCTTATTGGTGGTTTATTTACTACTTTGACATTGTGGTGTAATAGTTATATTTATTATTATATTAGAAGAAGTAAGAATATGTTGTGGTTTAGTAATGTTGGTAGTAGTCTTATTATTCAGATGTTAGAGAGTATTATCTTTGTTATTATTGCTTATTTAGGTAAACTTGATTTTACTTTAATATTTGGAATGATAGTTATTAGATATTTAATTAAGATTATTATTAGTTTTATGGGGATTATACCTGTATATATGATTGTTAAAATGAAAGATAAGTAGGTGTTATGATGAGAACAAGAAAACAAGAATTAGTCAGTGATGAATTAAAACCGTTTGTATGTAATATTATGAAGGAATATAGGGAGAAATATAATTATTCTTTAGAAGATTTGGCAAGGGCTCTTAATTATAAGAAGAATAGACAAACATTACATAAATATGAAACTGGTACTCTTAATATTCCTTATGAAATATTTTTTGATATTGCTAATATTTTTAATATTAATAGTGATGTATTTAGTGAGATTCCTATGACGAAAGATGAGAAAGATTTATTTGAAAAGAAGATGATTAGGAGTTATGTTAATACGATGACTGGTAATAATAATATTACTTCAAGAGGAGAAAAGATTATTAATACTTATAGAAATGCCTCCTACGAACCAGTTAGTAAAATGTGTGATTTATCGATTAAACTTATGGATGATTCGATGGCTCCTATTTATTTGAAGGGGGATAGGGTATTCTTTAGAAAGAAAGATAGTTATAATAATGGTGATGACATTGTTATTGCTGTTAAGGGTAATGTTCTTTCGGTTAGAAGATTATACAAGAGTGGTAAAGCTATTATTTTACAGGCTATGAATCCTAAATATCAGACAATAGCAGTTAATGTTTTTTCGGAAGATATGATACTTGGTAAAGTTGAAACTTTGAGTAGAGAAATAAGATAATTATTTCTTTTTTTTACATTAAAAAAGGACTTCAAGTGAAGTCCTGTGGCTTTATTAGTTTAAAGCGTCTTTTAATTTGTTTCCAGCTTTGAATCCAGGTACTGTTCTAGCAGCTATTTTAACTGCTTCTCCAGTTTGTGGGTTTCTTCCAGTTCTAGCTTCTCTTTTTTTAGCAGTGAAAGTTCCAAATCCTACTAATGTTACTTTTCCGTTTTCTTTTAATCCTTTAGTAACTCCTTCCACCATAGCGTCTAATGCTCTTCCAGCATCAGCTTTTGTTAAATCTGCTTTTTCAGCAATGAAATCTACTAATTCAGCTTTTGTCATTTTCTATTACCTCCATTTTTTTAGTGATAAGCAATATGTTATGCTTACTACATAAAGATATCATAATATCGTAATAAAATCAAGTATTTTAAGGTAATTTTAATTAAAAAGAAGTAAATATTTTGTAAAAGTTAACTACTTGTATAACTTTTTTCTTAATGTTAATAATATTATTGTAACTTTTCCTTAGTTGTGGTATAATAAGGCTGTTTTTGAGGGGAGATGTTTTGATGAAAGATAAAACAAGAAAAGATATTATTATAATTATTACTTATATTGCTCTTATTATATTTGCTTTAGTTAATTTTAGTAAGATTTTATCTTTTTTAGGTGATGTTATTAGTATTTTTGCTCCATTTTTATTAGGTATTATTTTAGCTTTTGTTCTTAATGTACTCAATAATTTTATTGAGAAGAAAATATTTGGAAAAATTAAACCTAGCAAAGTATGGAATAAGATTAAGAGACCTCTATGTATTACACTTAGTTTAATTTTGGTATTTTTAACTATCTATTTTATTATGAACTTACTTATTCCACAACTTAAGAATTCTGCTAGTTTATTTACGGATACTTTACCTGCTTATAAGGAAGATATTCTTGGTATTCTAAATAAATTTGATGTTGGAGAGGAGACAACTGCTAAAGTTAGTGAATATTTAGATAATTTTAGTAAGGTTATTACAGATTATATTAAGGGTAATTCGAAGGATGTTATTACTGTTACAACAGAAGTAGCAACTTCAGTTATTGGTATTATTAGTAAGGGTATTATTACTTTAGTATTTGCTATTTATATGATAGCTCAAAAGGAAACACTTAGTAGACAAATTAATAAAGTAATGAAGGCTTATTTGAAACCTAAAACAATTGATAAGATTACTACTATTGGTAGTTTGGCTAATAAGACTTTTTCTAATTTTGTTACTGGACAATGTTTGGAGGCTTTAATCTTTGGTAGTTTGGTTTTTGTGGGAATGTTAATATTTAGATTTCCATATGCTTCTACTATTGCAGTATTGCTTGGATTTACGGCTTTAATTCCTATATTTGGTGCCTTTATTGGTACTGCTATTGGATTTATTCTTATTATGATGATTAGTCCTGTTAAGGCAATATTGTTTGTGGTGTTTATCATTGTTCTTCAACAAATAGAGGGTAATTTGATTTATCCTAGGGTTGTTGGTAGAAGTATTGGTCTTCCTGGCATGTGGGTACTTTTATCGGTTACTGTTGGTGGTAGTATAGGTGGTATACTTGGTATGCTTATTGCTACTCCTTTGTGTTCACTTCTTTATGCTTTATTTACTAAGACAGTAAATGATAGACTTAAGAGGGATAAAATTGTTACTAAAGTAAAAGAAAAGGCTTAATTTTTGCAATTATGAATTAGTCAACAAAAAGTAGACACTATAAAAAGATTTATTAGAACCCTAGTTCGGTTTTATACTGAATTGGGGTTTTATAATTTAATGAACATGCTAAACGTTCATTATTATAATAGTAAATATATGCATTAATAAATTCATCAAATGAGTTATAACTATCAATATTCCAGTCGTTCATAATTTCATCCTTAATCCAACCATTGATAGATTCCATTTTAGGATTATCTGTTGGAGTTCCTGCTCGACTCATTGAACGAATTATGTTATAATCTTTATGTGCATTGGTAAATGCCATTGAGGAATAAACTACTCCTTGATCACTATGCAAAGTTGTGGAGTAATTAATTCCTTTTATTTTGTCTAAAATTATATTTAATCCCTCATAATAAGGATTTATTGAATTATGTTTTTTAGTATATGAATAAGCTAATATTTCTATATTAAATGCA
>OIYV01001023.1_pt1 | contig 14038 bp, 15 predicted proteins | sample 1588251 | NCBI WGS metagenome assembly OIYV01 (sample SAMN03283282) | human gut metagenome | biome: human-associated habitat; material: feces | host: Homo sapiens | place: Peru | collected 2012
GAATCACAATAGAATGGAATCTAGTGGTTCTAGTTGGTTTCAACTTGGAATTCGTGTCCTTGTGAAAATATCACCAGCAATATCAATATCTGAAGAAAATACTACTAAAACTATAACTAGTAAAAGTGGAATAGATTATACTTACAATGTTTGGGATATAGAATATTAAATTTTTTTAGCAAAAGCGAAGAGGAAATGTATATAATTATTCTAAATACAAAATTATAAATAATGTACTAAATTGCTCGTACCTCGCAATGGAACGAAAGAACGACAAAGAAGCCAATAAAAAATAATGGAAAATCATTAATTAGTAATGCGAATAATAATAGATATGTAGATAAATTTGATAATACTTTTTGGGCAGTAGTAAAAAAATATGCGGCAACAAAATGGTATTCATCTGGAGAAACTTATTTAGGAAATAGTGTAATTAGACCATATACTGTACGTAATAATTTATTTCAATTAAAAGGAGGAGGCTATAACGATTATGAGAATGGTAAAGGGTATAGTGGTATTACTTTTAGACCAGTAATAACAGGGAATTAATTAAAATAAGTAGAAAAATTAGTATGTAAAAGATAAAAAATACATATTAAAAATAGAGATATCTGATGTGCTTGTTTAGAGCGTTAAAAGTATATAGTTTTCAAAAAATATGATGTCTAATTAAAATTATTACAAAAACTTGATGAAAAATTGAAAAAATGTATTGACAACTAAAAGAAAATAAGTTATACTTTTACTTGTGCTAAACATAAGAAGCACATGCTCCCTTAGCTCAGTTGGTCAGAGCAACCGGCTCATAACCGGTGGGTCCAAGGTTCGAATCCTTGAGGGAGCACCATTTTAATTTTATATTTGGGTAGGTGGCCGAGTGGCTAAAGGCGGCAGACTGTAAATCTGTTCTCATTCGAGTACGAAGGTTCGAATCCTTCCCTGCCCACCATAGTATTATCAAGGCTTTCATCGTTTTGATAATATTTTTGTTTTTAAGATATATCTAACAAATATCTAACCGATTTCAATATCTAACTCCTCACAGTTAGATATATTTTTTTGACCTTTTAAAATATTAGACAATACATCTGCAGATTTTTGTTTTACCTTTGTATCTAAATGTGCATATATATTTGCAGTAGTATTAAAATTTGAATGTCCAAGCCACTCTTGTATTTCTTTTAACTGTATTCCTCTAGCTAGTAATAAACTTGCACAACTATGTCGTAAATCGTGAAATCTAATTATTCTTAAATTATTGTTTTTCAGTAATCTTTTGAAATGCTTTGTTATAAAGTCTGGTTTTATTATATTACCTAAAGAATCAACACAAATATATTCTTCATATTTTGAAATATAATCATTTTTACATAGCTTTTTATTGTTTTCTTGTATTTGTTTAAATCTTTTTAATATTTCTGCTACTTCTGGAACTAAAGGTAATGTTCTATAACTTGTCTTATTTTTTGTTCTATCTTTTCCAAGTACCTGTCTTTCACCTTTTATACTAACTTGAACAATAGTATGTTTTATAGTAATAGAATTGTTTTCAAAATTAATAGCATTCCATTTTAAACAAATTATTGCATGATAGTGAATTACTGTGTTACTGCTTAATCCATCATTTAATAAATAAGTATAAAAATCTTGTATATTAATAGGTTGCAATTCTTTTAATCTTATTTTATTTGCAGTAAAGTAGTTATTTATTCTATAATTTACCATTTGTTCATAAGAACCATAAGTATTCAGTTCTATTGTAGGTTTTATTATTTTTAGCCAATTTTTCATATAATCAACAAACAATATACCTTTTATTACTTCATTATCTTTGTTATTTGTATTTTTTAATTCAAGTTCTTGTTCAAATTCTTTTCGCATTTGTTCAGCTTTTTGCATTGCTAGTTTTTTATTACCCTTTACAGGTAAATGTGTAGATTGCCATTTTTGTTTTCTTTTTCCTGTATCATCTTTATAATTTATAACGGCATGATATTTTCCATTTTTTTCGTGTAGGCTTACTGTTACCATTTTTAACTCCTTTCTAAAACATAACAGACCTAATTTAACCTACTTACTGATATTCAAGTATATAATACCATGTAAGTTGTTAAAAATCTAGTCTGTAGTTTTATTTTCACTAATTAAATATGAAATTACATTTGCTTTTGGTATTTTGTATTCTCTGCCGATTTTAAGAGCTTTTATAGTATTATCTCTTATTAATCTGTATGCAAGAGTAATACCAATTCCAAGCATTTCTTTCAACTGAACGATAGTTAATAAATCTGGATAGCTAGTAAACATTTATTTATATTCATTATGCAGAAAGTATAGGCTCATTGTTAATAAATTTTTTAAATGCTGATTTTTCATCTTTTGAATCTGCATATAATACATTTTTTTATGTTTATGGTTTTGAATTAATAAAAGAATATACACCTTACATATATTCAAAAACTGATGAATACATAACAGACGTAGAGTTTATGAAAATGTTAGAAGATATTTATAACACAAGTTTAGATGACCTATTAGAATGGCAAGATAATTTCAAGAGATGTGTAGATTTTGTATATAACTTAAATGGAAATGAAGAATTAAAAGAACATAATATATATTCAAAATTTGTTGCTTATACAATTAAACACAGCGAACTTTATACATATTCACAAGATGTAGAGGTTATATTAGATAATTATATAAATATACACAACCATCATCACAATAAAAGTATAGAACATTTAATAAAAGGTATTGAAGAAAAAGACCCAAATTTAGAATTACACAATGTTTATACAAGTACAAAATTGAGAAGTATTTGTTTTACTATATTAGATCAATTAGTAAGACAAGAGAATTTACCAATTAAAACTTGTCAAATTTGTGGTAGATATTTTATACCAACTTTTAGACAAAATGAAATTTATTGTGATTTAAAAAATGTTGATGGTAGTGCAACTTGTAGAGATAAAGGTGCAAGTGAAACTTATAAAAAGAGTCTTGAAAGTAATCCAGCATTATTACTTTATAGAAGAACATATCAACAAAAGGTTATAACAGTATATAGAAATAAAGAAAATAAGCAATTAAAGAAAGATTTTGACAAATGGAAAAAAGAAGCACAAGAAAAAATTAAATTGTTCAAAAAAGGCAAATTAGATGAAGATATTTTGTATAATTGGATGATCGAAAATAAATAAAATATTTGTGGAAAAATATGTTAAAATTTGTTGTAAATCAGTAGAATTTAAAGTATAATAAAAACATCCTTTTCTCAAAGGAAATCTTTGCGAAAGGAGGAACAAATATGAACAATGCAGATTTAGTATGGCATTTGGTAGAATTACTATTACAAAAAGAAAAAGACTCAAATCAAGTAGCTCTTGACCAAGCCAAAAATGACAACAAACCAAATGACCAAAGACCAAATGAGGTTTAGCTAACCGAAATTATGATAATGTAGCACTACCACTTCGCTACATTATCTTTTTTTATAAATTTATTCTTTTCATATTTTCACGAATATTCATTGATAATAGTAACTCAAAATTAAAGAGTATTACAAAACAATAACAAATATAATATTTTTTTATTGCAACTATTGAATATTACAAAGATTTATGATAATTTAATTACATAATTAAATTTGAAGGGAAAATATTTATATGGATGAAGAATATGAAGAATTGTATGATGAAGAATTAACAGATAGAAGAAAAAAAGATATATTAGAAAAAATGTCAAAAGAAGATTTATTGACATTTGCATATGCTATTGCAGAAAAAACTTATGAATCTAAAAATATGTTTTCAGAAAAGCAATTAGAAGAAAAAAGAGAATTATGGGACTTGTCAGATGAGAAAAAAAATACATATATTTTATGTGCAAAAAAATCTACATTAAAATTATTTGATTCTAGCACAAAGTCAGTAATTGATACAATGATATCAATGAATGAAAATATGCCAAAAGAAATAAAAGATATAGTTATAAATCAATTATTATTTGATGCTACAGCAGAAGAGTTATTATCTTATGCGATAGAAGGTGAAAAGGACTTTTTAGAAGAAAATACTAAAAAGTCAGCTGATATGGCAAAAAGAGATATTAACACAGAAGAAACAAAGAAATTTTTTCAAGCAATAGATGAAACTATACAAACAGAAAAAGAAGATGAAAAAATAAAGGAATCTGTTGTACAATTTTGGTTAAGAGGTGTTAAAGCTAAAAAGCCAAATTTAAGTAAAGAAAGCGAAGAAAGTTTTAGAAAAAGTATCTTAAAATCTATAAATAGAGGTTATAACTCTTTTACAGGAACTAGTATAACAATGGATTGGGATCCAAGTAGTGAACTTGTTGATGCATATTGTAGTATAGAAGAATCTGAATCTGGAACAATGGGATTTTTTGATATACGTTCGGTTTTTCCAAGCAAAACCACTACAACTGCATATAAAGGACAATATGCAGTTGTTTATAGTGAGTTTGAAGAAAATGAATATTTATATATGACAGATAAATATAGAATTGAAGAAAAACAGAAAATTGCTGAACAAATAAAACAACAAGAAGATAAAGTTCCAGAAGATGTAAAATTAGCTTTTGAAAATGAATTTGAAGAAGAACAAAGGCAACAAGTGTTATTAGATACATATACAACTCAAATAAGTTCAATTGAAAATTCAGATATGTCAGAAGAAGGAAAGGCACAAAAAAAGCAAGAATTAATGGATAAACTTAAAATGTTTTCAGAAAAGCATAAATATGATTCAGATAAATTTGGAAGAATAGATAAGCAAAAATATATGCAAGAAAGATATGTAAAATATGCAAATGAAAAAAATCAACAAATTTGGGAAGAGTGGAATAAAACAGAACATAAAATTGAAAAATGGCCAGATAAAAGTAATATTCCAGAAGAATTAGATAGAATGTATTCAAACATAAATATGATAAAAAGATATGAAAAATCTAATGGTATAGACAAAGAAATACCAAATGAAAAAATACAATTTACTGATATGATAGCAGAAGCATATATAAATGAATTAGAAGAAAAGGGATACATAGATACGAAAGCTACAGAAAAAACTGAAGTTATGAGAAATAAATTGAAAAGGTATATTTTATCATATTATGAAGAGATTACAAGTGAATATGAATCTCCAGCTTTCAGTTTTAATAGTAAATTCAATGAAAAGGGAATATATACATTATTAGGAATATCTAAAAATGAAAATAGCAATAGATATTCAATGTTTTCTGATAATGGAGAAATATCAATAAAAGTAGAAGATGGAATTATATCTAGAGAAGGTGGATGGGACAAAGAAATTTTAAATGCTATACCAGAAAAATTGCAAGAGAAAAAAGAAAAAGTAGAAAATAGAATAGCCTTTTATAAAGAAATAGAAGAAAGTTTTAGAGTTAGCACATTAGAAGAAGAATTAGATATGATTAATGAGTATCAAGAAGCAAAAGAAGATAGAAAACCAAGTCTTAAAGAATTAGATAGTAGAAAAGCAAGACTAGAAGAAAAAGAAAGTCAATTAAGAGATAAATTTAATGAATTAGATTTATTAAATGACCAAAAAGGAGAGGAAATATGAAAGGTGAAAATCAATTAGTAGTAAAAAAAGAAAATCTTTTTACTAAGATATTAAATTTTTTTCTAAGACGAAATAATAAATATGAAGCACAACAAGAATCTAATATTAAAGAAGTATATGCAAGAGAAGATTTTTCTTCTAGAATAAAAATAGAAGAAATAGTATCATTTGATAGGTTAAGAGAATTACAATATTTAATAAGAAATGATAAAATAAAAGAAGAAGATATATCTGTAGAAGAACAAAAAGAATTAAGAAAATTATATAAAAAGCAAATAAGTAATTTAAAAGAATCAATTAGTAATTATAAAATAAAAATTGAAAAAATAAATCCTAAAAATGCATAAAACACATTGTACAGAAATTTATTAGAAAAGTTTGGTGTATGAACAAATTAACGGAAAGCCTCAAAATTATAGTGATTTTAAGGCTTTCAAATTTGTTTTTGAAAAAAAGAAAAGAACTAAATGCTACCACACACTTAACTCTTTTCGAACATTTATGAACAACGCATTTGTATTTAACTTAAGTTAAATATAGTATACTACTTTTTTTATTATATGTCAAACGATTTTCAAAAATTCATTTTAAACTAAATTTTAGAAAATTTGTATATGAATCTATTAATTAATATTAAGAATAAATTCATGTTGAAATTCATTTATTCTTTTGTTATAATTCGACATAGAAAGTCAAAATGATTTTAGGAGTAAAGGATGAAAGAATATTTTAAAAAAAAAGAATACAAATATATGTATTTAAGCATATTTTTTTATAATTTTGCAAATGCACTAAGCGAAACTTTCGGAACAGTTATGCTTTATAAAGCTGGTTTGTCAATACATTTAATTTTGTTAATATATGGTATAAGATTTCTTATTATTGGACTTATAACACCATTATTTGTAACAATATCAAACAAAATAGGTATTGCGAAATGTATACTAATTTCAAATTTATTTAATATTATATATGCGTATTTTTTATTAGTTAATCAAAATTTATCAGCAAATCTTGTTATATTTGTAATAGCAATGGGATTAAATGGACTGTCTAATCCATCATCTGATGCGTTATCTAGTAAATATGTAGAAACTGAGCATAGAGGAAGATTCAATAGTTTATATAGTATAAGTAAAATATTAGGAGTGGTTTTAGCAAGTTGTTTAGTAGCTTGGGGAGTTATAAGCAATAATACATTGGTTTTATTTGTTATACTTACAGTTTTCTTTTTATTACAATATTTAGCAATATTAAAAATAGATTACAAACCAGAAAAAAAATCAAGTGTTTTCAAAGCTAGTATGAAATACTTAATACATAGCAAGAGCAAATATAAGATTATATATGCATTAGCAAGTTTAAATAAGTTTCAGCAATTTACTACGATGAATGTTATAGATGGTCAGGCTGGTCTAATAAGTTATACCAGTCTAATTTTCTAACACGAGGAGGTACAAATAATATGAATGAAAATGCTATTTTAGATAGATTAGTAAACAATATTATAGATTATACAATGCAAACACGAGAAAGAGTTTATAATAATGTTAGACAAGAAATGATTAACTATTATTGGAATGTTGGAAAGATGATTGTTGAAGAAGAACAAGGAGGAGATATTACTCCAGAATATGGAAGAAAACTATATATTTAATTATCTAAAAGACTTACAAAGAAAATGGGAAAAGGATATTCACGTTCAAATTTATTTAATATGAGAAATTTTTATATAACTTATCCAATTGTCCAGACGTCTGGACAATTGGAAAAAATTTTGCTTTGAGTTTAAGAAGTTAAGCTCAAGGCTTTTTTTATGGAAATTTTTCATCTACACATATCAAGATATAAAACTTATACTACTTTTGTTAATGATAAAAAAAGAATGTACTTTTTTCAATTTAACTATGTACATTTTTAAATTTGATTTTTTGTACATTCTTATATTATCATTAACAAAAATCTCCACAAAGTGAATTAGCAAGAGATATGATGAAAGATCCATATATATTAGATTTATCTAATTTAAAAGAAAGTTATATTGAAACAGAGATAGAAAATGCAATGGTAGAAAAAATAAAAACAGTTTTATTGGAACTTGGAAATGGCTTTAGTTTTGTTGGAAATCAATATAGAATTGAAGTAGATGGAGACGAATATTTTATTGATATGCTTTTCTATCATACAAAATTACATTGTTATATAGTTGTAGAATTAAAAAATACACAATATAAGCCAGAATATGCTGAAAAATTAAATTTTTATCTATCAGCAGTAGATGACTTACTAAAAACGGAAAGTGATAATCCAAGTATTGGAATTATATTATGCAGAGAAAAGAAAAAGTTTTCAGTAGAGTATTCTTTAAGATATAAATAAGCCTATTGGTGTAAGTTCTTATGAAATTTCAAATATTTTACCAAAAGAAATTTTGGAGGCATTGCCAACAGAAGAAGATTTGAATTTACATATAGATATAGATGAAAATGAAGAGGATAATAATTAAAATGAAATTGGTCAGATGCGTCTGACCAATTTCATTTTATAAAATATTATAAATTTTTTTGAATACATTATCATTTAATTGGAAGCCTATGGCAAAACGCTTTATTTTTTAAATCTTTTGTGATAAAACCTGAGTTTGACAGTAAAAAAATGAAAATACGCACCTGTAACCTAGTTATATCAACTGGTTTAGGTGCGTAAATTATTTCTGAAAGTTGTTGTCTTACAACCTATTTTTTTGTTGTTCCAAAAATTTTTTTAATATCTTGTAAAGACCTATTTTTAAGCGAAAAATCAATATTTATACATTCTCTAATATCTTTTAGAACTTCATCATAATAGTTAAATATATAATAATTTTCATGAATATTGCTACAGCTGCATTTTCCAAGACTTTCAAGTATTTGACCAACAGAATATTTTTTACCGGAATTTTTAAGCGATTGCCATAAAAATGTTGACAAAAGTAGAAAATTCGTATAATATAAATATGAAATCAAACAAAAGAGGAGAAAAAACATGAAAGTTACAAACGATAGAACCCTTGGTACTGTAAGAGAGAGAGAGAGAGAGAGAGAGAGAGAGCTATACTTTAGTAAATGAAAGTAGCGTATTAAACTTGGCTAAAGTAGTAATATTATGTCTACTTTTAAAAAATATAAATATGAATACAAAGACAGAAATAAAGCCTATTTAATGGCTTTTTATTGCTGTCTTTTTTTGCTGTTTAGTTTTTAGAAAAAATTTTATAAGTTGTAGAAAATATAGTTATAAAAATAAATACAAAATCAAAAGTAGAAACAATAAACAGTAAAAATAAATAAGTTATTAAATTTTTAAATTTAAAATAAATAAAAAAGTAAATGGACTATCAAATAATATTAGACATTTACGGGAAAGGGATGATGAAAAATGAAATTAAACTTAAAAGAAAGGAATGGTATAACGCTGATTGCACTAGTAATAACAGTAATTGTGCTTTTAATTTTAGCTGGTGTAACAATTGCAACATTGACTGGAGATAACGGAATACTAGGAAAAGCAAATGATGCAAAAACGCAGACAGAACAAGCAAAAGAAGATGAAAATTTAAAAATAGCAATAGCAGGAAGCTATGGAACTGATGGTAAACTGAATTTAAAAGATTTAAAGGACAATTTAGAAAATCAAGGAATTTCATCTAATAGTAATGAATTCCCATTAGAAGTAACAGTAAATGGAGAAAAGAAAAAAATAGATGCAAATGGAAATATAATAGAAAGTATACAAAGTTTGAAAACAAAAGGAACAGTATTTAAGGATACAACAACATTAGAAGACACATATGGAAACCAAGTAACAATACCAAAAGGATTTAAAATAGCAAATGATTCAGCAACAGATGTAACAGGAGGAATAGTAATAGAAGATGCAACATATACAAATACAATAGGAAGCCAATTTGTATGGATACCAGTAGGAACTGGAGAAAATGCTATAAAGAAGGCAAATAATAAAACAGTAGAAATAAAATTAAGTAGATATACATTTGAAGAGGATGGAACACCAATAGATCAAGAAGATAATATTATAAATTCATATTATCAGGAATTAGCAACATCAAACTATGGAAATGCAACAGCAAAAGATATAGAGAAATTTAAAACAAGTGCAAATAGTAATCATGGATATTATATAGGAAGATATGAAGCAGGAGTGGTGGACTATAATTCTTCAGTATCAACAAGTAACAGTAATAATGAAACAAATTGGACAGGATATACAGGAGATAATATAAAATTAGTGTGTAAAAAAGAACAACAAGTTTGGAATTATGTAACACAAAATAAAGCATCAAAATTGTCGAGAGATATGTATGGAAGTGAAGCAAAAGTAACAAGTGATTTAATAAATAGTTATGCATGGGATACAGCAATAGTGTTTATACAAAAATGTGGAACAGAAAGTAATAGTTCAACATATTCAAAAACTGTTGGACAATCATCAACAAGTACAAGTGCTCCACAAACTACAGGAACAAATATATTAAATGCAACAAAGAAGGTAGATAAGCAATGTAATATATTTGATATGGCAGGAAATTGTTGGGAATGGACAACAGAAACTTTTAGCCTTTCCGGCGCTCCTTGCGTTTTTCGAGGAGGTGGTTACAACGACATCAGCAATTACACGAGCCTTCGCCTCTTCACCACTACTTCCAATGCTTACAGCCACAATTCGTTCCGCCCACTTTTATATTTGTAGAGCTGAACTCTGTGAAAACTAAAACTATAACAATAGAAAAGTAGTTTTAATATAGTGTTAATTAAATAAGAGTAATTAACGAATGAAAATTAATTAGATAATTATTATATAGTGAATAAATTTAAAAATAACAAAATTTATTCACTATATTTTTATATGCAAAAGTTGTTTACTTTAAAATAAAAATTGACATATAAGTAATCAGAAGCTATAATAATAATGAATAAAAAATAAAAAAAGAATAAAACTAAAGACGAGGTGGTAGAAGTGGAAAAAATAGAAAAACAAATTACTACTGTATTAAAAGAAATCGAGCAAATGATAAGCAATAAAGAGAACAAAAATAAAATAGAAAATAAAAGAATAGAATTAGACAAATTATTAAAAAAATATTTAGAAAACTTCAAATAAAGAAATAACCTACTACAAGAAATGAAAACAGTTCATTTATGCTTGATAAAAATTTTGATAATATATACAAAAAGTAGAAAAATAGGTGGTATCAATGAAAAAGACAAGTAATATAAAAATAGGAAAAATCATACAAACTATAAGAAAAAGTAATGGATATACACAAGAAAGACTAGCAGAAAAAATAGAAGTATCTGTAAGATATATCAGCGATATTGAACAAGATAGAGCAAAACCATCATATGAAGTTTTAATTAGAATTTGTAATTTATTTCATATAGGAATAGATCAAATTTTTGGTGAATATTTAGAAGTAAAAAATAATAAAATTTTAGAATATTCTTTATCTGGATTCGATAAATTATCTAAAAAAGACAGGGAAACAATTGAGAATTTAATCATTTATTTTAATAAGAGTACACAAACAGGAAACAATTAAAAATGTTTTCTGTTTTATTTATATCTTGAGATTTATACCATAGTATGATAAAATTCTAGCAGAGGGAATAAAAATGAAAAAGAAAATAATAAAAAGTATGCTTGCCATATTATTAATTATAACTTTAATAATAGGAATAGTAATAATATATTATAAAACAGTAGATATAAAAACAGAAAATCCAAAAGAAATAGAAGAAATATTCAATGTAGAAATTAAAGAATACAGTGGAAGAAAAGTTTTTATAGTAAATCCAAAAGAGCAAAATAAAAGTGAACAAACAATATTATATATACATGGTGGAGCATATATGGCAGAAGTAACAAAAGACCACTGGGATTTTATAAAAAAAATAGTAGAAGATACAAATGCAACCGTCATTGTTCCAGACTACCCATTAGCACCAAAATATACATATAAAGAAGTATTTAATATGATGGAACCACTGTATAAAGAAATAGTAAGCAAAGTAGACATGGAAAAATTCATTGTAATGGGAGATTCAGCTGGAGGAGGTCTAGCATTAGCATTAGAAGAAAAACTTTCACAAGAAGAAATAGAAATGCCAGAAAAGACAATATTAATATCTCCTTGGTTAGATACAAGACTAATAAATCCAAAAATATCAGAAGTTCAAAAAAGAGATAAACAACTAAACAAATTTAAATTACAAATAGCAGCATTAGGATATGCAGGAAAAGATGGAAAAGACAATTATTTAGTAAATCCAATAGATGGCGATTTGTCAAAATTAAAAAATACAACTATATTTACAGGAACAAATGATATTTTAAATCCAGATGTATATGTTTTAAAAGAAAAGGCAGAAAAATCAAATATAGAAATAAATATAAAAGAATATGAAAATGCAGGACATATATGGTTTATAGAAAAAAACAGTGGAGAAGTATTAACAAACAAAGGATATCAAGACTGTTTAGAAACCATAAAAAATCAAGCAGAATAGATAAAATTAGAAATCTTCTAAGGAAAGGAGAACAAATGAAAAAGGAAAAGGAACAAAAGCTATATTGGAGAAGGTTAGACAACTCAGCAAAAATATTTCCAATATCAGCAGGGAAAAAATATAGTACAGTCTTTAGACTATCAGTAGTTTTAAAAGAAAATGTAAATCCTAGAGTATTGGAAAAAGCTCTTCAAAATGCGCTAGAAACGTATCAATCTTTTAAAGTTAGAATGAAAGCAGGTCTTTTTTGGTATTATCTAGAGCATAATCCAAAAGATCCAATAATAGAAGAAGAAAAAGAATATCCATGTCAATATATTAACCCAAAAACAAATAATAATTATTTGTTTAAAGTGACTTATTTTGAAAAAAAAATAAATATAGATATTTTTCATTCTTTAACAGACGGAAATAGTGGAACTATATTTTTTAAAGAAATAATTTATAACTATTTAGAATTGATGTACCCAGAAGTATTTCAAGAAGAAAGAAGAGTAAGAAAAATAGAAGGCTACGACACAGAAGATAGTTATATGAAAAATTATGATAAAAAAGCAAAATCAAACGCATCCTCTAAAAAAGCATATATTTTAAAAGGAGAAAGAATTAGACTAGGTGCTGTTTCAGCTATACATGAAATAATTGATTTAGAAGCATTAAAAAAGGAAAGCAAAAAAAACAAAGCAACCATTACACAATATTTAGCATCAGTTTTAATTTATTCTATATATGAAGAAAATTATAAAAATAATAAAGGAAAAAAACCAATAAAGGTATGTATACCAGTAAATTTAAAGAAGTATTTTTTATCAAAGACAATGTCAAACTTTTTCTCTTATATAACATTAGAAGCGGAAATGGAAAAAGACAATTTAAATACTTTTGATAAAATATTAGACTTTGTAAAAAAAGATTTTAAGAAAAGACTAAATGAAGAAGAAATAATGAAAACAATGTCAGCAAATGTTAAATTAGGAAACAATCCTATAATAAGAGCAGTACCATTGGTATTAAAAACAATATTAGTAAGATTAAGTTATATTGAAATTAGAAAATATACAACAATCACATATTCTAATATCGGAAGAATCGGTATGATAGGAAAATACCAAGATTATATAGATTATTTTTTGATGTTAATTGCACCAGAATCAGTAGAAAAAATAAAATGTTCTAGTTGTACTTTTGAAAACAAAATGGTTTTTACTTTTACATCAATTTTAAATGATAATAAAATTGAAAAAAAAGTTTATACTTATTTTTTGAAAGAAACGCAAAGTGGTAAGGTAAGTTTTTTAGCTGTAGAAACTAAAGTGAATAATCAGGATGATAACTTAAAAGCAGCCATTGAAGCTCTTTTAAAAGGGCCAAGTGAAGAAAATAAAAAAAATGGATTTTACACTGAAATACCAAGTGGCACAAAGTTACTTAGCATAAAAGAAACTGATAAATATATAATTATAAATTTAAATGACGAGTTTCAATATGGTGGTGGAACCGATAGCATTTATAATCGTTTAAAACAACTGATAAAGACTGTTTCTCAAGCTAAAGTTAATAAAGATATATACCTATATTTAAATGGAAAACAAGCTGATGTGATTGGTGGAGAAGGTATAATAATAAAACAACCTTTAACTCAAGAGTCGTTGTATAGCGAATAGGATTAAAAATGGCGGTCGTTAAAGATATTGATTACTATTTAAATCTTGATTGGACTCTGATTGAAGGGACAGATTTGGATTTTGTCGGAGAAATTTATCACTATATTGAAATAAAAGAATTACCAAGTTTTTGTTTTTGTGCAAAAACTAAAGAAATAGCTCATAAAAACTATAAAAAACAGTTAAAACTTAT
>OIYV01001024.1_pt1 | contig 14027 bp, 13 predicted proteins | sample 1588251 | NCBI WGS metagenome assembly OIYV01 (sample SAMN03283282) | human gut metagenome | biome: human-associated habitat; material: feces | host: Homo sapiens | place: Peru | collected 2012
TCTTGCATAACCTACTTTAAATTTTCTTTGAATAAAAGAAGTTGATGCTTGTCCTGTTTCAACAACTACATCCATTGCTTCCATTAAAAATGGATCAGTATCATCGTCATCTGTTTCTTCTAATTCTTTATCTGATTTATTATTATTTTCTATACTTTCAAGTATTGCTTCACTATAATTTGCAGTTCCATTTGCTTTAACAAATCCAACAATTTTTTCAACTTCATCATCAGATACAAAAGCTCCTTGAATTCTTGTTGGTTTTGATGAACCTGCTGGAGAGAATAACATATCTCCTTTTCCTAATAGTTTTTCTGCACCTACCATATCTAAAATTGTTCTTGAGTCTACTTGTGATGAAACAGCAAATGCTATTCTTGAAGGTACATTAGCTTTAATTAAACCTGTTATTACATCAACAGAAGGTCTTTGTGTTGCTATAACTAAATGCATTCCTGCTGCTCTTGCTTTTTGTGCTAATCTACAAATAGCATCTTCAACATCTTTTGCTGCAACCATCATTAAGTCTGCAAGCTCATCTATAATTATTACAATTTGTGGTAATTTGCCTCCTTCTCCTTCCTTTTCCATCGCAACATTATATCCCTTTAAATCTCTTACCCCTTTAGATGCAAATTTATTATATCTATCATCCATCTCTTGAACTGCCCACGCAAGTGCACCTGCAGCTTTTCTTGGATCTGTTACTACTGGAATTAAAAGATGTGGTATTCCATTATATACAGAAAGTTCAACTACTTTTGGGTCTACCATTACCAATTTTACTTCACTTGGTTTTGCATTATAAATAATACTTGTTATTATTGTATTTATACATACACTTTTTCCTGAACCTGTTGAACCTGCAATTAGAACGTGTGGCATTTTCGCAATATCAGCTATAACAACCTGACCAGCAACATCTTTTCCTAGTGCAACACTTAATTTAGATTTATTATTTTCAAACTCTTCAGTTTCAATAACATCTCTTAAATGTACAGATTCCTTTTCTTTATTTGGCACTTCTATTCCTACAGCTTGTTTGCCTGGTATTGGAGCTTCAATTCTTATAGTTTCAGCTGCCAAATTTAATGCAATATCATCAGCAAGATTTGCTATTTTACTTACTCTAACACCTTCTGCTGGTTTTAATTCATATCTTGTTATAGCAGGTCCTACAGATACATTTTCAACTTTGGCTGATACCCCAAAACTATATAATGTTTTTTGCAATCTAGCAGCTGTATCTGTTAAAGCTCGTGCACCAGTTTTAGTTGCCTTTTTAGTGTTTTTGCTTAATAAATTTATTGGTGGATATTCATAATGTTCATCTTCAACAACAACAGCATGTTCTAATTGTAATACTTCCTTTTTGTTGTCTTGCTTTTTTTCCTCTTCTTGTTTAAATAAATTTCCTTCTATAAATTCAGGATCCTCTTTTGCACCATTTTCTACTTGCTTTTTCATCCCTAATGGCACCAAATCATTAGAATCATATTTGTACTTTCTTAATTTTGTATCATCATCTAAATTTATTTGTAATTGACTAACTTCTAAAGCTTGTTTGCGCTTTTCTTCTTTTTCCCTTAATTTTCTTTCCCTTTTAGATTCAACTACCTCTTTTGCATTACTTTCTTGATTTTTATCATCATTTCTATCTTCTTTTTCTTGTCTTATTTCTTCAATTAAATTAGCAATAAATTCCGTTGGTTTAAAACCAAACATAAACACCATAAAAATCAAAGCTAATCCTATTGCCAAAATTATTGTTCCAGGTATTCCTAATAACTTTATTAATGGAAGTGAAATAATCGCCCCGACAACTCCTCCACCTTTGTTCATAGTTCCTAAATAATAAGCTTTTTCTGAAATATTTTGAAATTCCGCTGCCATATCTAAAGCCTTTGGCACTGCAATTTCATATATACTCATAATAGTACAAATACAGCATAATATTATTCCATACTGTATTAATTTAGATACTATATAATCTTTATCATCATGTATTAAATTTATTGCAACAGCCAGTATTCCAATTGGAATTACATATTTTACAATTCCAAATATTCCTCCTAAAAAATCACTTAAAAGTTGTCCAATACTTCCTGATTTAAAATATATTAATACACCACTTAAAATACCTGCAACAATTAAGATGGCAATTGTTGTATCTATATTAAGTTTTTTTGATTGTTTTTTCTTTTTTCTTCTTGCCAATTCTATTCCTCCTGTTCCCTTTGCCAATTATAGACATGTTCCTAATGAACAAAATGCACAATTGGGGACTCGTATTTGTTGCGCATTTCGCACAACAGGTACGCGTCCCCAATTGTGCATTTTCGTCCCCGTGTTTATTTAAGTTCTTTTCTATTGTTTTGAATAATTTTTAATGCATCTTCTAATGAAACTTCTAATCCTGCTAAAATATTATCAGCATAATCTTTAGTTCCTTTTGAAATTTCTCTAGACATTTCATTTGCTGTTTCTATAATCTCGGCTTTTTTCTCATATGCCTTTTTAGTAATTTCATTTTCATTAATCATTGAAATTATTCTGTTTTCAGCTTCTTTAACTATATCATCAGCTTCTTTTTGTGCTTCCACTAAAATACGTTGTCTTTCTTCTTTAATCCATTTAGCTTGTTTTAGTTCATCTGGTAATTTAAGTCTAATTTCTTTAATTATTTCTAAAACTTCTTCTTTGTCAACAATACTTTTACCAGAAAAAGGTACTGTTTTACAGTTTTCTAATATGTCTTCTAATTCTTCTAATAATGTAAATATTTCCATTGTTTAGCCCCTTTCACTTCAAAAATATGAGATTTGCTCTTCCATATTTTCGACAATCATAAATTTGTATATCTAATTTTTTTAAGTTTGTCATTTCTCTTTCTAGTTCATCTGTTTCAACTATTATAAAGCCTTCATCCCTCAGTAATTTCAAAGACAATATCATTTCTACTGAATTAACAGCAATATCATCCTTATATGGTGGATCTATGTAAATTATATCAAATGCTACCTTTTGATTGCTTAAATCTATTAAACACTTTTTATAATCTTTATTTATTACTATAGCATTTTTTTGTAATTTAGTTTTTTCTAGATTTTGATATATCATATTTATTGCCTTATATGAAATATCACACATATAAGCTTTTTTACATCCTCGGCTTAAAAATTCAATACCTATCGAACCACTACCTGAAAACAAATCTAAAACAGTTGCCTCTTCTATACTATTTTGAACTATATTAAATAAAGATTCTTTAACTCTATCTAATGTAGGTCTAGTTGTTATTTCTTCAATTGAATTCAACTTTGTTCCTCTAGCAGTTCCACTAATAACCCTCATAATAACCTCTTATTTAAATTAATACATATATATTTTATATTATTTTTTTTTAAATATGTCAATACTATTTACAGAAATGTAACATACTCTTAATATTTTTGTAACATTTTTGAAACAAGATTTTTATTTACACATTTTTAATAATCATTTACACAAAAAAAGGAAAAGAGAAACATCTCTATTTCCAATTTTATCATATGTTTTAATTTTCTTTTTTCATATCTTTTATTAATTCTAATTGTGATATTAAAAGAGATTCCATTTTTGCTTTATATATATCAAATTGTTTTTCCATTTCATCTATTTCTCTTTTTTTCAAAACTATAGATTGATTTAGTGATTCTAAAGATTGTTTAGCTGTTCCTTCTGCTTCTCTAATTATTTGCTCTGCTTGTTGTTTTGCAGTATTTTTCACTTCATCAGCTGCAGATTGTGCTATAACTAATGTATTTTGAAGTGTGCTTTCTATTGTTTTATAGTGAACAAGATCTTTTTCTAACTGATCTATTTTTCTATCCTTTTCAGAAATATCTCTACATTTTTGTTCATAATCAGCAGTAAGTTGGTCTAAAAATTCGTCTACTTCTTCTACATCATATCCGTTAACCATTTTTCTGGAAAATTTTTTGTTTTCTATATCTAGTGGTGTAATCATATACAATCCCTCCATTTTTTTATGATTAATCATTTAAATTATTATTATTGTTATTCTTTAACCAAGAAACAGAAAGTTTATTTTTTATTTCTTCTCTTGCCATTTCATTTGTAATATCATAATTATAAGGTGCAATTAAAAATATAGAATTTGAAACTTTTTGCATGTGTCCATCTAAAGCGTGTACAGCACCACTTATAACATCTATTATTCTTCTTGCAATATCTTTGTTAACATATTCTAAATTTACTATAACAGATTTTTTTTCTTTTAGTAAATCACATATGCTTTCAGATTGTTCGAATGATGTTGGTTGAGATATAACCATTTTTATTTGTTGAACTTGTGGCATATTTACAACTTTGTTGTTACGTTTTCCCCAAATTCTTTTTTCTTCTACTTCTTCATTTTCTGGTTCATATTCTTCCATTTCATATTCATTTTCATCTTCTGTATCTGTTGCTGGGTCTACTCCAAATAAATCCCAAACCTTATTCATTATTGCTCCTGACATAATATTATACCTCCTAAAAAAATTACTCCTCATTTGTAACTGCTACTAGTATCTATCTTTTTTTCTGTAATGTCAATACTTTTTGTTCTTTGTAATAAAAAAATAATAATTTTGTAATATTTCTGTAATAATTTCGTAATATTTCCAAGTTATTCATTTTTAATTACAATCTCATCATATAAGCTTATTGATTTCTTATTATTTATTTTTGTAATATCATACCCTGCCTCTTCAAGTTCTGCAGTAGAATAATTTTCAACTATTGCATAACTATCATTTTGTCTTAATACTTTTACTAAAATCTTTTCTTCATATCCTGCTCTATTTCGTATTACATAGGCAAAATTATCTTCATATAATAATGCAGAATTAGGAATTTTTATTCCTGAATCACTCCACCATATAATATCAAATGTAATCTTTCTATGATTTATCAGACTTTCAACTGACTGTTCTATTTCAAAAACTAATAAAACTTCATCATCACTTTCATTTGATTTATATACTATCTTGGCAGGTACTTCTTCTGATGTAGGTAATCTAAGTTTAATTTTGTTTCCAACTTCAGATTTTAATGCTTCTTCTGTTTTAGATAAACATGTAATATAACATTTGAAATTATTAATAATTTTTGCACTTGTACCATTAGAACCAATAATTTGGCTTGTTTTAATATTTAGGGAATTTAAAAAATCTTTATTTAAATAACTAAAATCTCCTACTGTTAAAACATTTTCTAAATTATCAACCCTATATGATATAATTCCACTTTTAGTTGCATATACATATTTAGAATTTGAATTTAGTTGATTTTCATAATCACTTTTTTGTTGTATTAATTGTTTTACATATGATCCACCAGGTGTTAAATCACCTGCAATTTTAGCTTTTTTATTTATTGAATTACTTATTTCTTTTTTATATTGTCCTATTTTTTGAACATCAGTACTTTCATATACATTCTCTAATTTTTCTTCTATTTGATTTTCTAACAATTTTATATCTGTAGAAAATAGAGTGTTTTCTTTTTGCAAAGCCTCTTGTATTTGAATATTTAATTGTTCTATTTTATTATTCAATTCATCTTCATTTTCTAAAGAATATCTATAGATTGCTTCTCCATTTGCAACCTTTTTTCCTTCTGATTTTAATTGAATAATTTTGCCAGTGTTTCCACCATTTTCAACAATCTGTTCATCTCTTAATATATATCCAGTTAAAGATTCTTCTTTATATATTTTCCCTTTTTCAACAATAAAAGTATCTGTTGGGTTAATTAATAATCGTATTAGTAAATATATACAGTATATTAAAAAAATACATGCCAAAACTATAGCAATAATTGTTTTTTTGTTATTTAAAGGTTTCTTTTTTATATCATATACCATATCATCTATATTTTTACTTTTCTTCACCATTAACTCCCTCCAAAATAATATTTACATTATTTTGTATATTATCTAAACCATTAATCCATGTTATATCTTTATTTCTTCTAAACCATGTTAATTGTCGTTTGGCATAATGTCTAGTTTCTAATTTGATTTTTTCAACCATTTCATCATAAGTAATTTCATTGTTTAAATATAATACTACTTCTTTATATCCAAGACCTTGAATAGCAGTTGGAAGTTCACTATATTTGCTAATCAATTTTTTAACTTCATCAACCAATCCGTTTGCAATCATTATATCTACTCTTTTATTAATTCTTTCATATAATTTTTCTCTATCCATATCTATTGCAAAAACTTTGTAATCGTATGGATTTTCTTTTTGTTTAGATTCATATTCTTGCATAGTTTTTGTTTTTCCTGTTGCATGATAAATTTCTAATACTCTAAAAATTCTTTTTTTATCATTATTACTTATTTTTTCCATTGCTGTTGGATCTATTTGTATTGCTTTATTGTATAAATAATCTAATCCATGCTCTTTAGCTAATTCTTCAAGTTGATTTCTATATTCTAAATCAATTTCTGTATCATCATATTCAATTCCTTGTACTAATGAATCTACATACAGCCCTGTTCCTCCTACAATTATTGGTGTTTTACCTTTTTGAATAATTTCGTTAATCGCATTAATTGCATCTTTTTTAAAATTTGCAACACTATATCTTACAGTAGGAGAAACATTTCCAATTAAATAATGTTTAATACCTTCCATTTCTTCTATTGAAGGTTTCGCTGTTCCAACATCCATATCTTCATATATTTGCATTGAATCAGCAGAAACAATTTCCCCATCAATTTTTTTAGCTAATTGTATGGATAATGCTGTTTTACCAGAAGCTGTAGGACCACATATGACTATAATTTTAGGCTTTTCCATATTTTCACCTACCTTCTAGAAAACTTCTTTTCTATATCTATTTTTGACATTTTAATAGCAGTAGGTCTTCCATGTGGACATGTAAATGGATTTGGTAATACTAATAATTGTTGCATTAAATTATCAACCTCTTGTGCAGTTAAAACCATATTTGCTTTTACTGCTGCTTTACATGCAACTGTTGCAATAAATTTTTCTTCTATTTCTTGTTTAGCAGTTCTAGCTACAGTATTAATCTCATCTAAAGTTTCTAAAAATAACTCTTTTGTATCTAAATCTATACAGATATTAGGAACACCATTTAATTTTATTGTATTTTCGCCAAATTCCTCTAAATCAAATCCAGCTTTTCTAAATAATTGCATATTATCTTTAGCTATTCCCATTTCTCTATGTGTTAAATTAATAATATCTGGTAATAACATCAATTGTGAATCTTTATCAGTATCACTATAATAATTCTTTTTTACCTTTTCATATAGAATTCTCTCATGAGCAGCATGTTGGTCTATAATATACATTTCTTTTTCATATTCAATAATTATATATGTATCAAAAGCAATACCTATAAATTTGTAAACAGGTTTCTTAAACATTGATTTATTTCCGAATAACGAAATATTTTCTGCTGTTTTTAAGTCATCTTGTTTTACTTTATATTCATCTTCATCTTCTTTAACTTTATTTTTATTTGAAATATTTGTACCAAACATTTTAGCATACATTTCTTCAAAGCTAGCATCATTACCATTTTCATTATTTTTATTTTCAGTTGAATTTTTAGTATTATCATCATTTGAATTGTTATTATTTACTTGAGCTTGATTATTAATACTCTCTTGATTTATATCAGAGTTTTCAGCATTTTCAGATATTGCATTATTCATATTTACATTATTATTTGCAATATTCTCAACATTTCCAACACTATTATCAACATTTTGAACACTGTTTTCAAGATTTCCAACATTATTTTCAAGATTTTTAGAATCATTTTGACTATCTTGTACATTTTCTGCTTTTGGTTTTAAATTTAATCTTTCTAAGTTTTCATCTAACTCTTTCATCAATTTCTGTAGATTACTATTTTGTTGTACATCTATATTATTCAATCCAAAATCTTTACTTAAAGTATTATCTCTTTTTTCGAAATTTTTCAATTCTATACCACCATCTTCTTTTACAACAATATTATCATATTGTTGTTCTGGTACATTTATATTACTCTCATCTGCATTTTTATTGTCTTTAAAACTATTAAATAATTCCTCATGTTCTTGTTTTAATTTATCATTATATAATTGTTCAACTAAATTTCCATCATTAGTTCCAAATTCATTTTTTTGATTATGCATTATGTTTTTAAAAAATCCGCCAAGGCCTTTAGTTTCAGATGAATTATTTGTTTCAATATTTTTAGAAAATTTTCCATCTATTTTTTCAAGCTCATTTATATAATTCTTTTTCATTACTTCTTGATTAGGCATTGTATTATCATCTCCAAATATATTTCCTTTTAACAAAGCCTCTTTTATAGCATGGTACACTAATTTAAACACCTTATTTTCTTCTTGAAAACGAACCTCTAATTTTGCTGGATGAACATTAACATCTAATTTATGTGGATCTATCTCAATATTTAATATTAAAAATCCATATTTGCCTATTGTAAGCATTCCTTTAAATCCTTGTTCTGCAGCACTTGTTAAAGTTTTATCTTTAACATATCTTTTATTAACAAAAAATAATTGGTTTGCTCTATTTGAACGTGCAATACTTGGTTTTCCTATAACACCTTTTACTGCCATATCTTCAAAATAATATTCTACATTTATTATGTTTTCTGCAACATCTTTTCCATAAATTCCATATACTATATCTTTTATATCGCCATTTCCAGAAGTTTGTATTACTGTTTTTCCTGAATTAACAAATTTTATAGCTATATTAGGATTTACTAATGCTATTCTTGTAATAACATCTTCAATATAACCTGATTCTGTAAAATCTTTTTTCAGAAATTTATATCTTACTGGTGTATTGTAAAATAGGTTTTCTATTGTAATTGTTGTACCTTTTGGACATCCAACTTCTTCTTTTAATACAACTTTTCCACCTTCATCTACTATTCTATGTCCAACATCACTATCTTCTGTTTTTGTTATTAATTCAACTTTTGCTATTGCTGCAATACTAGCTAAAGCTTCACCTCTAAATCCCATAGATTTAACAGTTTCCAAATCTTCTGCTTTTCTTATTTTACTAGTTGCATGTCTTTCAAAGGCAATTTCTAAGTCATCTGCTTGAATTCCTTTTCCATTGTCTGTAATTCTTATATATGATATTCCACCATTTTTTATTTCAATAGAAATATTATCACTACCAGCATCTATTGAATTTTCAACTACTTCTTTTACTACTGATGCAGGTCTTTCAATAACTTCACCAGCAGCTATTTTGTTAATTGTTAGCTCATCTAATAATACTATATTTCCCATTTAACTTCCTCCAAAAATCTTTTGTCTATTTTTCTTAGAGATTATATCACTAATTAATTAAGTTTGTATATACATTTTTTCAATTTTATTAACACTTTTTATTTTTTTGAATAGTATATATCATACAAAAGAACAAAAATAAAGTTCTTTTTTTAGGAGGTAAAATTATGGGAAATTGTTGTTGTAATAATAGTGAAATCTTATGGTTCATTATTTTATTCTTACTTCTTTTCTGTTGTTGTGGAAACAACAATAATTGTGGATGCAACTGTGGTTGCTAATACAATTTACTAAAATCGGCTTTTTACTTATACAGAAAGGGGGGGATTTTTATGCCTGAAAACAGAGGTTGTGGTTGTGGATTCGGATTTGGTGATGACTGCTGCTGGATAATAATAGTTCTTATATTAATATGCTGTTGTTGCGGTGGTAACAGAGGTTGTTGCTAATTTTTAGTATAGTAATTGAGTGTAGAAAAGGTTTAGGTGTTTTGATTTTCATTATATCTAGACCTTTTTTATATTTTTGAATTTTTTAATTAACATTTAATTTAAATTGTTTTTTTATTTGTATATTTGTTTAATTTTAAATTTTTTTAATTTTAAATTTTTTTAATTTGTATTGATATTATTTCATTTTTGTTGTAATATATATTTACTATAACATACATCAAAGGGGGATTCTTATGGATAACTTGTGCAATTGCTATGACTGTCAGAGAAGTTTTGCATATGCATTACAAAACTTGCGGATTGAGCAATTTAAGCATGATTTGAAAAACAGTTGTGCTAATTGCGAACATAGCAACACCTGTCCTACTATTCTTTTGAACAACTATCTAGCTGAGAAGTTTCCAAATTTTGATTTTACAATCAAGGATCTTTCTGAGCTTCCAGAAGAGTATTGGGCCGGGGTATGTAACTACATCGAAGAAAAACGCGGATTTAAGGATTAACTCTTGTTTGCAAGTCAACTTTTTGTTGACTTGCTTTTCTTTGAAAATAATTTTGTTGAAGATACGAAAAATAACTTTCGTTTTTTTGAAAGTTGTTTTTTATGGTTCCGTTGTTATAGTTGTCTACAACTTGGAATTCGTAACGATTGATACAAATATCAATCAATTTATATTTATAATTTAGCATATGTTTTTGAATTTGGCAAAATGGGATTTTGAATTATTTTTTTCTTAGGCTTTTGCTGTTTTCTTTTTCTAGTTGTTTTAGGCTCTTTTTAGGAGTTGGTAGGTCTTCTGGCATAGTTCCACCAAGTTCTTTTATTGTTTTTCTTACTTTTGCACCTACATTATAGTGAGTTTTATTTGCTTCTTTCTCTGTTTGTATATTATCTCTTATTAGCTTTTCTTCTGTTTGTGATATTCTAAATAAATTTGCAATTAATTCGGTGCTTCCCATATTATCTAAAATATCTTCTCTGTATCTTAATCCTTTTCTTTTTGCAATATCATCAGCTGTTTCTCCATTATATAAACCTTTATAACCTGCATTATGAAATTTGTCGAAATTTTTAACACCAGATTTTTTGGCTGTTTGATTTAGTGAATAATTACCTTTTCTTGTTAGATCTCTTTGATAAAATCTTTTTTCATCTTCTGTAAGAGAACTATATTCTTTTTCGCTGATTTCTTGTTTTCTGGTTTGAACTGCGAAATATGTTTGTGCCAGAGCGATTACTTTTTTTCTAGAGTCTCCGTTTTGAGCTATTAGATAACAAGCATAACGAGTTAGCTTATAATCTTTTTGTTTTCTTTCTGCTCCAGAACCAATCTGAACCATTTTATCAACGTCAATAAAATGGTCTAATACATTGATATTACTGTTTTCACAGGATATTTTTGCTTTTTCAATTATCTTTTCAAAGTTTTGCCAATTTGCATATTGCAAAATAGACATTAGCTCTCTAGCATACCAAAATTCTGAGTCATTTTCATCAATATGCTTGATATCCTCAAAGGTTTTGTTGTTGTTGTTTTCTAATTTATTCATATTCCATCGTCTCCCTTCTAAGTATGTAATGATATTACTATACTATAATTTGAAGTGATTTTCAACACTTTTGCAAACATTTGTTTAAGTATTTTATCTTTTCTTTACGCAATAAAAAAAAATCAACCATTTTACTGATTGATTTTTGTTTTATCTATTCTACTAGTTCGAATAGATTCGTTATTGGTTGGGCTGGCTAGATTCGAACTAGCGCATGTCAGAGTCAAAGTCTGATGCCTTACCGCTTGGCTACGAGGCAATTCTGTGGTGGAGCGAGATGGATTTGAACCATCGAACCCGAAGGAACAGATTTACAGTCTGCCGCGTTTGACCACTTCGCTACCGCTCCATATGGTGCCGAAAATAGGACTTGAACCCACAACCTACTGATTCATACTACTATAGTTTTCACTACCACAAATGTGTTTGTAGTCTGGACTTTCTCTTAACCATATCAAATTGACTTAGGCTCATCGTGTAAAGTCTCTACACTCGGTATCTCTACCTAGCTCGGGATTGCCATACAAAGAAAAATTCCTTGCTCTAGGTTTCCCCGACTTAGCGATGTCCACCTTAAATGTTTCCAAATAAGGGTGCAAGATGATTTTGCATTATTACTAATACATCCTACAAGTCAGTTGCTCTACCAATTGAGCTATTTCGGCATTAAAAATGGTGGGCGATGAGAGACTCGAACTCCCGACCCCTTGCTTGTAAGGCAAGTGCTCTAACCAACTGAGCTAATCGCCCGTCAAATTAACTACTGACGCTTATAAATATAATATATTCTAAGACTTTTGTCAATACAATTTGTCATTTTTTTAAACTTTTTTTCATTTCCTCCATCTTAGAATCAATCCAAAAAGGCAAACTTCTCTTCAAATACTCAAAACCACTTCCATTTTCTTCCAAACTAATCTTACCCAAACGATCATAATTATTAAGTCCTTTAACACTAAGTCTAAGTCTTTTAGAATCTGAAAAACACTTCAAAACCCTAACATCAATAACCTCACCTATCTTCAAAAAATTACCAACGTTTTTCACAAAACCATTAGAAATCTCAGAAATATGAATAAGCCCTGTATATCCATCATCCATCTTAACAAAAGCACCATAACTTTCAATACCAGTAACTATTCCCCGAACTATATCTCCTTCTTTATATTTCATATATACGTCTCCCGTCTTCACATCTTATTATATACCAAAACTTCAAAATATAAAAGGTTTACTTTTCTTAAAATTAAGTATATACTAATAAACGGTGATGAAAATGGAAGAAAAAGTAAAAGAAGTAATTAACGATTTAAGACCGTTTCTAATGAACGACGGCGGAAACATTGAACTAAACGAAATAAAAGATAACATCGTTTACGTTACACTCCAAGGAGCCTGCAGTGGTTGCCCAATGAGAGAAATAACTCTAAAAGAAGCCGTAGAAAAAACTATTTTAGAAAAAGTCCCAGAAATCAAAGAAGTTAGATTAGTCCCTGAAGACTAATCTCTTTTTTTATCCAATTAATTATCGGAACATTAAAATTACTATACTTCAAAGAAAGTAAATAAACAACATATATAACATTATTCCTTCTTAAAACAATATCAGAAATATCATCCTCACTCCTATTATTAACAACAATATCCTCATAAACATCAAAGTAATATGACGGAAATAAAAGCCTAGATATTAAAGTGCAAACACTCTCTTTACTATTACAAACTAAAAACTTATCAACAGACTCCTTAGTAAAATTATTATTCATAACATAAGACTTCAAATACTCCCCAACATCTCTCTCCTTATAATCAACAACAAAATTAAGAGGATTAACAAACTCTAACAAATCCATATCATAATAAACCCTATTATGACAAATACACTTTCTCCCATTTCCCTTTACATTATCATTATAATAACTAATAGCATTCTCCCAAATACCAATAAAATAATCAATAGAAGAAGAAATAATATTATATTTTCCCCTTACCTGTTCAAACTGATTCTCAATAAAATCAATTTTAAAAGACCAATTATTTGCCCAATTAGATTTATCAAGTTTGTTAATCTTAGTATTATAAGCAAAATCAAATCCTAAAACATCATCAAAAGTAATCATTCTATTCTTAATACTAGGAAGCCTCATCAAAACATAATATTCCTTTTCATATAAAAATACAATATCATTATTCTTAGTAAGCATAATTTCATACCCAGCAAAACCATTATTTAAAAGTTCCAAATTAACATAATAAATTTCCATAATCTCATAAACATCACGTTTATAAAGATGTACCACATAATCACTATTAAAATAATTAAAATAATAATTCCCATTTATTTTTTTAACATCAGAAACATTCATATCAAAATAAAACAAGATAGCATTATTCATAGAAATTACCTCAATAAATAATATGAATATTAATCTTGTTTATTCATCAAAACCTATAATCATCTTCCAAAGAAAACTCAACATTTTCCTCGATCCACTCTTTTCTAGGATCAACTTTATCTCCCATTAAAACACTAACTCTTTTCTCAGCCAAAGAAGCATCATCTATATTAACCTTAATAAGCGTCCTAGAACTAGGATTCATCGTAGTTTCCCATAACTGTTCAGCATTCATTTCACCAAGACCCTTATATCTTTGTATTTCACACTTCT
>OIYV01001025.1_pt1 | contig 14027 bp, 12 predicted proteins | sample 1588251 | NCBI WGS metagenome assembly OIYV01 (sample SAMN03283282) | human gut metagenome | biome: human-associated habitat; material: feces | host: Homo sapiens | place: Peru | collected 2012
GTTCTGCGCCTCCCTTGCTACCCTCCGGGTGTCCCTTTCTGCGCCTCCGGCGGCGGTCGGCGCGGGTTGCATTCGCCGCCCCGCCTCTTTGTGCACCTACTGTACCACAAAAAAAATTCCCCTTCAGTACACATTTATTATCATCCGGCTTGCTTTTAAACCGGAAAGGGGCATTTGTAAACTTTGGGTTTCTTGGCGTGCATGGCATCCGGTGCGGGTGCAGGAATTGTAAACTTTGGGTTACCTCGCGTGCGTGACCTCCGGTGCAGGCTCAGGAATTAGAATTTTTCTGACGCGTGCAGTTAAATATGCCTAGAATTTTAAAGCGAGTTCACGCTAATCTTGAATTTGGGGTCGATTAGCGTGAATCATTTTTTGGCGATACACGATTTTACCCTGTGTTCCTTTGTGTGCAAACCAGTCTTCGAAAAACAGTTCACGCTTTTTGAAGGGGCACCCCCTTTTTAGCGTGAACTGACAATGATAATCCGTCGCTTCATAATTAGAGTTCCGCAAAATCGGCAAATTGGGTTCACGCTATTTCCGAGTTTTCTGTCAAATAGCGTGAACCGCTCTTATATTTCTAGGCATATGGGATTGTGCGTCTGGAATACGGATAATTCTATTAGAACAACACTGTTTCCGGCCGGCAGGCGGCACGGGCTTGGTGCATGAAATCCCGCAAACCCTTCTACCTCCGTTTCCGGTGCACCAAGTCCCGGAGGGTTTTCGGCCGACGTCCCAAATTAGTCCCGGGCCGCCGTCTGATGAAAGATGAAAAGCGATGCGGAAGGCCCACTGGCCTTCCCGCATCGCTTTTCTTCATCTTAATTCCAAAGTGAAAAGAGCTGAGCAGAGGCCCGGCCTCCGCTCAGCTCTTCACATCATCATTCCAAAAGGAAAAGAATTGACGACGAACGCCCCCATCGTTCCCCATTCGTCGTCAATTCTTATCATCTCCTCCCGGGCCGGCCCCTTCTTGCCCGGTCCCTTTCCGCCTTGTCGACCGGGCCAAACCCGCACGCTATGCGGCGGGAAAAAGTTGCGAACTATTTTCTTACGACATTTACTACGACATTTCTTACGACATTTACTACGACATGAGCATGTCGGCACCATGCAATTAAAACCTGCCTCCGAAAAGCAATCTACACCTAGCGGACCTCCCACCATCCGTTCTTACTAGCTCCATGGCGAACAATTTTTCCCGCTTTTTTTAGCTTCGCCAAAATTCTTTGTGCTTGTCTGGATGTAATTCCAAGTGTGCTTGCCAATACATTTGCGGTAAGATGCCCATCTTGCTCTAGCAGTTTTAAAATTCTTTCTTCATTTACAACAAGACTGCCTTTAACATTGCTTTCATCCATTAATTGTTCTGCTGTAGCATTCTCTTCGTTCGTATTCTGAGTTTCAATTTCTCGCAAAGCATCCCGAATTATTTCAAGCATAAATTCTACAAAAACAGTTGACTCCCCCATATTATTTGCCGTCTGCAACGCATTGTAATATACTTCCTGATTCTCATGAACCAAAGTCTCTATAGGCAGCCATGCAAAAAAGGGCTTCCATTTCTGTAAAATCAGCGATTGCCATAACCTGCCGGTTCGACCGTTTCCATCCGCAAACGGATGGATAAATTCAAACTCATAGTGAAAAATACAACTCTTCACCAGCGGATGGTACTTTGATTTTTTCAACCAAGAGAATAACTGCTCCATTACTTCCGGCACGTAATTTGCGGGAGTCCCTGCATGAATCAGTTCGGTTCCGGAATAGACTCCTACATTGTTTGACCGAAAGATGCCCGCTTCACGAACAAGACCTCCCATCATAATCTTATGTGCCTTCAGCAAATCTCTAACATCATATGGATTTAGTTGTGATGCAAGCTCATATGCTTCATACGCGTTTTTTGCTTCCCGTACATCCTCCGGAGGTCCCAGAACCCGTTTCCCATTCACAATATCTGTTACTTGCTCTAATGTTAATGTGTTCTGTTCAATGGCCAACGATGAGTGAATCGATCGAATTCGATTCTCCCGTCGCAAAACAGGATTCGCATGCAGCGATTCATATGTTGAAATGAATCCAACGTATTCTCCGATTTCAATAATCAAATTGGTGATTTCTTCCGTCATTTGGAAAGGTGGGGTATATTCATTCATCTTTTCCTCCTCAACGCACTACAAACTGCTTCCGCTCATTCTGCTCGATGGCTTTCAACTCCCGGGCCGCCTTGATGGCGTCCGCCGCGCATTCCTCGATGCGGTGGCTGGAGCGGCTGTATCCCAGCAAGTTCACCATGGCTTTGGTAATTTCCTCCTTGGTCATAGGGCCGTTCTCCTGAAGCAGGCAGCACACGGCATTCTTCAGTTCGTATTTGCAGATGTCCTCCGGGTTCCGCTGCTCCCGGAAGCGGAAGGTGTGATAGTCTGCCGGATTCGAACCGTGATTCCACAGGAAGCGAACCCCGGATTGGCGAGTGATTTTTACGTCTGCCGTGGCCACCAGCTTATCCAGGTGTTCCGAAATGTTTTTGCCGGCCCTGCCCAGCCCGGTGGAATTAATCAGCGTGCGAATCAGGGCAGGTTGGCTGATTGGGCCCTCCACCTGCACGATTTCCGAAATGGCCTCCTTGATCAGCTTTTTGGTCTGACGGTCGTAAAAATTATCGATGGTAATCTGCGAGAGGTCTTTCTCGAACACGCAGTACTCTTCCCGAATATAGCGGAGGGGTTCCGCGGAGGCTGCGGCCGCTGCCGTTGTGACGGTGGCAGCTTCAATGGCTTCGGCAGCTGCGGAGATTTCCGGGGCCGCCGGCTTTTCTTTCGCCGGGCTTTTGCGAGGTGCCTTCGCAGCGGTCTCAGCAGGCGCCTTGCTAGCGCTTTCGACGGTCCCCGCCGGCGCTTCGAGAGCGGTTCCGGCCGGGGCCGCCGGCACTTCCACCGAAGGTTCGGCCATAACACCTGCCGGATTTCGGCGCATCGGAATCGGCCGGATGCCGATGTTCCGCACCAGCTGCACGTCGATGCAATCGTTATCCGGGATTTTATTTTCGTCCAGTGCCTTCAGGATTTCTTCCGCTTCCTTCTTCGCCTCTTTATAGGAAAGGTTCTTCCCCAGGGTCATGGCGGTGCATTCCAAAGCCACCAGTTTCCCCTCCTTGATGAGCTTCCGCAGCTGCGCCGTATCGGAAAGAACCGGTTCGCTGCATCTGCCTTTGGAAGTCAGCCATACGCCGGCAAAAATATGAGCCGGTGCCGTAATCAGGACCGGGTGGAGCCCGAAGGATTCCAGACAGGAAGCGAAGAGCACGGTAATGTCCATGCAGGTAGCAAACTTCTGCTGCATCACAGTCTCCCCCAGACGCACCCGCTGCGGTCCGAAGAAGCTGGCCGGCGGATTCGAGTAGATGATGCCGGCTTCTTTTATGGCGTTGTACACGCCCATGGTCATCTCTTCCACCCGCTTGGCATCGCCCTGATAGCCTTCCAGAGACGGGTTCATGCCCTCCTTCTGCATCCAATGCGCCGCCTGCTGCAGGAGCCCGATAATATCCGGATGGTTCGGCGTCATGTAGGCCGGCAGCAGAACCAGAGCGCCGTTCCACTGGTCGTATGGACAGATCGTCACACGGCCGCAAGCCTCTGAGACTTTTTTGCCGTTCACGGTGAGGGTGTAGGTAGCAGTGCAGGTCTCGATTTCCGTAATCTGCTCTAATTTACGGAGGTTGATGGCCGGGTCGTCCACCTCAAAGACGATGTTCTCCCCCGCCGGCACATCCCCCAGAAAAACATCCACCGATTCCAGAATATCCGACGTAAAATCCGCCCGGAACTGGATGTTCTTGAGTTTTTTGCCGGTTTCGTTGGCCACGTACACGTCCCCGATCAGCTGCTCCTGACCGTTGGCGTACATGGCGTACAGCAGATCCGGCCGCCGCATCAGATCCTCATCGAAGGTTCCGTCCGCCCGGGCATATAAAAACACGTTCACCGGACCGGAGGCGTTCTTTTCCGTCTCGTACATCACCGACTTCATGTATTTCTGCATTTCTTCTTCCGGCGCTGGCTTCACCCGCATGCTGCACTCCGCAGTGCCCACCTCCTGCTCTCCCATGAACAGGGTGAAACGGATTTTGCCGTTCTGGGTGCGTTTAATCTTCGCGTATTCCTCCAGGTTCACCGGCGGGTCGTCGATTTCGAATTTTCCTTCCACGCCTGCGGTAAAAGTACCCTCTTCGTAGTACAGGAGTCCCGGGTCCACAATGGCCGGCTGGAATTCACAGGCGATTCGAACGTCCGGCAAGGTTTCTTTGCTTTGGTTAAGGATGAAACCATCTCCGATAATCATCTCATTGCCCTGAATCAAATCTTCCAGGTTGATGACCGGCTGTCCCACGCATTGGAAATTCACCTTCCGGTCCTTACCCACTTCCAGAATGATGTCCACCGGTTTGGCATCGGTCGCCCCCGCCTTACGCGCCGGTGTTGTTTTTACCGCCGGGGTCTTCTCTGCCGGAACCTCTGCCTGCGGGGCCGCTGCCGCCAGATCTGTCCGTCCCGTCAGCTCCGCCGCCCGCTTGAGCACCTCGATTTCAATCATGTCCCGGAGCTGATTCACGGTGCGCGTGTTCGAGGTCATCATGGAATTAATGCTCAAATCCAGACCCGCAGCAAACCAGCAGGAATCGCAAACGATTCCATCTGATACCGCCACTTTTCCCGCAAGAAAACCCAGTTTCTTTCCGCATATAGAACATTCCTTCGCCATGTGTACCTCCTAACTGTTCTTAATCAACACTTTCTGAAATGCCTTCTCGTTCTCTTTCATTTCCGCTGTAAAGGACGCATAACTGCTCGTCCCCGTTGGAACTTGAAGGCCATGTTTTATAACACGAATATCTTCTCGCGGCGCAACATTGTTTTCGTATGTGAGGCCGCGATTCATTCGAAATTCTGTATCACCTGCGCCGGATGCTTCCGGATAAAGAAAGTATCCCGTCTTCGCATCGAAGCGGAACATGTAGGCCAATACCTGCAGATAATCTTTATTACCAATATTTTCGAGTGGCTTGTACTTTGCATCTGCAATAATTCTTGGCTGCTTCTCCTTGCTAATAAAATCCGGAAAAATCAGTCCAGCGCCGCCATGAAACAGTCGCTGTGCTCCGGTCCCCTTGGTATTCTTCGGATGATAGAAGCGACTTTCATTCTTGCCGTTTCCGGAAATCAGCGAACCGATGTATTCCTCCCAGAGCCATGCCCCATCAAAGAGAATCCCGTACACCCGCCGGACACCCAATCCGATACGATGTTTTTGATGTTGTAAAATCAAAAGGCACAAGCGCTGTAAGTCCGAGTATTCTCTAAAATACGCGTGACGAACCGAATTTCTTTTATTGGCTTCCATAATCTTCTGACGATCGTAGAATTCATACCCTGCGGTCGCATCAATTACGAGCTTGACCTCTTCTTTTACCGGAAATAGCAAGCTGTTGCCATAGGGTTTACTTTTGATGAATTCGATGGTATGGCGAACCAATTCCATCAACTCGTTGTCGTAGGCGAATTCTCGCTGACTGTATGCCACATTTCCCACAAATGGAGTATTCTTTTCAATATGCCGCGCCACATCGATGGTTCCCTTAACATGGGCATCGTTGTATCTGCGCCGAATGTATTTCTTGAACAGCCCTTTTCTCATCGCATTTTGAAGATGATAGGGAAACAGAAACAGCAGGAAATTAAACAGCCGACTGTCATAATCCGCATCGGATTCCAGATTCACAATGCTTGGAAAATCCATCACTTTCTCCAGCAGATACTGAAAAAAATAATCTTCTCTGTCATTACTGAACCGAGATTCAATAATCAGTCGTTCGTCTCCATAGCCGATGAAGCCCATCACATTTCCGGAACGAAAGCTATCGTTCAAACACTGCAGAATCGTTTGGGTTCCGGAAAGGTCGTCGGAATCTGCAACGTGCCGGGGAAAAACAAATATGCCCTCTTGTTCCAACCGGTCCAGCGTTTTATCCACAATCCGTTCTGTCAGATTCTCAATCTCTCGGAATTCCGTCTTCTTTACTTGCCGATTATCTTTAATTCTAAGACATTTCATCGGCTTCACCGCGGTTCTGCTTGGAATATCCGTACGCCTCTGCAAATTGAATCATTCGTTCTTCTTCGTCATACATCCCTCGGACGTATTCCTGCAGAAGCGGTTCCAGATAATCCGTCCACAGCTCGTCGAAGGATAATGTTTTTAATTTCAGGAAATAGGACGCGCCGATTTGATAGTTCCGATTCAAATCTTCTACATCGATTATGGCTTGATTCAATGCGGTCATGCGCTGTATCGCCTCGTTCTTCAATGCTTCGTCTTCCAGGCTTTCCAGCATTTCCAACCGTTCATCCGCTTTGATTTCAACAAATCGGAATCTCCGCCGCATTGCAAAATCGAAGCTGTCCACAGAACGGTCGATATCGTTCATCGTACCGATAATGTAGACGTTCTCCGAAATGTAGAATTTCTCGTTTGGATTCGCATGCAGGTTGGAATACTGCGTGGCGACCTCTCCGTCTCGTCCCCGGTACCCCGGATCAATGGCAAAGAACAACTCCCCGAATATTTTCGATATTTCTCCTCGGTTAATTTCATCGATGATAAAAACGTATTTCTTCAGCTCTTCCTGATGGATAACTTTCTTTCTCTTCCCTTTCTTCTTCAGGATTTCATTGTAAAGCGCAAAATTGTAAGAATACTGCTGCGTCGCAAACTTTTTTCCGAAGAATGCTGTAATATCCTTCACCTTCGCGAACTTTGTATCCGCTTCCAGCATCTGCTGAATCTCGCTTACATTCAGAGAAAGCGTATTCACCATCGCATTCCCCGGAATAGATAGATTGATATACCGTTCATCCACCGATGTAATTGCGAATTCATTTCCGCTGACTGTTTTAAATTTATCTTTCCCAAATTCAATGCCTGAAAAGAAATCCATCATCGCATCCTGAACCGACACCTCTTTTTCGATAATTTCTTTGGATTTCAAGGAATTCTCATAATTCTTTCGGGCGCGATTTACAAATTGCTTGAAGATGCCGTCCTGCAGTTCGAAGCCCATCGACCCATCATCATTGATGCAGGGACGGAGACCTTCCACAAAATCCGAGTAATCGTAGCTCGGATGAAATTGGACGAATTCCACTTGCTGCCGTTGCTCATCCGTCAAGGATTTGCAATCATCGTAATATCCGTCACTCACAATATCTGCTGCAATTTCCTTTGCGAGATATGATTTCCCGGTTCCAGGTGCACCGCGAAAAATCAGATTCTTGGATTCCAGCAGCATCGAAGAATAGGGATTATTGTATCCGGAAGTATTCTGCACCGGTTCTGCCTCCGGAACGCTCTCCTTCTTTTCGTTCATTTCCTTCTCATTCTTTTCACGATATGTGAGAACAAACTGTTCCCCCGAACGCCCAAACCGTTTCAGGCATTCCTGTGCAAATATCACCGTGGAGAAAAGATTCCAGCAATAGAATGCAAACTGTCTCCCCGCATCGTATTTGTAAACCACGTACTCAATGGTATTCCGGTGCCGCCGGAATTCGTCCACCCCGGAATAAATACCGCAAATCAATTCCATGTTGGGAGCGTACCGGCAGATTGGGAAGGCTTCTTTTTCTTCCACGGACATAGAAGCCAATTCTTTTTCAAAGATCTGACATGCAATACGGGGAAGTGTCTGACAGGAAACTCTTCTTTCACCCTTATTCAACTTGCGTTTAATTTCTTCTCCATTCGCATTTCGAAAGATCGCACCTAAAGGTTTGTAATTATCCCCCAGGCTTAAATTATCCATCGTAAAACGTTTATCCGTGGATGTCACGCCATCTGCGGAAATCACCAGTTGAAATTTTTCTTGATTGTTCATTCCTAAGTTGGCCATTCTCGGCTCCTTTGTGTTGTTCTGTTTTCGCTATTATTATTCTTCTGTATTCTTTACATAAATTGTGCTTCGTGCCTTTTCTCAAGCGTCGTATCCGGCACTCCGCATATACTATCCGGCATTTTTTCATAGTATCCGGCACTTTATTGGCAGTATCCGGCATTCTATCGGTAATATCCGGCACTGATTTTGCAGTATCCGGCACTGTACCGGTAGTTTCCCGTCAGCTTAATATATTTTTCTGCCGGTGCTGACCATCGGAAGATTATAACAATTACTCTCGCTCTTCATATTCCAGTCTTAATTCTTCTGCAAGGTACAGATCGCTCATGCAGTGCATATCGGAAACGCCGTCACGCATTAACTGGTAAACTTCGGAACGATAGAATAAATCAAATGCTTCGTCCAGTGAAATGCCTTGCTTTTTGGCAAAGCACTCAATGACGCGAGCATATTTCCTTTGAAGCAAAATCGGGTTTGCCATCATAGTGTTTCACTCCCTTCAAAATGCAGCGAACATCCGAAAAAAACGCCATTTTTAGTGCCATTGGCGTTAATCATGGCGTTATTTGCATCAACCTACCTCTATAAATATTAGTTCAAGTTGCTTTATAGCATGATTAACGTTCCTTGTTCTTGGTCAGCATAAAATCAACATACTCAGAAACCGCGTTTAAGTCTAATGGTTGTAGCTGACCAATTTTATTGCATAGAATATCATATGGGGTTTCTACCTTATGCTCATCGTCAAAGATTTGTAATTCGTTCCATCCAGTAAGATATGATATGGAACAATTAAGAATTGAAGCAAACTTGGGCAGTTTATTTCTTGGAATATCGCCCGCACCATTTTCAATTTTGAATATTGAAGCTTTTGATTTGTATCCCAGCGCTTTTGCCAAGTCTTCCTGAGACATATCCATAGCTAATCTTCTAGCCTTTACTCTATCCCCTATGGTCTCGATACTCATACCATCACCCCTTATAAAACCAATGTTTTCACAAGTTATTTACTTTCTCTTTCTATATCTGCAAGAACAAGATTGGTTTAATTATAGTATTAATCGAAATATCCGTAAAGGCAAAAAATGTCGCTTTTTAGAATTTAGGTTATTGAATACCAAAAAAGTTCTTGACGGTCGCGATCGCCTGTGCTAAATTTAGGTTATCAAATACCAAACTTATTTTTAGGAGGTCACTATGCTACTCAAAAAAGACACATACGCCTATAATCAAATCATGTTCGGTGTGCTTGCATTGAATCGAATGTTTGAACGAGAAGTTCTCGATGATGCATTGGCACAGACTACGCTTTCGGAAGCATATGAAAAACTATCGAAATATATGCCAGAAAAAGATCAGTACCTTCTTGATTTCATCTTCAATAATCTCTTCATCATTGAAGATGATACCAAAAGAATACTGGAAGCACATGACGCCCCTTCCGATTTAAATGTTACGGATTTTCTAACCTCACATATATATTCTACGGAACGCAATTCTGTAGAATGCACAAGTGGGTGCATCGAAGACTTGGCTAGTTCCATTTTCTGGGATAGCAGGCCAAAAACAATAATGGACATCGGTTGTGGTCAGGGAATTTTTTTAACAAAATCAGCATTATCTCAAGTTGGAAGTGAATACTACGGTATTGAAGTTGATAGAGATAACGCTATGATTTCAAAGCTTAAAATGTGCATTCTTAATCAAGACATAGACAGAATTCAAAATGAAGATGTGTTCAGTATTGATTTTAGAAATAAAAATCTGCCACAGTATGATGCAGTTTTCTGCCATATGCCGATGATGGAACGATTAGATCCGAAGCAATTAGTTGCATCTGGACTTTTTGATTCATACACGGCGGGAACTATTGCCAGACGCGCACCTGAATGGGCGTACATCCGAGCAATGCAGCAAATGATACAAGACGGGGGTAAAGGGATTGCTGTAGTTAGGAGCGATTTATTATACACATCTTTTGGAAAGAATCTCAGAAAAGAATTAATCGATAGAGGGGTACTGGAAGGCGTCATATTACTCCCGGAAAATTTGCTAACAAATACCTGTGTACAAACTGCCCTTCTTATCCTAAGCAATAATAATAAAAACGTAAGAATGGTTAATGCATCTAAGTATTATGAAAAAGGCCGACGTTTTAATATACTCACGGAATGCAACATTACTTTCATTCTGGATCTGTACCTTCGCGGCGGTGCAGATATCTGCGGTGAAAACGAATATCTCGGGATAGGCGACAGTCTCTTAGATGATTATATTGAGGTCACCCCTGAAATGATATCAGATAATGATTATTCATTCAACCCTATGGTGTACATTTTGAATGAAAAAGTGAAGTTTTCTAATGAACAAAAACTGTCCACAGCAACAAGCACTATTTTCAGAGGTGCTCAAATTAAATCAGATAAACTGAACGAAATCGCAACTTTATATGAAACGATGCCTAATTGTTATCTTTTGACTTTATCAAACATTAGCAATGGATATATTGACGAAAACCTCGAAGAAGTCAATATTGAAAATATTGACAAATATGAGAAATATATGATTCAGGAAGGTGATTTAATTATCTCTGCACGGGGAACAAAAGTTAGTACCGCAGTTGCAAAAAATATCAAGGATCGAAAGATTATCGCTACCGGTAATTTAATTGTGATAAGATGCAATGATTCCTTAGAACCATATTATTTGAAAGCCTTTTTTGAAAGCAGCAATGGTCAGTCATTACTTAAAGCAACTCAAACGGGAAGTTTAATTTTTGCTATTAATCCGAAACAGCTTCGTGAATTATCGTATGACGCTATCGATATTGAAAAACAAAGACTGATTGCTGAAAAAACTGAATGGCTGATTGATGAATTGCATGAATGTAATGACCGAATTGAAAGATTGCGTCAAAACATTACGCGCGTGTATGACAGCACTAAGGAGGTGTAGCCATATGCCTCTTGAATACTCTGAACTTGAAGTAATTATCGAAAAGATTATCGAAACTGTTCGTGCGGATTTGATTACAGCAAACAGGCTGGGAACATTAGATCTTGCTTTAGCCAAATACGGAATTGAAAACGATTTCTGTGACACCGAAGTCCAATCCAGAAACGGCACCACCATACTGGTTCTTGGTGCTTGTTCAATCAGCAAAGCTGACCTTGATAATCTTTATAAGAAATTCAAACTTAAAAGAAAGACGTTTGAATTTGTAGCGTACGATGAAGTAACTAATTTCAATTTCTCAAAGTTAATTGGTAACAACAAGTATACTGATATTTTTGTCGGTCCGGTTCCACATAAAGCAATGAATATCGGAAAATGTTCTGGCGCTTTGGAGTACCTATTAAACGCCAAAGAAATACCTGCAAAAATTACAGAGTTGAAAGACACTAATGGGGAATTAAAAATCAGCAAGCGCACCTTCAAGAAAGCACTGGAAGAAAGCAATTTTTTAAATCCTTTTTAAACGCTATCACTCGCCTTCGGATTTTGATAAGTGAGGCTATTTAAGATTTTTGCGGTAAACCGCAAAAATCTTAAATAGGATAGTCGACTTGGGAGAAAGAATATGGATCCTTTGCAGATTATAGCGACACTCCATCCAACGGCGAGGAATTCTTTTTTGAATTGATATCCACGTTAGCACCGATGAATGCAGCGCAGCGGAACAAAGTCCTGGAATACGCAAAACTCATCGCCGCTGCTGAGGGCAAGTAAGGGGGCATGCCAACACGCTCAGGAGTTTCCAGTAGCCTGGCAGTTGACATCCGTTACTTCCTATAATACAGTATCCTTATTAGGCACGAATAATCCCTATATCTAAGCGGTGTGGTGAAGGATATGAATGTAACGATAAAGGATATAATTTGCCTTATGAGAAGGTTGGAAAGAACGAGCCGGTATGTATTGCAGATGAAGTGCCGTTTGAAATTCCGGAGAGTTGGGAATGGGTACGTTTTTCATCTGTAATAAGTCTGCAATCTGGACAGGATATGACTCCGGATTGTTATAATGATTTGGGCATAGGTATTCCGTATTTAACTGGTGCAAGCAATATTATTAACGGAAATGTATTGATAAACAGATGGACCGACTGCGGAAAGGCGTTTGCTTATAAGGGAAATCTTTTGATAACCTGTAAGGGAACTATTGGAGCGATGGCTATTCTCAAAGAAGATATAGTACATATTGCTCGACAGATTATGGCTATTACACCAAGCAATGCTCTGTTGGTATCGTATGCACAATTAGTATTGCAAACATTGGTTACCTCCTTAAAATCAGCAGCTAAAAGTATGATTCCCGGAATTTCAAGAGATGATGTTTTGTCATCGCTCTTGCCACTACCACCATTAAATGAGCAACAACGCATTGTAGATAAATTCCAATCTTTAATACCGATGTTGGAACAATATAATGCTTCGGAAATTAAGTTGTCTAATCTGAATACGGGTTTTTCTAATCTTCTGAAAAAATCTATTTTACAGGAAGCAGTTCGAGGTAAACTTGTACCACAAGACCCTAACGATGAACCAGCCGCCGTTCTTTTGGAACGTATTCGTGCAGAGAAGCAAAAGTTAATAGCTGAAGGTAAAATTAAGAAAAATAAGCACGAATCCGTTATTTTCAGAAGGGATAATTCTCATTATGAAAAGCGTGATTCTGAGGAAGTCTGCATCGAGGTTGAAATCCCTTTTGAGCTACCGAACGGATGGTGTTGGTGTCGTTTCTCAACTATTTGCTATAAATTAACAGATGGTTCTCATAATCCACCACCTAAAAGAACAAACGGGTTTAGGGTTATTAGTGCACGAAATATAAAAAAGGGTAGAATTTTATTTACTGATGAAGATAGGTTGTGTGATCAAAATGGATTTAATAAAGAAAATCCAAGAACACAAATTTCAAAAGGTGATGTAATTCTGGGTATTATCGGTGGAAGTATCGGAAATACAGCTATTTATGGATATGATGAACCGGTCATTGCGCAGCGAAGTATTGCTATCTTTGGCTCATTAATAAATAATAAATACATGAAATTATTATTGGATAGCCCTTTATTTCAACAGCAGTTCAATTCTAAAAGCAATGGAACCGCACAAGGTGGAATTTATTTAGGTGAACTTGCAAACATGCTTGTACCTCTTCCTCCGGTCAACGAACAAAATAGAATCCTTGCGTCTATTAGTTCTTTAGAAAACAAAATTGTAACTATGTAAAGTTCTCATTATGAGAAGTTGGACGGAATTGAGCGTTGCATTGACGATGAAATACCGTTTGAAATCCCAGATAGCTGGGAGTGGTGTAGACTAAAAACCGTAGGAATTACGCAAACTGGAAATACACCATCAAAAGCACATCCAGAATATATTGGTGATGAAATTTCGTTTATTACCCCAGGAGATATTCAAAATGGAACTGTTTTTTACGATAATCAAGCCTTATCTATGGAAGGAAAAATGGTCGCTCGTGAATGTCCTAAAGGATCAATACTCCAGGTTTGTATAGGAGGTTCTATTGGTAAAGTAGCAATTGCAAATAAAAAAGTTTGCTTTAATCAACAGATAAATTCGATTTCACCGATAATTATTTGCAGTGAATATATCTATATGATTATGCAATCACCGTTTTTTCTTACAAATATTAAGAAACAGGCAGGAGGAACAGCAACACCTATTATAAATCGAGGTGTTTGGGATTCTTTACTTATTCCTATTGCGCCTATTTCGGAACAAAATCGTATCATTGAAGAGCAGAGAGAATTGTTCGATAAAATCTCTTTAATTTAATGCTTAATTGTATAATATCTGGCGAAGGGAGGTCTTTCGCTATGATAGAAAATGAAAAATTTGAAAGACACTTGAGAGAAAGTAATCTCTCGGAAAACACAATTTCATCTTATATGTTTGCTATCAAACAGTACGGACAACAATACGATGATATCACACAGAAAAAGCTGCGCGAATACAAAGTATGGCTTATTGAAAATTATAAGCCTAAGACTGTAAATCTCAGACTGCGTGCACTGAACTGTTACCTAGAGTGTATCGGAAAA
>OIYV01001026.1_pt1 | contig 14018 bp, 10 predicted proteins | sample 1588251 | NCBI WGS metagenome assembly OIYV01 (sample SAMN03283282) | human gut metagenome | biome: human-associated habitat; material: feces | host: Homo sapiens | place: Peru | collected 2012
CCACTTTCTAATAATTCAACACAAATATGACTACCAATATATCCGGTTCCACCTGTTACTAAAATATTCATTAGTCAATAACCTTGCAGCCACCTAATTTTCTTACTTTTAAGATATGGCAGCTTCCCTTTCCAAATACTTTTTCAATTTCTTCTTTATATGTTTCTACATAGCTATTTTCAACAAAGGCTTGAATCGTTCCGGCAAAACCTCCACCATGAACACGACATACACCATGATCTTTTAAAATCATTTCAGACATAGCTAAACCTAAAGATACAGCCTGGTTTTTATAGTCAAAGTATGCATATACGTTTTGAAGGAACTTGTAGCTTGAATTCCCTGATTCTTGAATCAATGTTTTAAATCCTTCAAAATCATCATTGTTCAATCTTTCTACGATTGTATTAACACGTCTATTTTCATTGAAGAAATGGATAGCTCTTAAGATGGCACGATCATTATTTAAAGCAGTTCTTAAGTTTGCGATATTTGCATAGAACTCATCTTCATCCACTTCACGAAGAACTTCCTTACCAAAATAGTGAGCTACCTCTTTCATTTCTTGTGGTACTGCACCATAGGCATCTGTTAAATCGGCATGACTTCCCTTTGTATCTACGATACATAAACTGTGATCATATTTTGAGAAATCAACATTTACACTATTTACGATTGGATTTGAAGTATCTTTAAAATCAATTGAAATCAATCCACCTACAGCACAAGCACATTGGTCCATCAATCCACATGGCTTTCCAAAATATACATTTTCTGCATATTGACCCACTTTAGCAATCGTAACCATATCAATTTTCATATCATTATATAATCCGTCAATAATTGTGCCGATAATGGATTCGAATGCTGCAGAACTTGATAGTCCAGCCCCCATTAATACATCACTCGTGATGAAAGCTTTGAATCCACCTACGTTATAGCCTAATTCTTTTAATTTATAGACAACACCACGAATCAAGGCTTCACTGGTTCCTAGTTCATTTTCTTTTTTGTCTAAATCATTTAAATCAATTGGTTTGATGTCAAAGTCATCAGAGATTACTTTAATTACATTATCCTGTTTAGATACAATTCCAATCGCATCTAAGTTAATAGATCCTGCAAGTACACAACCATGTTGGTGGTCTGTATGATTTCCTGAGATTTCACTTCTTCCAGCAGCACTATAAATACTAACTTCATCTTCTCCAAATAATGCTTGGTATTTATCTAATGCAGCAGCATAGCGTTGTTTTTGATAGTCCAATAAACTTGGATCTGCATATAGATCTTCAATTAATGCATCATATTTACCGGATACTACTTGTTCTTTAATTTCTGTTGTTTTCATTTTCTTACCTCGAATGTATATGTTGTTTCTTCTTCAAATACTTGTCCTGCTTTTAATAAAACTTTTGGATTCTCTTCTTTATGAATCGAATCGGCAATATAGCTTGTTTCAATACACAATCCATCTTGTGGATGCATAATCTTACCATATTTATCTGTCTGTCCATCTAAGTAGTTGGCACTATAGATTTGTGCCGTTGGATATGTAGTCGATACTTTTAATTCAATGCCACTTAGTGGGCTATATAAACACACTTGATTTTCTTTTGTATCAAATACATATGGATGATCATAACCTCTTGCGATGATTAATTGTTCATCCTCTGAATGAATAAAATCTCCAATTCTTTTTTCTGTATTAAAATCAAATGCAGTCTCTTTAACATCTCTTAATTCACCTGTATATAATCCATCTGGATCCACGCAACCAAATTTAGATGCTGAAATTCGTAACGTATGATCATCAATATTCGATGCATGTCCATTTAAATTGAAATAGCCATGGTTTGTGATATTGATCAACGTATCTTTGTCGCTAACACCACTATATTGAATGTGTAAACTCGATTCATCTAGCCAATAGATCGCATAGAAATCTAATGTTCCAGGATAGCCTTCTTCTCCATCTTTTGATACATAGTGGAATTTAACGCCATCTTCAATTAAAGAATAATCAAATACTTTATAAGAGAATCCCTCAATACCTCCATGTAGTGAGTTTGGACCATTATTAATTGGCACATGATATTCTGTATCATTTATTGTGAATGTACCTTTTTCAATACGATTACATACTCGTCCAACTAAGGCATTTAAATAGGTTCCATCTCGTTTTTGATAATCTTCAACATTCTCAAATCCTAAGATACAATCACAATCTTGATCATTCTTATCTTTCGTTACAATCTTTAAAAGAGTACACCCAAAGTTTGTAACTTCTACAGTTAAATGTGAATTTGAAATCGATAATACATCAATTCCATTTGCTAATCTTTCTTTTACCTCTACCATAATGTCTTTACAAATCGGCTAAAGCCGTCCATCCCTTCATCATCCATTTTATATACACCAGCATTCTCTAATACAGATACAAATTTCTTTGTGACTTCCATTTCCATGAATGTATCCACATTTGTATAAGAGCATGTCTTCAAGTATTCATACCAGTCTTTATGTTTTTCTAATTCTGGATAAGAATCAAATTCTTCTTTTCCAGATAAACATAATTTAATTTGTTCCAATTCCGTCTTTAATCGTGCTGGCAAAATTGCCAATCCCATAACTTCAATCAAACCAATATTTTCTTTTTTGATATGGTGATGTTCTGAGTGAGGATGGAAGATTCCTAATGGATATTCTTCTGTAGTACGATTATTTCGTAAAACTACATCCATCTGATATTTGCCATCTTTCTTTCTAACGATTGGCGTTACTGTATTGTGACGAACACCATCTTCATTGGCAATGATATCTAAACTTTCATCACTGTATGTACACCATGTTTCAAAGATTTTAGTAGCTAGATCCAATACGTTTTCTTTCGATTCAGATGTTAATCGAAGTGTTGATAGTGGCCAGTAAAGCATATCTACTTGTACATCCTTATATGTATAGCTCTTAACAACCTTTGCGTCTTCCATTGGAAAATGGTGTCTTCCACCTTGATAGTGATCATGACTTAAAATAGATCCACCAACGATAGGAAGATCTGCATTACTTCCAATCATATAGTGTGGGAATTTATCAATAAATGCGAATAAATGCTCAAATGTAGTACGATCCATCTTCATTGGCGTATGTTCACTATTAAATACAATACAGTGCTCATTGTAGTACACATATGGTGAATATTGTAAATTGTATGTATGTCCATTTAAATCTAATGGAATAATACGATGTGTTTGTCTAGCTGGATGATTTAAATTACCCGCAAAGCCAACATTTTCCTTACATAATAAACATGCAGGATACGAAGTGCTTACGGCATTTTTTGCCTTAGCGATTTCCTTTGGATCCTTCTCAGGTTTTGACAAGTTAATCGTAATTTGAATATCGCCATATTTACAGAAATGCGAGAAACTAATATTCTTATCAATTCTTGATTTACGGATATAGTTTGAATCGATACTCAACTTATAGAAGTAATCTGTTGCATCTTTAGGATTCAAAGAATATAGACTCTTAAAAGTATGCACGACTTCACTAGGTCTAGGCATTACACAATTCATAATGCGCGTATCTAGTAAATCTTTTTCAGTTACAGTATCCTGAATCATACCTTTTTCAACTGCATAATCTAACATGAAATCTAAAATCTCATAGATAGAACAGTCTTCTACTTCTTCTCTTTTAAATTCTTGGATGCCAAATAGATCAATCAATAAATTTGCAGAATAATCATAATCGTATTTCTCGATCATTCCATTCTTTAAAGCATACTCTAATAATTGGTTAATTTTTGTGTTCATTTGTTCTCCTTCCATATAAACAAAATCAATCATTTTTATTACAGCTAAATCCCTTTCCCTGCTACATTATCTACAAAAATAATGATCAATTGTTCATTTATTTATATACGGCTCATCATCAATATTATGCAGATATGGTTATAAATTTAAGATTTGCCCATTCAGTTTTAGTGTAAGCGTTTTCTTTATCTGTGTCAACATATTCAAACAACAATTTAAACACAGATGTTAGATTTAGGTTTCAAACAATGATTGTTTGTTTGTTTTTGTTTATTTGATGTTTTATTTATACAAAAAGCCATTCTGGTATGAATGGCTCTTATTTAAAATTCTCAAAAGAATCAATCACTTGTACAACTCCAGGAAGCTTTTTGTATTCTTCTTTTTTATTGGCAGAATCCACAACTACAATATTATGACATCCTGCTTTAAAAGCATTTGTAATCCCACTAACACTATCTTCGATAATCAAACAATCTTGAATCTTAACTCCAATATTATGAGCTGCCTTTTTAAACATTGCGATCTTGTTTTCATACGATCCATCATCATAGACAATCATAGATGGCTCAATCCATTTGTCTAGATGAAACGATTCGACAAAGAAATCAATATTTGGCTTGATAGATGCAGATGCGATTGTGAATGGAATATTTGATTCTTTTAAATAATCAAAATATTCTTCAGCTCCCTTTACTAAATGAAATGTTGCCTGATCCTCTTTACAAAATTGGCGATAATATTCTTCTTTTAACTGCGAATATTTTTCCATTTCGGATGGATCACACGTTCCACCAAACATATATTCAACAACTTTATTGTTTGGTACACCATTAATATGTTCGTGAAGTTCTTCTTCATCAATTCCATGATGACGAATATCTTGTGATATTTTTGACCATGCCAAAATATGTTTTGGATTGTCAAAAAATAATGTTCCATTAAAATCAAATATTACACCTTTGTATCTACTCATACTAAACCTCTTTAGTTTCAGAAACACGCTTATACCAATATGCACTTGCCTTTGGATAACGTTTTTGTGTTTCATAATCTACATAGAACAAACCATAACGCTTATTATAGCCGTTTGTCCATGAGAACATATCCATTAAAGACCACACAAAATAGCCTTTCACATTTACACCTGCTTCGATTGCTTTTAAAGTGAATTCTAAATGTCTTCGAATAAAATCAATACGTGGTTCATCATCAATGATTCCATCCACAAAATCATCTTTATATCCCATACCATTTTCTGTGATATAGATAGCTTTATAGTTTGGATATTGTTGGCGAATACGTACCAACATATCAAACATACTTTCTGGATGAATCAACCAATCCCAATCTGTACGAGGAATGCCTTCCTTTTCCATTCTTCGTCCTACATTCTTCAAACAGAATCTAGAAGTGCCCTTCTCTCCTGTTCCATTGTGATGAATATCATTTTCTCCTTCGTAATGTTGAATAAAACGAGATTGATAATAATTCATACCCATATAGTCATTTAATAATGCTGCTTGTTTCAATACTTCAAAATCTTCATCTAATAATTCTAAAGAACCATTATTGATGCTGACTAAGCGATTGACAACTTCCATTGTTTCTGTGGAATAATATCCTTTAAATGTCGCATCCAACAAAAATTGATTCTGAAGTACATCTTCATTTTTAGCCGCTTGAATATCATCCAAATTATTTTCATCAAATGGATATTTATATTCTAAAGACTGTACGACACCAATCTTTCCATTATATCCTGCCTTTTTGTATTCCAATACAGCTAAGGCATGTGCCACCATCATATTGTGCATGATCTGAAAAGCTTTCGTCATATTGTATTTTTCACCATTTGGGAAAGTTCCTTCAATATATGTATTTGTGGCAACCGCCCAGATTTCATTGAACGTAAACCAATATGTTACTTCATCTTTGTATTCTTCAAAACAATATTTTGAAAAGTCTACGAAAGCTTTGATTGTATCTCGATTTAAGAAATCACCTTTTTGGTAAAGTGTATCTGGCGTATCGAAATGATGCAATGTCACAAATGGCTCTACATTGTTTTTATGACATTCTTGAAATACTCTATGATAGAAATCAACCCCTTCCTGGTTGATTCTTCCAGTTCCTTCCGGAAAGATTCTAGCCCAAGATATAGAGATACGAATTCCATTGATACCAAACATATTACATAGTTTTAAATCTTGTCCATATTGGTGATAGAAATCACTGGCTGGATCCGCTTTAAAGCGTCCTTGTTTGGCAAGAAAATCATCCCAAGATACTTTTCCCTTACCGTATTCTAGAGTGCTACCTTCGCATTGATATGCGGCAGTAGCACCTCCGAAAATAAAATCATCCGAAAATTTCATAGTCTTAACCTTCCTTTACTTGTTCACAAATAAATTCAACGGCACCCTTTGGATCACGAGTTAATTTAATATATTGTGCACCCTTTGTTGCGACAACTTTAGTACCATACTTAGAAGCATCTTGTTGTACTTCTTCTAAATGCGATTGTACTTGCGGTGATAGAACGACGATATCATAATCCTTCAAGATATCATAATGTGATCCATATGCACTTGCGGTCGCATCAATTGGCAAGTTTTCAATTTCTGCCCCTTCTTTAACGGCATTGGCAAACATGGCAGATGTTCCTGCACCAACACATAATACTAAAACATTGATATTTTTATTTAAGCTTAGAGGTTGAACTTCTTTAGCCTCTTCTTTTTCAACTTGTTCTTCTAAAGCATCTAACGCTTCTTTTTCTTTTTCTTCTTCTAATAAAGTTGCATCATAAGCTTTAATAAATGGTAAGTAAACAATTCCATCAACAACAATTAATAAAGCAGCTAATACAACAGCTAATAAACTAATTCCTGTACCTAAAATCAATCCAATTGGAGCTGGTGTTGCCCATGGTAATACGTAGATGAATGAATTCATTTTTAATACGTCCACAAAGAATTTGAACAATGATACGTTGATCATTGGAGTAATCAAGAATGGAATGAAGAAATATGGATTCAATACAATTGGTGTAGCGAATAACAATGGTTCATTTACCGCAAAACATACTGGAACAAATGTTGTCTTACCAACAGCTTTTAATTGTTTTGATTTTGCGAACAACATGAATAAGAATGGTACTACAAGGGTAGCTCCAGTTCCTCCCATTGTTCCTACGAAGTTTCCAAGTCCTACAGTTAATACGTTAGAGGCTTGTTCACCCGCTTTGAATAATGCTAAGTTGGCATCTACATTGGCATAAATAATAGCAGCGATAGCTGGTTCTACAATACTTGGTCCGTGTACACCTACAAACCAGAATAATGCCATAGCACCCCAGATAATACAAATTCCTAAGTATCCATCGGCAGCTGTAAATAATGGTTGAAGCAATGTGATAATAGCTTCGGCAAAAGTATAATTAAATGCAGTTCTACATGCCACATCAATCAATACACATACTAAAACTGAGAATGAGAATGGGAATACATCTCTAAACATTTGAGAAATGGTTCCTGGCACCTCTTTTGGCATGTGAATTGTCACATCTTTAAGAACGCAGAATTTATACATATTGACTGTAATGAATGCAGATACAAATGATGCTAGTAAACCTTTTGTTCCTAAATATGTAGTTGAGATACCACCATCTACATTGGAAACAGCTAACAACATAAATCCAACAATACTTGCCAACATTACACTTGTTGTATTAATGACTTTATTTTTAGGCATTCTACGATTCATACTTTCAGCTAAGCAGCGAGCTGTTGTAGCCGCAACCAACAAGCCAACAACTCCCATTGAATAGTTATATACTTTCCATAGCCAATCAGAAACTGTAGCTGGTAATACGATTCCAAAAATTTCTGGAATTGATGCAGCTAGAATAAATACACTTGAGAATAGGATTGCTGGCATCGCTGTTAAGAAACCATCACGAACAGCTCCTAAATAAATATTTTGTGCAATCTTATCAAAGAAAGGTTTTCCTTTTTCAATTTGCTTAATAACCCCGTTTAACATTATTTATTTCCTCTTTCTTCATATAAATTAATAAAATCATCTACAATATCGCGCAATAAAATCGTTGTCATCAAGTGATCTTGCCCATGAATGAAAATGAATCCCATTTCCATATCTTCTCCTCTAGCTTCTTGTTGTAAGATCTTTGTTTGTGACTGGTGTGCTAAATTAATATTTTCATCGGCTTCTTTTAATTTCTCCTCAACATGTTCAAAATTACCCGCACGCATTTCTTTCAACAATGATAACAATGTACTTCTTGCATCTCCTGAATATGCAACTATTTCAAATCCAACCATACTTAATTCTTCTTTAGTCATTTTCTTTTCTCCTTTTACGATGTGGCCTTATCGTTTACACCATCAGTGTAAGCGTTTTCCAATCAATTGTCAACACATTCAAACACTTTTTAACACTTTTTCAAACATTTTTTAACATTTATGTAATAATAAAGTAACATTTTAATAAAATGTGTTTGTTTTTGTTTGTTTTATGTTGACTTGATGACTTTCCAATGCTATCGTTTAACATAGAAGAGGATATCAATATGTTAAAAAAAGAACGTTTAGTAAAAATTGCACATAAAGTAAATCAAAATGGAATCATTACCATTCAAGAAATCATGGATGAATTAGGTGTGTCGGATATGACCGCAAGAAGAGATTTGGATGAATTAGAAAAATCCGGAAAATTACTTAGAGTTCATGGTGGAGCCCAAAGTCTTTCTTTTTCAATGGACCACGAATTAAGTCACATTGAAAAATCATCGGTGCAAATCGAAGAAAAAAAGAGAATTGCCCATAAAGCCGCAACTCTCATAAATGAAGGTGAATCTATCTTTTTAGGTCCAGGAACAACCATTCAATTTCTAGCCGAGCAATTAACCGGAAGAAATATTCGTGTTATCACAAATAGTCTTGCCGTATTCAATATATTAGTAAATCACGCGCCTACTGAAGTCATTTTAACAGGTGGGGATTACAGAGATAACACAAATACATTTGTGGGTCCAATCACAAATTTAGTCTTAGGTAAATTAAAATACAACAAAGCCTTTATCAGTTGTAACGGAATCTACAATTCATCCATCACAACCTATTCATTAGAGGAAGGTGAATCGCAACAGATCGCATTAGACAATTCTAAAAATAAATATTTATTGGCTGACAACAAGAAATTCAACCGTGCTGACTTCTATATTTATTATGATCTATTTAACTTTGACACTTTAATTACCGATAATACTATTGATGAAGAAGTTTTATCCCACTACAAACAATATGTACAAATTATGACAGTTTAAAAGGAGGCAAATTTTGCCCCCTTTTTACTCTTCATCCTCATCGTCTTCACGGTCAACACGTCTGAATAGATGTTTCTTCTCTTTACCCGTATGCTGTTCTAAAGTGTTCCAATCTGTATCTAATTCTTCTTCACTTTCAGAAGTATCATAGAAATCTTTACTTTCTTCGATTGCACGACTTTCACGAATCCTTAATTTAGATTTTAATTCACGAGCTCTCTTCTTTGATTTTCTAAGCATTCTACCATACATACAGAATACAATAAATGAAATCAAGAATAGACCTGCACATAATGCGATTCCTGCTAAATAGCCTTGGAAATACACTTGTAATAGTCCTGTCACAACACAACATGCCATACAAATAAATACTAAAAACATTGTTGAGCGACATGAACTTGAATATTTCTTAAAGAAACGGAATTTTTCTGAATCATTATCAATTTCTTTACGATATTCTCCATCTTCTTCTTCGTTTCTAAAAGTAAACCATCCCGCATCACTTTTCTTTTTACCATCCGCTTTAGAAACCAATTTCCATCCATCCGATTCCCATTCGCGCCATTGATCTGCATCTGGTTCATCCACAAAATAGTTCATTGAATAATAATACGTTTTGGGCTGCCCTTTTCTAAAGAAATATTTCTTTCCTTCTTGACGTACAAAATGATATCCTTCACTCGATTTATCTTGAAGATATTGTTCTATTTTTGGATATTCCGCATATAAGAATTTCTTTCTTTCCTCATAAAGATTTTCATCATCTTCATCGTCTTCATCATCATCCTCGTATTCGTCCTCATAGTCTTCTTCATCATCCAATACTTCTTGAATAGGTTGTTCTTCTTCAATTGGTTTTTCGTTAAAAGCCTTTAATTCATTTTCAATTGACTCTGTTGTAAAATCATCATCCACATCCAATTTTTCAACAACAATTTTTTTAGGTTCATCATCTACATCTAAGTTTTCAACGACAATCTTTTTAGGCTCTTCAACCACTACTTTTGGTTCTTCTTCAATTACTGGTTCATCAACTACTTTTGGTTCTTCTTCAATTACCGGTTCATCAACTACTACTTTTGGCTCTTCAACAACACGCTTTTCAATAGGTGCCTCTACTTCTTCAATGGAAGTACTAGGCGTAATATCTACTGATTCTGCAATTTCATCATCAAAAATATTCTCGTTGATTTTTACATGTGTTTTTGCGCTTCGTTTTCCAAAGATGGTTTTCTTTTCTGGCTCTTCATCAATATGGAAAATGTTTTCCGCATTAAAATCACGTAATTCTGGTTCATGTATATCTAAAGATTTAATTCGATCCGTTCTTTTTAGACGTCTAAGCTCTTCTAAAGCACTGGGATTCTTTTCATTTTCATTTGCCATAAATATCCCTCCAATTCTAATATTGTACTAATTTAATGTATATTCGTCAAATTCACTTGTGTATTTACCATTCTTGAAAATATGGATCTTTTTACCATTTTTTAATGTAGCTTCAATCGATAAATCACTGGTTCCAACCATGAAATCCACATGCGTAAACGATTGATTCATACCATGTGCTAATAATTCTTCTTCACTCATTTCCAAACCATTTTCAATACATTCATTATAGCTTGCACCCAAGGCAAAATGACATGAAGCATTTTCATCAATCAGTGTTTCATAAAACAAAGTATCCAATGCACTAATAGGCGATCCATAAGGAACTAAGGCAATTTCACCAAGATATTTTGACCCTTCATCCGTTTCTAAAATACTAGTCAAAACTTCTTTTCCTTCTTTGGCATCATAATCCACAACTTGTCCATTCTTAAATTCAAACCAGAAATCTTTTACGATTGCACCGTTGTAAGCCAAAGGTAAAGCACTATATAATTTACCATTTACACCCGTCTTTTTAGGTGCAGAGAAAATTTCTTCTGTAGGAATATTTGGAAAATAGTAGTTACCATTATCCAAGAACGAACCTCCACCCGCAAATACATAGCCTTCTGGTAATTCAACTACTAAATCCGTTCCTAAAGAATTTGTATAATGAACACTTTCAATATCTAAATGATTTAAAATATGAACTCGCTTATCAAAAGAAGCACGATGCTCATTCCAGTTTTCAATTGCATCCTTTTCATTTACACGACTAATTTTCAATACAGCATCCCATAAATCTGATACTGGATCTTTTGAATCTGGATATACTTTTTGTGCCCAAGCCAATGTTGGAACACTTGCCACACACCAAGAAGATTGTAAATAATCCAATTTATCACGATATGGCTGTGTCATACCTCTCAATGCCTTTGAATAATTTGATAATGATTTAGGATCCACACCCTTCATAGCATCTGGATCTTCTCCAACTAAACTTAAATAACAAGCACCTTTCAAGGCAGTTTCATTAAAGAACTGTGCTTCATAGTCATAAGGCATACGATTACCTGTTTGATAGCGTAAACGATTGATTGCATCATCACTATAACGTACAACAACGTCTTTTGCCCCAACTTCAAAGCATGCCTTCGCTACAAGACGAACAAACTCATTCATTTCTACACTTGCACGAATCACAACAATTTGATCCTTTTGAACATTCAATCCTGAACGAACAATTAAGTCTGCATATTTTTCTTTTAAATTCATTTTAATTTTCCTCGATTCTTGCACCTATTATACCAAAAGAAAGAGCACCTTTCGATGCTCTTATTTACTAAATTGTTCTTTTTTTATTTGATCAAAAAATGCCTTGGGATTTTCACACATCGAATGAGAGCCGCAATGTCCACAGCTACCACCACAACTGGATTTTCCACTCTTTTTATCTTTATAAATGCTTCGACAAGCTAAGCCTGCACATCCGCACACAACTAATAATACTAGAAATGTTGATAGATTCATGATGAAATCCCTCCTTTTACATTATTTTACCGCAAATTCAACTTCTGCAGTATCACTTTCTTTTGATGGACGAACCAATAGATAGATCAAACCAATCAATAAGATAAATCCTACAATCGTTCCAAATCCAAAAGATCCACCATTGAATAAACTGCCTAATTGATAAACGATCAATGAACATACATAAGCGAATCCACATTGATATCCAATGGCAATCCAGAACCATTTTGTGTTATTCATTTCACGTTTGATAGCTCCCATTGCCGCAAAACATGGAGCACACAATAAGTTGAAAACCATGAATGAATAGGCAGCTAAAGGTGTAAAGCTTGCGGATAATTGTCCCCAGAATTCATTTCCTTCTTCAGCAACTTCGGCAAATCCATACAATTGTCCAAATGTTGCGACAACATTTTCTTTGGCAATTAAACCAGTTACACTAGCCACTGCAGCTTTCCAATCTCCCCAACCAAGAGGTGAGAAGATCCATGCGAATGTTTGTCCAATTGAAGATAGAATTGAATGATCAATATCATCAACCATGCCAAATCCACCTTTTTCCCATCCAAATCCTTGTAAGAACCACAATACGATAGTTGAAAGTAAGATGATTGTTCCAGCCTTTTTAATAAAGCTTGAACCACGTTCCCACATACTTCTTAATACGTTAACTGCACGAGGCATGTGGTATGCTGGCATTTCCATTACGAATGGAGCAGGATCTCCGGCAAATAATTTTGTCTTCTTTAACATAATACCAGAAATAATAACAGCTGCCATACCTACAAAGTAAGCACTTGGAGCTACCCAGCTAGCACCATGGAAAATGGCACCGGCAATTAAACCAATGATTGGCATCTTAGCACCACAAGGAATGAATGTTGTTGTCATGATAGTCATCTTACGATCACGATCACTTTCAATTGTACGACTTGCCATAACAGCAGGCACACCACATCCAGTACCAATCAACATTGGAATAAATGATTTTCCAGATAAACCAAACTTACGGAAAATACGGTCCATGATAAAGGCAACACGTGCCATATATCCACAATCTTCCAAGATAGCTAAGAAGAAGAATAATACTAACATCTGTGGTACAAAGCCAATAACAGCTCCTACACCACCAATAATACCATCCACAATCAATCCATGTAACCAATCTGCACATTGAATTGAAGTTAAGAAACTATCCACTGCAGGTGGAATAATTTCACCAAACAATACATCGTTTGTCCAATCTGTTACGAATGTTCCTACTGTCGTTACTGAAATATAATATACAAACCACATAACTACCGCAAAGATTGGAAGTGCCAAAACACGATTTGTGACAATACGATCAATCTTATCTGAAGTTGTTAATACTTCTTTTGATCCTTTTTTGTAACAATCTTTAATTACACTTGTGATATATGTATAACGAGCATCCGTAATAATTGATTCACTATCATCATCCATTGACTTTTCAACAGCTTCAATGACATTCGCATCTGCCTTTGACTTGATAGCTGCTTCAATTTTATCATCTCTTTCAAATAATTTAACGGCATAGAAGAAACGACGATCTGCTTCAATATTTGAAGGTAAACTTGTTTCAATTGTATTCAAGGCATTTAATACTTTACCTGCATAAATGTTTTTAGCACTAAACTTTGTACCTGCTGCCTTTTTTACTTGAGCCATCAACTCTTTGATTCCTGTGTTTTTCAAAGCTGAAATCGGCAATACAGGACAACCTAATTCTTCTGATAATTTTTTATAGTCAATTGCATCTTTTCTTTTTTCAATGACATCTAACATATTGATTGCGACAACTGTTGGAATACCCAACTCTAAAATTTGAGTTGTCAAGAATAAATTTCTTTCCAAGTTAGACCCATCGATAATGTTTAAAACAACATCGACATTTCCATTTAATAGAAATTCACGAGATACAACTTCTTCCA
>OIYV01001029.1_pt1 | contig 13989 bp, 13 predicted proteins | sample 1588251 | NCBI WGS metagenome assembly OIYV01 (sample SAMN03283282) | human gut metagenome | biome: human-associated habitat; material: feces | host: Homo sapiens | place: Peru | collected 2012
GTTTACCCTAAGTTAAAAAAACTTTACGAGAAAAAATACGACTGGCAATTAAAACAACTTGACAACATTGAATATTTATTTGAAAGATATCTGAGAGTTCAACAAATGATTACAACTTGCCAAGCTGAAATTCAAGATTTAAAAAGCATTTTTAAAATTTATTTTGAAAACAACGGTGAACCGATTGTTGCAACAACGGGTGAAATTCTTACATACAATTGCAAACAAAGTTTTGGATACGATTTTTCGTTGATTAAAGATGCTTTGGAAAACATTGGTGCTTTGGATAAAGCAGTAAAGCTAAATAACGGGTTTGTCGACCGCTTGACATACTCCGGAAGCGTTGATGATGATATAAAAGAAAAACTGATGGATGCTCGTATGGATATTTCGGAAACAAGACATATACAAGTTATAAAACCTGACAGAAAGTGTGTTAAAGATGAAGCCTGAATTGCTGTTGCCGGGAGGTAATGTTGAAAAAATTGATTATGCCATAAAATATGGTGCTGACGCTGTTTATTTCGGACTTGAAGATTATAGCCTCCGCCAAATGAGAAAAGGTGAAATAATCACAATTGAAAATTTAAACGAAGTCCTTGATTTAATCCACAAAAATCAAAAAAAGGGCTATGTTACTTTAAATATATTTGCTTTTGACGACGATATAAAAAAATTGGAAGCTGACATTGAAAAAATTGCTTCTTGTCAACCCGATGCATTTATTATTTCTGATTTTGGGATTTTAAACACTGTTAAAAAATATACAAAAAATATTCTATGAAATAATTAGAGAATCCATAACAAATGCAATTATTCATGGAGGTAGTAGAAATATAAATATAGATATAAGCAAAAATACAATGATTATTACAAATGATGGCACACTCCCTACAAAAAAAGTAAAAGAAAATGAAGGAATAAAAGGAATGAGAAGAAAACTAAATGAAATAAATGGAACTCTAACCATAGATTATAAAAACAAATTCACATTAAAAATAGAAATTTAAACACAAAAAAAGGGTAAACTTAGTCTTTTAAATTTGGAACAATATAACCATTACTAACACAAAAAACTAGCAACTTAGACAAACTATCAAACTCCATTTTATTAAGAATAGAAGATATATGATTCTTTAATGTCCCAGTCGTTATATTAATCTCATCCGCAACATCCTCACGTTCCAAGCCAGAACACAAAAGAGTCAAAATCTTAATTTCCTTATTAGTAAGTTTTTTTAAATTAGCACTTTCTCTCTTAACAGTGACATTATCAGGAAACAATTTATATCCACTAAGCACTTGTTCAATTATAGAAAGAAGTGTATCAGAATCAATATTCTTATAAATAAACCCATCAAGATTAGCATTCTTAGCCTCATCCAAAAATGTAATTTCTTGCATCCCAGTCATTGCAACAACTTTTATAGAATTACCATATTTTTCTTTTACCTTTTTTCCATTTTTAATACCACTAAAACCCTCCTGAGTACATATATCAGTTAATACAATATCAGGCTTATATTTATTGCACAGTCCCATCATATCTTTCGCAGACAAAGCTGTCGCAGGAACATCATATGAATTAGAAATTACTTTTTTAAGCGTATCCTTTAAAATAATTTGATCCTCAATAATAATTATTTTTTTTCTCTTATTCATCCCAATCACCTATAAGTATTTTACCACAGTATTACTATTTTTAATATAAATAATGCCCAAAGTAATAAAATACCATTGACTTTTATGCCAAAAAACATATATACTTAAATCGTTAAAAGGGTTAAAATTAAACAAAGGGAAATACTCACAAAAAGTGGTAATTCTTCCTAAAAATGTATAATTTCAACAAATAAAATAAAAAAATAAGGAGAGAAAAATTATGGGATTTATCAAAGCATTTAGCGGAGCAATCGGAGGAACATTCGCCGATGAATGGAAAGACTTTATTGGACCAAGAACAGACATATCAGCAACTGCAGGATTATATGCAGGAGTAAAAAAAGGAACTGACAATGGTCGTGGTTCAAACACAAAAGGATCAGAAAATATTATAACAAATGGAAGTAAAATTATCGTTCCAGAAGGAACAGCACTAATAACAATGCAAGATGGAGAAATAACTGGATGCATAACAGAACCAGGAGGTTTCACATTTAAAAGTGATGATCAAAATTCAAAATCATTCTTCGCCGGAGATGGCATTTTATCATCAACACTAAAAACATCATGGGAAAGATTTAAATTCGGTGGAGTACCTGGCGGAGAACAACAAGTATTTTATGTAAACTTAAAAGAAATACCAGGAAACAGATTCGGAACTCAATCAGAAATATTCTGGGATGATGCATTCCTAGGAACACAAGCCGGAGCAATAACACGCGGAACATATACATTAAAAATAGTAGACCCAATTCTATTTGTAAAAAAATTCGTACCAGCATCATACCTAAGACCAGATAGCGAAGTATTCGATTTCGCAGACATGGAAAACATCGCCGGAGAACAACTATTTAATGAAGTAGTAGGAAGCCTATCCGCAGCATTTTCAAACTATACAAACGATCCAAGCAAAGGAAACCGTATAACAAAAATTCAAGGAGACCAAATAGGATTCGCTCAAAGTCTATCACAAGCAGTTGAAGACGCTTACAAATGGAAATCAGATAGAGGTTTAGAAATAGAAAAAGTTGCTATAACAGCAATAGAATATGATGATGATACTAAAAAATTACTTAGTGATGTTAAAAAAGCTGATGCTCTTTCTGGAGCCAGAGGAAACTCATTCATGCAACAATCAGTGGCACGTGGCTTCGAATCAGCAGGTCAAAACGGAGGTTCTGGCATGGCATTCATGGGAATGGGTGTAAACGCCGCCGGAGCAGCCATGGGAGCATTCAATCAACCAGTAAATAATACACAAAACGCTCAAGAAGATCCATATGAAAAATTAACAAAAATGAAAAAACTATTAGACGACGGTGTAATCTCTCAAGAAGATTTCGACGAAGCAAAAAAGAAATTACTGGGGTAATAACATGGAAGAAAATAAAGAAGAAGTGAAGATAGAAGAAACAAATGAAAATGCAATAGACGGACAAACCAAATGTCCAAAATGTGGCGCAACAGATATATCATTAAATACAAATAATGGAAAACTTAGATGTAACTTTTGTAGACACGAATTTGACCCAGAAAAACTAGAAGAAGAAACAAAAGACATAAGTAAATTAGAAGGAAAAACAATAGGAAGTGGCGCAACAGATATAATAGCAAGTGAAAGTGATATGCTAACGCTAAAATGTACCAGTTGCGGAGCAGAAGTCGTAATAGACACCTCAGCAAGCACACAATCAAGATGTCACTGGTGCAGAAATACACTATCAATAAACAACAAACTTCCAAACGGTGCCGTACCAGATACAGTTCTTCCCTTTAAACTAACAAAAAACGATGCCAAAGAACTAATAAAAGACTTCGTAGGAAAAAGAAAATTCTATGCTCATCCAAAATTCAAAAGAGAATTTAAAACAGAAAACGTAATGGGAGTTTACTTTCCCTACATGATTATAGATGAAAACACTCATGCCAGTTTAAATGGCCAAGGAGAACACGAAGTAAGAAGTTATACTGAAAAACATGGAGACCAAGAAACAACATACTACGATGCTGACTTATATGATGTAAAAAGAGAATTCGATCTCACAATCGAAGGCTTAACAGTAGAATCCAGCAAAGACAAATTAAACACAAACTCAAGCGACAAAACAACAAACATAATAAATTCAATTATGCCATTTGATACTGAAAATTGCGTAAAATGGGACTCAAATTACATAAAAGGTTATACATCAGAAAAAAGAGATACAAACGTAAGTGACCTAGAAGAACTAGTCTTAGCCCAATCAAAAGACATAGCAAGATTCACCGCAAATAAAACTCTAACACAATACGATCGCGGAGTAAAATGGAACAGTGAAGATTTACAAATAAAAGGACAAACATGGAAATCAGCATATCTACCAGTATGGCTTTATAGTTATAGACAAGAAAAGAAAAATGGAAAAAGTATGCTCCATTATGTTGCAGTAAATGCAAGAACAAAAGAAACAATGGGAAGTGTACCAATTCACATTCCAAAACTATTAATAATTTCACTACTCGTAGAAATTCTAGGATTAATATTAATGCTATTAACCCTAAGCGATGACAATGATTGGCCATATATATTTCTAGCAAGTGGTTTCATCTACTACGGAATAATCTATGCTAAATATAGAAACACCGGAGCAAGACACGGTCATGAAACAGAAACAAAAACAAATATGACCAACCTGCAAAAATATGACCAGTTCATAAAGAAAAAAACAAGACTTACAAACTCCAGAATGGATGGAGCTAACAACACCAGAATTTCAAGCGATAAAGTAAAATCAAAAATAAAATAAGTTATTAACAAAACCTGTTAATAACTCTTTTTTTGTATTAAACAAAATCACTTCTTTAAAGACAATCTCTTACTATCATCATTTATTTGTAAAAACTCCTCATTACCATAAAACAACTTATTAGACATAGACTTTATAAACGAAATATTCGAATGATATCTCTTATAATAAATATCCCTCTCCTCTTCACTATCAAACAAAATATTTAAAAATATATCCAGTCTTTTACTCTCAGGCATTTGATGACTTAATTTCTCTACCAAATCCTTTTTTTCACTTGAAAGCATATCATTAGCAAGTTCATATGATCTTTGAACAAGCATTGCAAATAACCTAATATTACATAATAACTCCTCAAAATCAATCTCCCCATTAGGCATCCTAAACTCAATCGTATGCTTAAAATTATTATTTATATTTATAAGATTAAGCCCCATATTACGCGAAGTATTAATACCAACTATTTTTCTAACAGTTTCCTCATTCGTTAAATTTCCATTTAACAAATTACTCCCACAAGCCTCCAAATAAGCCTTCTTAGTAGTTTTAGCATACTTATTAATATTCCTCCTAGACCTAGAATGCTCTCTATTACAAATCAAATATATTATATTTTCACAGTTATTATATAAATACAAAAGCATATACAACTCATTCCTATTTTTTATATAATCCGCACCAATATGTATATGTCCACCACAAGAACTATTTGTATAAAAATCACATTTTTTTAAAAACTCACAAACAGACTTTAATTTTCCCATATCCTCCCTCGTATAATGAAGAATCGGAGAAACAATTTCAAAACCATTTTTAACACTAATATCACCAGTAATCATAAAATCCTCAAAAATACTATTAATTTCCTCAAAATTTATAATCCCCTCATTAGCGCACTCCAGTTCCACACCTATAGTAATATTCCTATCAACCCTATCCTCATTAAAATCTTCATCATCAACCTCAACTAAAAAATCCTTTGAAAAATCACTAAAATTAGATAAAAAGAAATTCTTTACATTCTTATCATCCAGTAAATTTATTAATTCAAGTTTAAACTCCAAATCATCAATCTTATTAATAACATTATTCCTAAAAACAGGAACCTTTACATTTAAAAACATTTCCCTAATAAAATCCTTATCAAAAGTAGCAATAACTAAATCAGACTGAAAATCAAGATACTCTTCATTCAAAGCAAACTCTTTAATTAAAGACTTATCAGAAAAATCTTTAATTAAATTAACTCTTTCATATAAAGAAAGAAAAGGAAAAAATAATTTTTTATTCTCATCACTCCCTAAAGATCCCACAATGGGAGCATACGTCAAACTAAAAACCTCTTTTTTTATTAACAACTCAATTACTTTAATTTTATAAAGATCACTATCAATCTTCTTAGAAGCAATCTCTATAAAAAACATGTAATCATTTTCAATAAGCCTTTCTATAATTTTAAACTTTAGTTTATCATTATCAATAAAATCTAATAATTTAACAATATCATATTCACTAAGTCTATCAAAATGATTAGTCAAATGCTTAAAAACAAAGTCCTCCGTCTTACCAGATAAATAATTATACAAACGATTATAACTCAAAAAAATATAATATTCATCCTTTTCATCATCATTTAAAAAAGAAAACAAATAATCAAGCATTTTATTTTCAATAATTTTCTTAATTCTTTCCTCTCTAGTATGACAATTAGTTAAATCAATATCATAAAAAGAATCATCTCTTTCAAAATCCATTATATATCACCATTAAATTGATATTTAATATAACATAGCAATATTACTTTGTCAATTTGAAAAAACACAGTAAATCATCCAAAAATAAAAATATCTGCTATAATATAAATAAAACCAAATAAAGGAGAAAAGCACATGAAAATTATAAAAAAAGAAAATGAAATAATCCTCATAGACAAAGAAAAAACATTAACAATCCTCTTAAGAGGAAACGACGATTTATATTGGGAATATGAAAACAAATCAGATAATTTTTCACCAGAATCTAATTATTTTTTTATAACCAAAGAAAACTATGAGTTATATAACCTATTTAACAAACTTTATAAAGACATTAAAAATGCTAATATAAGTAAAACACACACTTCCGAAGGCCCAGAAAAATATCACAAATATAACCTTTCAAATTATAATGAACTATTCAATAAAGAGCAAAAAACAATCACCTGGTACTCCGATGAAGATTTGCACAAAATAGCAAGCATCCTTAAAATAAAAAAACTAGAAAATAGTTTCAAGCTAGAATTTTTATCCCAAAATCCTATCAAAGATCACAAAGAAGATAATCACCCTCCCAAAGAAATACAAATAAGATTTAGAAACTCAGGAAGTTACTACAAACCATTTAATATAGTCTTCATGAAAATGTACAACAAACTTCAAGAAATTGAAGACATTCATGATATAAACCATCAATATCACATCGAAGAATACCTATATATCAAAGAAAAAAATAAAGTGCGAAAAAGATAAAATAATAGCAAACAAACTTACTTGTTTTCTTCTAAAATAAGTGTTAAAATAATGATGAAAAATATTTAAAGCACAAAAAAAGAAAGGAGATTTTCTATGTTCAAAATAGAAAGTTCCAAAGCAGTACTCAAAGAGGACACATTGACAGTCACTCTTACAACAAGTTCTGCAAGTTACGACAAGATTTATCTGGGAAGGAAAGACGATGAAGTCAAAGAACCAGTATATCAGGGAGTAAAGCGGGAAGGAACAGATGGCTATATCTTTACCTTTGACTTAAAAGCAGAGGATATGGGAAAGGAAATGAACTTTGTCCCGGAAAAGCCGGATGGAAGCTGGTATACAAAGAAACAGTATACACTGACGATTCCAAGCGTGCTTGCAAAAGATGAAACAGTAACACCAGAAGAACCGGAAACTCCGGATAAAGACATTGAAAATGGAGATTATAATGTTACTGTAGATTCCAGTTCAAGTATGTTTAAAGTTGTAAACTGTGTTTTAACCAAAAATAATGGTCAGATGAGTGCAGTCATTACCCTAAGTGGAACAGGCTATGATTATTTATACATGGGAACTGCGGAAGATGCAGCCAAGGCCGATAAGAGCAGTCTGATTCCATTTGTGGAAAATGAAAAAGGGAAATATACATATACGATTCCAGTATCTGCTTTTGATACACCGATTAAAGTAGCTGCACATTCTATCAAGAAGGATAAATGGTACGACCGTGAATTAACATTCCAGTCCGACGGAATAGAAAAAATAGACAAAGAAACACCGACACCAGACCCGGTAGAACCAGTAATCCCAGTAAATCCGGATAATTCAAAGCCATCTACACCGGGCAATGAGTCAGGTCATGTAACCGACTTAAATGGCGGAACAGCCCGTGTGGACAGCAGTACTACATTGAAAGACGGAGTATACATCCCAGACCAGTTCTCGTGGTCAGGCGGAACCGGAAGAGTTTCTATCAGTTGTGACAAGATTACCATCAAAAATGGTCAGGCTTATGCAACCATCGTATTCAGCAGTGGTTTTTACTCTTATATTAAAGCCAATGGTAACATTTACTATGGAACTAACACCGGCTCTACTTCTACATTTGTGATTCCGGTGCAGTTAAATAAGAACAATACTATCATCGGAATGACAACAGCCATGTCAACCGCTCATGAGATTACATATAACATTTTCATTTATCTCGCAGCGGCAGGCTCAGGTGAGCAGGGCGAGGCACTGAATAATCAGAAGCTTGACCAGAAAGCACCGGTGATCATGGGACTTACTTACGAAGAAGAAATTGAAATGGAATATACCAAGTATGTAAAGCTTTACCGTTATGAAAATGATATTATGCTGTTGGAAATTGATATGAAGAAAGATACTGAACGTGAAGTTTTAGAGGAAGAGACGGATAACCTTTACGAAGGAAATGTAGTGAAATATCTGATTGTTCCAGAAGATGTAGAGATTCCTGCAGGACTGGATAAAAATGTAATCCTTATCCAGAGACCATTGGAAAAGGCATATATTGCAGATGAAGACATTTTAAAACTGCTGAAAGAGGATTTTGAAATTGACGAAGAGCTTTTGATGGAAGGGGATGTAGAAGACCCGGATTACAAAGAAATTGTAAAGAATAAATGCAATCTGGCTGTACTTCCATCGTCGGTGCTTGAGGTTGAAAAAGACAGCAAGGATAAGAAAGAGGAAAAGGAACAGCTTCTGGATTTAAGTGAACGTTTTGCAACACTTCAGATTCCGGTATTCGTAGACCGTATGGCAGATGAAGAACAGGAAGAAGCAAAACTGGAATGGCTGAAGGTTTACGGTGTACTCTTTGACTGTGAAGAAAAAGCAAATGAAGTATACACAGAGAAATTAGCAGAACTCCAGAAAACGGAAAAGAAGAATTAAAATCAAAATAAGGGAAACAGCGTGATGAGAAAAAATGTGATGAAAAAATTTGTTCGAAATGTATCACTGATTGTTCTATCCGCCTTACTGACCGCATCATCTGTCCTGACAGGATGCGGTCAGACCGCTTCTGGCTCAAAAACGGAAAACAGTCAGGAAAAAACGGCAGACAATCAGACAACGGATAAAAAAACCAAGGCAGCACCTGAGATTGCAGGACTGACATATGAGAGAACCCTGGAGTTGGAATACGCAACAGGATTTGATGTATTTTATTATGAAGAAGGATATGTGCTGATCGATGTCCACGACAGTGCACAATATCTGGCAGTTCCGGAAGGGAAGGAAGCACCGGAAGGACTGGATGAAAATATCGTAGTTATACCAAAGTCACCGAGTAATATTTACCTTGCGGCCACATCGGCTATGGCATTGTTTGATTCCCTTGATTGTCTGGATTCCATCAAGATGAGCGGAACACAGGCATCGGGCTGGTATATTGAAAATGCGGCAAAAGCAATGGAAGAGGGAAAGATTGTCTTTGCCGGAAAATACAGTGAGCCGGATTATGAAATGCTGGTAGATAAAGGCTGCGACCTTGCTATTGAATCCACCATGATAGCTCATACACCGAAAGTAAAAGAGATGATAGAAATGCTTGGAATTCCGGTATTTATAGACCGTTCAAGTTATGAAAATCATCCCCTTGGCAGAACGGAATGGATTAAATTATATGCTGCACTTATGGGAAAAGACGAGGAAGCAGAAACCTTTTTTGCGTCACAGACCAGTGTGATTGAAGAATTAAAGGATTTCAAGAATACAGAAAAAACAGTGGCATTTTTCTATGTCAGTACGGACGGAACTATTGTGGTGCGTAAAACTAAGGATTATATCCCGAAAATGATTGAAATTGCAGGAGGAAAGTATGCTTTCGATAATCTGGAAAATACAGAAAATGAGAGCGCAGCCGTTTCTCTTACGATGGAGGAGTTCTATGCCACAGCCGTAAATGCAGATTATCTGATTTACAATTCCAGTATCGACAGCGAAATCAAGTCCGTGGACGAGTTGATTGGAAAGAATGAGTTGTTTGCAGATTTTAAGGCGGTCAAAGAAGGAAACGTGTGGTGTACCGGAAAATATTTGTATCAGGCAACAGATATCGTGGGTAATCTGATACAGGATATCCATCTGATGCTGACAGATGGCGATGAAAAGAATATGACATTTTTGTATAAAGTAGAGTAAGAAAGAATTGTGGACAGCATCCACAGGACAGGGAGTCATTATGAACATAAGACGAAAACGACAACTGCGGTATGTCCTTGTATTTGGAAGCCTGATTCTGGCATTTGCGGTGATTGTGGTTTTGAATATTAATACCGGAAATGTACAAATCTCCATTCCAGATATTCTGAGGATTTTATTTCTGCGGGAGGGTGGAGAAGTAGAGTACAATATCATATGGAAAATACGCCTGCCCCGTCTTTTAATGGCGGCAGTGCTTGGCGGTGCCTTGTCTTTGTCAGGATTTTTATTACAGACATTTTTTTCGAATCCGATAGCAGGACCATTTATTCTGGGAATTTCATCAGGTGCTAAAATGGTAGTGGCACTTACTATGATTTTCTTCATGAACCATTTTCGGCAGATAAGCTCCAGTGCACTGATCATTGCTGCATTTACAGGCTCATTGATATCCATTGGATTTATTCTGCTGATGTCGAAAAAGGTGCGTCATATGGCAACGCTACTGGTAGCTGGAACTATGATTGGATATATCTGCTCGGCAATTACGGATTTTGTTGTGACTTTTGCGGAGGATTCGGATATTGTGAATCTACATGGCTGGTCTCAGGGAAGCTTCTCTGGCATGAGTTGGGGAAATGTGCGTGTAGCTTTTCTGATAGTGGGGATTACTTTTGTATGTACGTTCTTAATGGCAAAACCAATTGGTGCTTTTCAGATGGGAGAAGGCTACGCACAGAGCATGGGAATCAATATGCGGGTATTTCGTGTGATTCTGATTCTTTTATCCAGTGTATTTTCAGCCTGCGTGACAGCTTTTGCAGGACCGATTTCTTTTGTGGGAATTGCAGTACCGTTTCTGATGAAGAAACTGCTTGGCAGTGCCAATCCGCTGGTGGTGATTCCGGGGACGTTCCTTGGAGGTGGAGTTTTCTGTATGATGTGTGATTTGATTGCAAGGATGGCATTTGCACCGACGGAACTGAATATTAGTACGGTAACATCCATGTTTGGTGCACCGATAGTTATTTTTATGATGTTAAACAGAAAGAAAGGAAAGTAGAAATGGAGAAACAATATGTTCAGCTTACGAATCTTTCAGTGGGATATCATAGAAAGGTGCTTATCCATGATATCTGCATTGATATCGGAAAAGGGGAAATTGTCACACTGATTGGACCAAACGGTTCAGGTAAATCTACGATTTTAAAGACGATTACCAGACAACTTGAAAAAATCGACGGCAGAATTGTATTTGCAGAAAAAGATTTGCATCATCTTTCCTTTAAAGAACTGGCTACCCAAATGGCGGTTGTACTTACGGAGCGGGTAAATCCAGAACTGATGACCTGCTATGACGTAGTGGCAACCGGACGTTATCCATATACCGGACGAATGGGGATTCTTGGAAAGAAAGATGAGGAAAAGGTCTATGAAGCTTTGCGTGCAGTACATGGAGAAGAACTGGCAGAGCGTTCCTTTGATGCCATCAGTGATGGGCAGAAGCAGCGCATTTTACTGGCAAGAGCAATCTGTCAGGAGCCGGAACTGATTGTACTGGATGAACCGACCTCTTATCTGGATATTAAGTACAAATTAGAATTGCTCTCTATTTTGCGAAAGATGGCGAAAGAGAAAAATATTACTGTGGTGATGTCTCTTCACGAAATCGATTTGGCGCAGAAGATTTCGGATAAGATCATCTGCGTGAAAGGAGAGACCATCTCATGGTACGGAGAACCGGAGCAGGTTTTCAAGGATGACATCATACGGGACCTGTACGGACTGGACAATGGATATTTTGACACTGTTTTTGGAAGTGTAGAACTTCCGGGAGCGGTAGGAAAACCGGAAGTATTTGTGCTTTCATCCTGCGGAAATGGCATTCCGGTGTATCGAAGACTCCAGAAAGAACAGATACCCTTTGCTACAGGAATCCTGTATACCAACGATTTGGATTATCAGGTGGCAAAATATCTGGCTGCGGAAGTAGTGACAGAACAACCATTTTGCAGTATCAGTGATCAGAGTTTAGAAAGGGCATTGCGACTGATGAGCCAATGTAATAAAATCATCAATGCAGGGGTCTGTATTGGGGAATGTAATGTCAAAATGCAGATTTTACTGGATGAAGCAAAAAAGCGAAAATCATTATAAAAAATAAGAACAGGAAAGTATAGCAGATGGAAAAGGGACTGATAGAAGTATATTGTGGAGACGGAAAAGGAAAGACAACAGCGGCCACAGGGCTTGCAGTGCGTGCCGCAGGATGTGGAATGAGAGTGTTGTTTGTACGTTTTCTGAAAAATGAACATTCGGGAGAACTGGTGATTTTAGATAAAATTCCGGAAATAGATGTGATTCATTTAAACCGTGAGTTTGGGTTTGTGTTCCGCATGACAGAAGAGGAAAAGCAGGAAGCAAAAGAAGTGTATTCGAATCTTTGGCAGGAAGCAGTAAGAAGGGCAGTAGAAGAAGAGTACGATATGCTTGTGGCAGATGAATTTATGGCAGCATACCGCTATGAATTTATTGACCATGTACATGCACTGGACTTTTTGAAAAATAAACCGGGAAAACTGGAAGTTGTACTGACAGGCAGAGATCCGGCACCGGAAATCCAGGAACTGGCAGAGTACATTTCTGAAGTGAAAAAAATAAAGCATCCTTTTGAACAGGGAGTTCTGGCGAGACGAGGGATTGAGTTTTAAAAGAATTTGAAGAACTATTATAATTATGATATAAGCATCGAAGGTGCAAATAATGATGAAACAAATATATGTAAATCTTACAGGAGAAAACAGACAATGATTCGACACGCAGAAGAAAAAGATATGCCTGTGATTCTGAATATTTATCAGATTGCAAGAGCGTTTATGGCAGCACATGGAAATACAGTACAGTGGCAGAATAACCACCCATCTAAAGAAGTGCTTATGCAGGATGTGGAAAAGGGACAGTTATATGTCTATGAAAATCAAGATCGGGTGCATGGCGTGTTTGCATTTATTCCGGGGGAGGACCCAACGTATAAGGTAATTGATGGTGCGTGGATGGACGATTCACCATATGCTGCGATTCACAGAGTTGCCAGTGATGGAACAGAGAAAGGGGTATTTGCAAAGGTTGTGGATTATTGTAAAAAAGAAATTCCCCATCTGAGAATCGACACTCATGAACGGAACCTTCCTATGCAGGGAGCCATTCAGAAATGTGGATTCCACAGATGCGGAATCATTCATATCGCAGATGGGAGTCCGCGAATTGCTTATGAATTTATAGAAAAAGAGGAATCAGCATTATGATAGTGGCCCAGAAACTGTCTGGTGCGTTCTTCCTTTGGATGTTCAAATACTTCCTCTGGTGTACCTTCTTCCAGAATGCGGCCTTCATTCATGAAGATGACATGGTCAGAAACTTCTTTGGCAAATGTCATCTCATGGGTTACGATGATCATGGTCGTATTTCCGTCTGCCAGTTCTTTCATGACACGCAAAACCTCTCCGGTGAGTTCCGGGTCAAGAGCAGAGGTAGGCTCGTCAAAGCATAAAATATCCGGATTCAGTGCCAGTGCACGGGCAATTGCAACCCGCTGACATTGTCCACCGGAAAGCTGGTGTGGATAATTGTCCATCCGGTTAGCAAGGCCCATCTTTGTCAGAAGGTTGACAGCCTGTTCTTTGATTTCCGATAACAATTCTTTCTTCCGGCTTTTGTAGTCGGGCAGTTCTCTGGCAAGCAGTTCCTTTGCCAGCATCACATTTTCCAGTGCCGTATATTGAGGAAAAAGATTAAAAGACTGAAAAACAAGCCCAAAGTGGAGCCTCTTTTTCCGAATCTGAGGTTCCGACTGGGAAGAA
>OIYV01001031.1_pt1 | contig 13976 bp, 15 predicted proteins | sample 1588251 | NCBI WGS metagenome assembly OIYV01 (sample SAMN03283282) | human gut metagenome | biome: human-associated habitat; material: feces | host: Homo sapiens | place: Peru | collected 2012
CTGAATATGCAGTGCTTATCCTGATGACTTTTAGAAGCGAGTTTTGCTCACTAAATTAAGCGAATAAAAGTCTAGAAATCTGTGCTCCGTTTGAACCGCTTGAGCACAGAATAAGAAGATTAATCAAGGATGACAAACAAGGAAGATATTTAATTTTTGAGTACATTAAAGTACGAAAAAAGAATATCAGGAATTGTTTGGAATCACAGAAATTAAGGTACTTAATATCTGTGTTCATCCAAATTTTATAGAAAATAAAAAAGGTACAATATTGTACCAACAAGAGAAAGAAAAACAGTCTGGACAGTTAACTGTTCATGTACTGTTTTTCAAGTTTTTTTATTTTCGATTGTGATAATTTAGGTAAAGTATAATCATCCTGCGATACATTAAATCCATTCATTAGAATGGTTTTAAGTTCGTCTGTATCGTAGGCTAAGAAACCTAACTGCTCCTTTACAATACGATCACAGAAATATAGATGTGAAGCGTAAGGTTCATCCATAAAGAACACAATATTTGTTTCAGGATGAAGCAGTTTTACATACTTACAGATGTTAATACACGTAGGATCACTGTACCATGATTTTTGTATTAAGAGTAAATAAATATCTTTTATACCATCAACTGGATTAAAAGCCAAGTTGATAAAATCCTTGTCTAATACATGGAAATTGTCAAACTCATCCTCTGAAAAAAGGCTTCCAATAACAGCATCATTCTCGCTGTATTTTGGAAATGCCATGTTGAGTTTTCTATAGAGATATTTATCACAAAACATAACGATTTTCATTGCTATCACCTCCTCAATCAGTAGTTTTTGGAATGTTTAATTTTCGTGAGATATTGTTCAATATCAGTACGTAATTCATTCGAGTTTGTACCATATTTATCATCAAGATACTGTAGTATAAGTGCGTCCATTTCATGTGCATGAGAAAGCTTATCCATTTCCTGAATGAATGTATTTACGATAGCTTCACGTACATCAATCATGATTTCAGTTGAAACATTTGATTTTGAATTTTCATTTAAAGTATAATCAATACAATATTTAATAGTCTCTGAAATTGTATTGAATCCTTTTGAATCTTTTAAATGAAGCAACTCCAAACGCATTTCTTTTGTTATATTAAATGTGGTTTTATACATCATCCTATCATTCACAAGAGAAGTATAATCAACTTCCAAAACATCAGCCAGTTTTCTTAACAAATTATCATCCACAGAATTCATCATACAACTTTCTATTCGTTGATATTTTGGTCTTGATATTCCTACACGTTTTGCAATTTCATCTTGTGAATATTGTTTTCGAATTCTAGCATTCTTTAAAGAAGAAGCCAACACATTATCTAACTCTATGTCGCTTTTATTTGCCATTTTATCACCCCCATTTTTTTGCTTTTAGAATCTAAAATCATATTAAATAATTAACTTTTGCTGACCTTAACCTTTCGTTCATCGTATCTGCCCATTGTTTTTTTTATACACGAGCAGTACAACTTACTGTAATAAAAATAAGTGACGATGCAGTAATCTTCGTCCCTGAATTTGCAAATGTTTATTTCACTTTTTAAGTCGATGTTTGAACCAGATAAGTCGTTAATATTCTGTATCAATGTATATATTCTGCGCACCCAGTATTCTTTTTCAAATCTACCATGGTATTGATTATGCATCCCCATTCTCCTTTCATTAGTTCAAAAACACACACTCATATCCTATTAATTCCCCATTCTCATCGAGTGCAGGATTGACTGTGTAATTCTGCGAACTTTCGTACCCATAATTGTCTGCTTCCGCCATTGCACGTATGGCAATCTGATCATAGTCTGAGAACAAAAACACTTTATTTTCCTTTTTAGGTGCGTTACTCAATGCACCGTTTTGTTCTCCTTCCGGTGTGTAATTTACAGTCTTTACTTTTTTTAAAGTCAATTCCTTCTGTACAAAATGACCTTTATCATCTGTTAAGATGTAAATGACTTTAACACTCTTTTTACCTTTGCTTTTTACTTTATATGCAAGATGTTTTTTATCATTGATGTCCTTACCACGATAATCTTCAGCTTTAATCACATAATAATATGGATTAAAATTATCTTCCGCTACAGTCCTTAGATCCTTGTCCACAAATACAAGTTCTGGTTCATGACTTTTCTGTATACGAGTATAAATATCATAACCCCCAAAGCATACAATTATCAGGACTACAATTCCTATTAAAATCTTTTTTAACATATTTTTATCATCTACTTTCCATAGAAACCATTCAATCTGGTTCCCGCACCAAGGGTACGTTCTGCCCATTCTTTAACGTTCTTCCATTTCTGACAACGGAAGCCATATTTTGGTTCGTTTCTGTTTGCGTTGCATTCCGAAATCACAACAGAACCATCTACGTCTACTCCTTCGATAAATGCAACGTGCATAGTTCCACCGCTCGATGAAGTAATCGAAACGATGGATTTAGGAATCGGATTGTTGATATCTTTTGAATACTTACCACTGCCAGGTGCTACATGATCTACCGTTAATTTTTGATCCCAGTTTGTCGGCAATGGATAAGGTGAATCATGATAGTTTACATCCCAGTATCGTCCAGAAGCATATGAAGAACATATCATTTTGTTAAATTTACCTGTTATTGATTGATTTGTACATGCTGCACCATATGGCCACCACTGTGGTTTATTTACCGCACATACGTTAGGATTTCCTTCGTTAATATCGGCACTGTAAGTGTAGTACTTTGAATCAAAATCAATCATTACACCTTCCGCTGTAAGTATTCCACCAGAGCCTTCAGATTCACACGCTGAGTCTGTACTTGAGCCTGTATGAGTATCACGTATCATGTTATAGATGGTCTTGTAGGTTGTACTTGTATAATGCAGTCCGTCATTTGTTTGAATATTTCCTAAAAGTGAAGTATATGTATCAACATAAACGATTTTCTTTCTCAGATTCTTTTTGAGATATGTATTAAATTTTTCAATCTGGCTGTTTTTTATGACATAGGTACCTGCACATTTTGCTTCGTCCACCGGATTGACTGACATAACCACAATACTTTTTGCTTTCTTCCAGTCTGAGTCAACCAGTGAATTCAACTTAGTTACATATTTTTCGTAATTGTTCAGATCGTTGACACCTAGATTGACAACAATGGTATCTGTATCTTTCAATTCCTTGTTCACTTTACTGATAGCTGTATTTACTAGCCAGTTGTAACCTTTTCCTACAGAACATATCCACTTGTTCTTTCCTTCGGTGATTGCACTTTGCATACCTACAGTCCGTGAATCGCCTACCCATAATATTCGACCACTGATACCTGTTGAAGCAGAGTCCGCATCTGCACTCTGTCCACGAAACTGGTTGTATACCTTCATGCTGTACTGCGATCTTCTCTCTACAGTACAAGATACATAAGAAGTGTTGCAACGCTCAAAACAGTTCATGAACGCTTCTGTCACCTTTGTAACGCTGTTACTTTTTTTTAGCTCTTCTGTATCCTTAAAATAAGTAGTTCCTCTTACAGACCATTTGAAAGTCGGCAACTGCTGAATACAGAGAAAGTCAAGCTGTAATTTTAAATCACTCGTTTGCTTTCCCTGCTGTGCAGCATAGTTTTTTAAAGCTGTTTTATATCCTTGTGTTGTCCATTGAACAAGTCCGTACCCTGCTCCGCCAATCTCAGAAGCACCCGGCTTGAATCCACTTTCTGCATACATATTTCCCATAATTCCTGCTGTTGCTTCATCCGAATAGCCAGAAGCTTTAAAGTAGTTCCAGATTGCCTTTTTATTTTCTTCTACAGTACCATCTGATGATACATCAATACTGCCAGTTGCTTCAGATGAGCATTTATCTTCCTGATCCATCATTATCATCTGTGATAAAACGATAGGTGGTATCATCATCGTTGCAACAGTTACTCCTGTGGCAATGCCGATACATGCTTTCTTTATTTTTTTCGCATGTTTTATTAGATTTCCCATTATTTTCTATCGTCTTTCATTCGTGTGAATTTAGCAAAAGCTTCATCCCCAATCTGGATACGAACTCGCATGGCTGTACTTGTTCCAATTTTGGCATAGCATTCACCAATATTGGCAAACTGCACGAATTCCTGTTCTGATTCTGGAATCAAATGTGTTTTCTTGAAGTATTCGATACCCTCTGCACCTAATCCAAAATAAAACTGGTATACGGAGTTTTCAATGATGGCTTCACCCTGTTCCTTTACCGAATCTTTTAAAACGTCACTAATCTGCTGAGTTGCGGGAGTTAAACCTGCCATGTACTTACGAACACGTTTAATGACTGTCTGGAAATACATCATAATGTCAAGATAACGAGGATCCATGATGACTGAGAATTCATCCGCATAAAGCTGTTTTCTGCGGTTGAATGGGTCTGAGATGATATCTGTCCAGATATAAGACAATACGTTGTAATACTGCGTTGCAAGTACTCGTGAGCCTGTGTTGTCCTGCAATGCACTTAAATTAAAGTTGATAACATTTGCTGATAAATCTACATTCGTATGACCATTGAAAAGGTTGGCATCGGCACCATAGGCAATCGGCTCCAAGAAGGCTAAACAAACTTTATGACGTTCGATTTCCGCACGATCAGGATGAGGTTGCTTTTCAATCTCTTTCAGCCATTCCTGAATCGTATCATAAACATCTGAAAAGATAGGATAATCATCGCTTTTGAAATTGTCCAGAATATATTGAGCCGTGGTTTTAAAATCTATGTTAATAAGCCCGTAAACGTGTGTTAAAGCACGTTCAATCAAGTTGGTATGAAGAATACCAACCTCATCAGAATCGCCTTTATATGCGTTTAAAAACGATCTCAGGAAGCGAATATGCTGTTCAAGCGGATAAATCTGATCTAAAGGCACTTTGCCATCCCCTGTGTCGCTGTCAGGCACGTTGAAACGTATCTGTAATGGATTGATTCGACCTTTTTCTCCATTGGAACAGTCGATATTCGCACCACCTAATTCGTAAGTTAACTTATTCAATTCCTTACCTTCTACATCCAGAATATATTGCTTGTAGCCTAGACCACAACGATTGTAGATCAGCCACATCAAAAAGAATGTTTTACCCATTCCTGAATTACCAACAACAAATTCATTGTAGTTGGAACGATCGTCTTTCTTCGTAAAGTTGTCATAGAAAACAACACCATTCGTCTGGATCGTATTACCAATATATACTGGTGGATAATGCACATCCTGAGAATACTGTGTAGAATCATATAAAGCTTCGAAAACAAACGGATACATCCATCCTAGTGTAGCAGTAGTAGTTGTTTTATAGAATCTGTCTTTTAATTCATAATCATATAGAATAGGAGCTGCACAGTTAAATAATTCCAAAGGTTCAAACACACCATCGCTAAATTGAATCCCCATCGAAACAAAAGAATCATCTAAATCCTTACAAATTTCATTGACCTGCTGAACGCTGTCACCTTTGATACGCAAGAATACTGTGAAATCAAATGGTGTATCTCCTTCAGCCACCATCTTTTCAACCATTGTCTGTGTCTTATCAAACTGTTTCATCAGCTTTGACTGAGTAGATGCATCTTTTGCTTTCTGCATATTGCGTTCGATATTATGAATTTCCTTATCAAGGCTTTTCGTTAAGGCACCGCTTTCAGCTGGTTTGAAATGCATAGAAAAATCAATATCACCTGCTGTAGCTAAATAACTCATTAATGCAAATGCCGGTTCTTTTCGATAAATATGAATGAATTTTGTTCGACAGAACACCCTGTCAAGTTCAACACATTGTCTAAAGCCTACATCTACCATACCAATGCGTGTTGGATATAAATAATCCATGATATCATCGGCTTCTTTTGCCATTTCAGTAAACAATTTCGATGCCTGCGGGTGATAGAAGTTATAGATCACAAGAAATGTATCCATAAAATCTAATATGCTTGTCTTTTGGTAAGAACCAAGTGTAGCAACAATTTCCTGGCATCTCTGTTCTAATTGAAAAATATCCTGTCCTTTTAGGATAAACACAAAACAGCGATCCACAAGTTCTTTCGTCAATGCTGTATATTTCAATCTTCTTTGTGCTTCATCCAGAATTTCATATCGAATGCGATCCTGTGGGTTTGATAAATTTAAACTATCTTTAAAATACTGAAAATCAGCTACATATCCATCTACATCCGCACCAACCATATACGAATAAATTTGTCCAGCACCTATCGAATTGTTGAACACTCTTGAAAATGCACGTATAAATGCATACTGGTCATTGTCCTTGAAACCGAAAATATTTGTTCCTGCTGTACGAACCATCATGATATAGTTTCCGTCAAGGTCCTTGAACATATTCTTTTCTTCGTCATATGTAAAAGGAATGGCATCTCTGATGTCAAATCTATCAATCTTCGGCTGTTTTTTCTTTTTCTTTTTTTTCTCCTTTTTGGAGTTTTTGATACTGTCGTTGACAAGTTTCTGTTTTTCTTTAACAGGATCTATATCCTTATTTTTATTTTTTCTTTTAAAAATTCCAAACATTAATGTACTCCTTTATATTAAAAAAAGAATGACTCAATCGGTCATTCTCTGCTTTCTTTAAGTTAAGGCAGATTGCCTTAATTTTCATTTGACAATCTGTTTTCCTGAATCATATTCTGATATTCAATCCATTCCTTTGAATCCTCATCAGAATTTGTTTTGACTGTACCATGCGAACGTTCCTTTGGAATGTAAAAGTATTCCTTTGGCTGTTTATAACGGTAGTTATACCACATCTGTATATGCTGGATAATAGATAAATGATCTGGCATTTCAACAAGCAACACACCTACAAGAGCAAACATAGCAACTCCCATAATCAATCCAATAAAATCATTGAAAAAGAATTTTACTGGATAATACACTACAAGGTATCCTGCAACCATGAACACACAATCCAAGCCAGAAAATTTCCAAATCAGAATTGGCTTGACGGATTCTTTATCAACGATGATTGTAGTTTTGTTATATCCCATTATTTTTTACCTCTACTTTCATTATTGGTGTTTCTATTTCCTAACGAATTTCGAATTTCACCACTGCTTTTCATTTTATATGTACGTACACCTGAAGCACTTGGTTTTTGAGCTTGACTGCGAGGTTTAGTATTCCCATTTGTACCAGACGATCTAACAGCAGGCTTTGTGCTTGATGAAGGTCTTTGACCTTGTGGCTGTGGCTTTGGACCTGAAGATTGTGCTCCGCCTAAACTGTTACGTGTTGATGCACTGCTGTGCATCTGGAAAGAATGAGCACCGCCTGTACTGCCACCAACACCAGAACCTCCGCTTGTTCCGCCTGAACTTCCACCACCAGTAGCACCGCCACCACCTGAATTAAAAGAAGTGTAATTTGGTGTGGATGTATCAACACCTCCACCATCACCCGACTGGTCGCTACCGCCACCACCGGAGAAACGATTACCTAAATCACTTAAAAACATAGGCACTGGTCCTCGTTGATGTACTGGATCGCCCATCTGAGCACCTGTTTCCGGGTTAAATGCTGTAGAATCTGAACCTCTGAAAGCCGATAATCGTCTTTTCTGCATTGAGCCTGTTTTTTGACCTGCGGAGTTGAAAGAATCTGTTCTTTTCTTTCCACCAATATTCGCCATACCACCTGCTCTTGTACGTTCAATAGTACCACCAACACCAGAAGCCAGCTGATCGTTGCCAAAAATAGCACCACGGATACCACCTTGTCTACCAGTAACACCACCCATATTCATGGAATTACCTAATGTAGCACCTTTGATACCACCATTTCGATTACCATTGCTGTCTGGATTGCCAAATATAGCTCCACGTGCTCCACCAACTCGGTTTCCTTGACCGTTGACATCACCTAAAATCTTGCCACGTGCTCCACCTTCCAAGTGTCCTGTATGTGGGTTGTTTCGACCAATCACAGAACCGACAGCACCAGTTACCAAGCTTTTAGCCATACCAAGACCACCTCTGAACTGATTTAAAGTGTCTAGAATACCAGAAGCATATCCACCAATCATTGCCTGTACAAAGTTTGGTGCAGTCATGATAAGAGAAAATGCACCGAAATAAAGTGCAACGGACGCTACTGGCATGGTTGAGGTTGCTGATGATATGGATTCGAGAAGTCCTACAAACAGTGACAACAGAAATATCTGTGTCAAATTTTGTGCCCATGCACCAAATATTGTTGCTTTCCAGACATTAAAAGCCTGTGGATTTTGGTAATTTGTCATACTCGTGCAAGCGAGCGGTCCTATGACATAATAAAAACCTATGGAAATGACCCGCACTGCGATCTGTATACATATGACAAAAAGCATTACTACATATACACACATTCCGACGATTGCCATAAATATACTAAAGTCCCATACGTAATTATCACCATCACGTTTTGTGATCTTTAATTCATTTTTGTTGTACTGTTCTACAAATTTTGAAGCTCCATAATCTCCATCTTTAGGCAAACCTCCAAACGAAATCAAAACAGATTCAATCAGTGAGTCACCTAACTGAGATGTGGCTGAATCCGCTTTTACTTCGTTTGTCAGATTTACATTCAAAATTGCTTTGGATGCATCCTGCATGACTGGATTGACAATTTTTGTGATCCCTACAGTCAGTGAACAGGCAATTGCAATACCTAAAGCAGTACTGCCCAATTTTTTATGTATATCCATACCTGCATCATCATCACGAATCATAGCTGAAACAATCTCCCATGTGATCTTAGCCGGAATTGCAAGAAACATCAGTGCTAAAGAACAGCTAAAAGCAGTCGATAAAAACTCATTGTGGGAAAACAGGTCAAGACCAATAACACCATTAACAATCGAATTCAAAAGTGAATTGACCATACCTAAAAGACCACTTAGAATACTCCAAAAAAATGACTGTAACAAATCCTGTGCACCACGAACAACATTGTTTTTTACACCTTCAATCAATCCACCGAAAAGATAGTGGTTGTTTGGAAGTGTTGCCACAGCAAACATTACATTATGTATCATATAATCACCCTTTCTTAGAATAGCAATTTAATAATCCGGATACCTAAACCAACTATAAAAAAGACTCCAATACAAGCTCCGATGCCTACAAGAAAAGACTTTGTAATATCTATAGATGTATACATTTTTTCTACAGTTTTAGGCAAGGCTCCATCAATTCTTTCAACAACTGTCTGCATGGACTCAGATTTATTTATCAATCCTTTTACATCCTTAGATAAACCTTCTACCTGTTCAAAAGATGCTTTTTTCATCGTTTTCTGTTTCATCTGATTCCTTAGTAATTTTTCCATTGCTCCAATAGCTTCATATGTTTTCAATGTTGTATCATTTTCGTTAATTTCGTTCACTGTTCTATTTGTTTCGTTTACAACCTGTGTCAAATTATCAATAGATTCTATAACCTGACTGTTATCTACATAACCATAGGTGTTCGATTCATTATCATTCGTAGTGTCATTGTACAAATCATTTGTTGTGTCTTGTTCATCCAACATTGTTTCAACAGTTTCTGCCCTGCCACTATCAACAACCCAAATTCTATACTTCTTTAAAAGTGAAGATACTGTTGAGACATTAAAATTTGTCACATCGACCCCGTTTTTTTCCTTATCAAACCAGTCCATAAAACCACATACCTTCTTAACGGTATCTAGCGAGCCAAGGATATTCTGGTAATAAGTAATGATAATGTTATTATCTTTATCCCACCCTAGTTCACTGATTTTCTTTTCAATCGGCTCAAATTCAAATTTCTTTTCCAGAGCCACTTTCGCAGTTTCAAACTTATTTTCTTCCATTACCGGCATATTTTTTATCCTCCTTGTTATATATGCACCTCAAAAATTAAGGAACATTGCCTTAATTTTAAGATTTATAGAACAACAGAATAATTTGTCCTATAAATCTTAAAAAGAGAGTAGCGAAAACCCGCAACCCTCTTTAATTAAAATTAACTTTTCATAAATAATGTTTTGAAGATGTTAATCAACACCGGAATAATAAACACGAAAATCAATCCTATAAATACACCTTTAGTTTTCTGTGAATACATTTGATCCTCCTGTGGACCTGCAAACATCTCACGAATTTTGTAGTATGCAGCAAAGCATCCTGCTCCTAATACTGCAATTGCCTGCAAGAATGTCTGTAAAGATGTCAATGCAGGATTAAACACTTCAAATAATTGACTCCAAGCTCCCATAAAAACCTCCTATAAGCTCATCATAAAGCTGACAACCAGTCCAGCAACGATACCGATAACAATACGTACCAATAAAGACTGACCACCTTCGATATCTTTTTCTTCTAATGGTTTTTTTAAGAAAACCCAAGAAACAAGTGTCATCATGGCAATGTCAAAAATAGTAATTGCAAGATTCATAAGTATATCCTCCTTTTAATTTAAAACAAGTCGCATTCCAAGATAGATGCCATTGCTATCCTGTAATGGTGTACATGACCCTGAACGTCCAGATGCCATTAATGCGGATTGACAGGCACTCGGTGCTGATGACATATCATACCCCTGTGAAAACAAATAATCCCTTGTAACAGGTGTACTGCTACTTGGCTGTTGAGTCTGGGCGGAGGAATTTGAAGTTGCAGGTGAATTCGATACATTGTTATTTGTATTCGTAGAAGGAGCCTGAGATTGCTGAGTACTCTGCTGTTGTTGCTGTTGCCTTTCCGCTTCTCTTTGCTTTTCTTCTTCCTCTGCTTTTTTCTTTTCTTCCTCTTTTTTTCTTTCCTCTTCTTTTTGTTTTTCTTCCTGTTCTTTTTTAGTGTCTTTAATAATAACTGTTAATTTTTTGGATGCTGTGTTTCCTGATGTGTCCCAAGCTTTGATTACTAACTTATAAGTCCCTGTCTTATTTTTATTTAATTTATCAATGTTTTTGACTTTTACCTTTATATCCTTGGAAGCATCATAATTGTCCGACACAGAATAATAGTTGTTGATACCTTTCATTTCGCCTACTTCAAAAGTCAAGCTATCGTCCTTGACCTTGATCACAGGTTTGACACTATCAACAATATTTGCTTCTACTGTGTATTTTTCATCGCCAATCGTATAGATCAGCTCCTGCTTACCTAGTTTTTCCAGATCCCCTTTTTTTAACGATGGACAGACCATTGTAATGTTACTTACATGTATCTTGTTTCCGTCAATAGATGAGCCGGATATTGGGTATGAATCAATACGCTTCACATACTCTGCTGTATTTACATCCTCATCCCCTAAATCAATACGGATTGAATCTTGAAAAATGACATCGTGTGTCTGAGGTGTAGACGAACTACAGCCAATAAGTGTCAAAAGCATCATTAAGACACAACATAATCGTATTAATTTTTTCATAAACTCCCCCTTACACATCAATTTAAAACATTAAAAAAGTCCTCACCATGAGGACCTATCATCTAATCTTAATCTATTTAGGTATATCAAACCCCTTTCAGTTATTATTAATCACCGCATTAAATTAGTCACTGCAACTAAAATAAAAAGTCCTGTCAGGGTACAGGACTTGAACTATCTGGACTTACATCATGTGGAAAAAAGTCGATATAAGACATGAAAGCCAGAAAATAAACTAAAGCAAAACAATTAGTTAACTTTTTCTTTTAATGATTTTGAAGGTCTGAATTTAACATTTTTAGACGCTTTGATTCTGATTTTTTCCTTTGTCGCAGGATTGATTCCATCACGTTCCCCACGTTCAGTAACTTCAAATTTGCCAAATCCAAAAATATCTACTGTTTCTCCTTTGGATAAGGCATCTACCATATCATTAAACACGCTGTTGACAATTTCATCCACGCTCTTTTTTGTTAATGCGGGGTTGTTCATAATAATATTTTGTACTAAATCTTTTTTGTTCATTTTAATTTCTCCTTTTGTTATAAATTCCATTTTACTTTAATATAAGATTTAAAAAATTACAAACGTTTCAATCATTAAGGCAATCTGCCTTAATGATTATGTTCCTTTATATATAGATTTTAATATATTTTGTTTTACCTGACTTATCTGATCTTTATAGCGATTATAGCTGTCTATAACTTCTTTGGGTATATTGGGCAAAGGCTCATACAAGTCATCTAAATATATCCTGTTCTGTGGTTCTCTCCAGAACGTATCAAATTTGATTCTTGAAAAATCGTACATACATTAATTCCTTTTTACCTGAAACGAAATATCGTTGATTGGCTGACTATCACCATCCAAGCCAGATATAGAATTGGATGAAACTGTAAAGTCAAAAGTCTTTAAACTGCTATCTTTTAGATCAGCTTTTGTGATTTTATAATCTCCATCAGGCAATACCACAGGCAATACGCATTTGCCTTTTTTTAGTGTGAATGTACTCATCCAACGCACACCGTCATACATACTGATATATCCCTTTTTATCTGTTTTTAAATAGTCGTTTTTATAATTTTTCAGCACCTTTCCCTCACTGTTCAGCATTTTAATTTTAAATGTTCCATTATCTTCAACAAGCTTATCATTTTCATTTTTTAAAATGATTCTTGTTGCTGACTGAATAGGCTGGTTGCTTTCAATCATTTTTACTGTCCCTGTTTTATCAGAAGAAAATTCATATCCATTATTTAGACGGATATACGTATATGGAATATCCTTGTTCCTGGTTACAATCAGCTCAAAAGGCTCAGATTCAGATTCATCATCCAATTTTTTAATGATGTAAGTACCCTTTAAAAAATCATTTGTTTGAATTACTCCATTCTCGTTAGACTCAAGAATTTGATAATCACTTTCCAAACCATTTTCCTGTGCTAATTCAATAGCTTCTTCTATATTCTCATCTGTTTCTTCATAAAGGCTTTTTTTAACACAACCATATTTAACATAACCTGGCATTACTTCACCATTTTCATCGGTAGTAATTGATGTAATTTTAAAACGAGAATGCATCTCGGCCAGATTTATGGTCAAATTAGTATCCATATCCTGTGTCTTATAAGTAAATGTATAATCTTTTGCAGATATTTTTTCGATTTTTTTACCTTTTTGTTTTAAGACGGAACTATCATCTTGTACGGAGTCGATACCATATTTTGAATGAATCGTTATTTTTAACTGTGTCCCCTTGTCAAAGGAAAAAGAATCATCTCCACCATCCACTGGATAGGTTATATCTTCATCCGTCATGATTTCAGCTGTTCCTAAACCACCTGTTAATTCTATGTGCAACGTACTGGTACCTTTCGCCTGTATATCAAATGACGAGGATACCAACATCATAGAGGATAACAGTCCAGTACATAAATATCTTTTTAAATGCATTCTTTGCAACACCTTCCCTTCACCTGCGTATTTTATGATGGCAGTACATCATCTTTCTGATTTAATTATCTGGATGTATATAATCCAGAAGAATATGGAAATGGCAGAATTCCTTAAGCTGATCGTTATGAATAACAATCAGAACTGGATAATAATGTTCCTTTATTAAATCATACAGGATTGTCTGCATTTCCTGATACATTTCTTCGTTCCACTCAAAGATATCGTTACAGGGACATTCCACTCTGGCAAAAAACAGATGGTCTACATCATGAATCCATTGACCATAAAAGCTGTTTTTAATCACTCTGCGTGTTTTAAAATCAAACTGAAAGACCCCTGTATCATCAGGGTTTCCCATTGTATAACATTCATTTTCAGTCGTATGTTCATTCGTCCATTTCTGTGCACTGTCTGTACGAAACAGATAGTTCAAATGATTGCTGAAATGGGAACCGTTTTTAAATTTATTAATCTTGATATCATTATCAAAGTACATCACTCATCATCTCCATTCTTTTTTAAGGCAGATTGCCTTAAATAGACATATCTGTATATACAATAAACTTAAAACAAAAAACTTAAGG
>OIYV01001032.1_pt1 | contig 13964 bp, 6 predicted proteins | sample 1588251 | NCBI WGS metagenome assembly OIYV01 (sample SAMN03283282) | human gut metagenome | biome: human-associated habitat; material: feces | host: Homo sapiens | place: Peru | collected 2012
GGATGCAGGAAAAACTCACATATATTGTGCTAATTAATATATAATTAAATGAAAATAAAAAGACAGGATACGAGTATTCCTGTCTTCTCATATGTAATGGATATTTTTTTATTTTCTCATCCGCTCCAACTCCTCATCACGCAACATTCTCTCGTTCAGTTTTTCCTGCATCCTGTCAATGAAATAGGTGCGGCTTTCGTTCTTCCGGCGTTTGATATCAGTGTAGAAGCGGTAGCAGTCTTTAGAATCAACCCCGAATATCTTATAGAGAAGTGGGGCGAGCTGTTTGAGCGGCATATTGCCGTTGTTGATGCAGCCCATCACGTCTATGCCGTAGATAAGTTCCACGAGGTCGATGGCATTGCCCGTCCATTGAAGAAGGCTGGCGGTGGTTTCTGTTGCGTTGTTGGCGGATATTAGTGGTGGCACTTGGGGCGTGGCAAGGAATTTCTGCATCTTTCTTACGAAAGACAGAGCCTTGCTGACGTAGGCGGCAATCTCTCTTTTTTCTTCTGACAGATTACGTACGGGATGGTGCTGCAACTCGATTTCGATGTAGGCAAGCGCGATGACGGTAAGGTTCATGTCCATGCCGCCGTTGCACAGTTCGATCACTTGGGTGGCGAAAGCCGTGTATGCCGTTTCCATATTGCAGTCGCCGGCTTCGTTTATCAGGCGGAAAAAGTCGGTTTCCGCCAGCAAGAAATAATTCATGGTTCTGTCAATTTTGAAAATTACACTTTGTTTTCTGCGTGCGCACATGAATATAATTGGCAAAAAACGCGGCAGAAAATAAAAAATCCAACACTCAATTTTACAAAGTGCTGGATTTCAGAGGTATAAAATTCAGTATTTTTTCACAAGGACAAATTATCTCCGACTTAAATTGTTTGTAATCGGAACATTTATTCTATTCCTGAAAATAGAAATGTATGCTTGCCGCACATTTTGGCTATCTTGCTTTTTTATCAAGGATATAGATAATGCGACATACACCGTTGGGATAGCTTTTCAAAGAGGAAAGCGTCCAGTGTTGCTCTGGCAGAGCCGACTTAAAAAAATGTCGTCCGCTTCCGGATATGAAAGGAACGGTGTATAGTATGATTTCATCCACAGCGTGCATACGCAGTAGTCCGTTTATATAGTCTGCCGTGTCCGGTGTGGCTTCCGCGAGGTAACGGATGTTTGTGCAGTCTTTTCTCCATTCGTGCAGCATTGAAATGGAATAGTCCGGTGTCACACGGTAAAAGGCTTTCTTCCTGATTTCATCAAGACCGCAACGGTCAAGGCACAAATCCTGATGTGCTTTATCATATAACTCTGAAGAAAGACATCCGTCCATCGTCAGTACGGCGAGAATCTGAACTTTACCCATAATCGTTTCCTTTCGTTAGGCAAGGGTAAAAAAGTAGCGTGCAATTCACACTACCTTCAAGCGATGGCTCTGGTAAAGCCTTTACGGAGAGTACGTGAATGCACGCTATGCGTAAGCATAGCATAAGCATCACGCAATCGTCTCCGTAGTTCCAATTTACCAGATTTTCGCTTGAAACGCCTTGCGGTCTTATCCTATATGTTGGCGGCGAAAAGCTCCTGCCAATCGCCGTTTTTCTCAAATGTTATGCAAAGATAGCCAAATTCAGTGAATTACGGGCTATGATTGCTTGAATTTATATTTAAGTCCATACTCTTCAAGTTTGCTGTATAGTGTTGTCCTGCCTATTCCGAGCAGTTCGGCGGCGACACTCCGGTTGCCGTTTGCCTGTTTCAACGCACGCAATATCCGCTCCTTATCCTCCGCGTCATTGCGCAGGGCGAAGTTGACAGTAGAGGTCGGTTTCGTCACGGCAAGTTCCAGATGCTCTTTCATGACAACACCTTCCTGCGCCTGCAATACAGCACCCATAACTTTCTGCCGAAGTTCCCGCACGTTGCCCGGCCATGCGTGTGTCAGCAACGCTTTACGTGCTTCGGAACTGAACCCGCTCACGCTACACTCCAGCTCTCTGTTTGCCATATCACGGAAGAACTCTGCCAGCGGCATGATGTCTTCCTGACAGTCACGCAACGGAGGAACGGTTATCCCGAAGTCGTGCAGGCGGTACAGAAGATCCTGCCGAAAACGCTTTTCATTCACCGATACCTCCAAATCTTCATTGGTAGCAGCGATGATGCGGACATTGAAATTCCGGTCTGCCTTGTCTCCGACCGGGCGATACCGCCTCTCCTGTATGGCACGGAGCAACATCTGTTGGGTTTCCAACGCGAGGTTTCCTACCTCGTCCAGAAACAACGTGCCGCCTTCCGCCTCATGGAAATATCCTTTCTTGGCATTGTCCGCACCTGTAAATGCACCTTTGACGTGTCCGAAGAAAGCCGACGGTGCAAGCTCTTTGGAGAGTGAACCGCAGTCCACCGCCACGAATGGCTTGCCTGCCCGTTTACTTTTGTCGTGCAGGTGGTGGGCAATATGTTCTTTACCTGTTCCGTTCTCTCCGAATATCATCACGCTCATATCGGTGGCGGCTACCAGCCTTATGCGGTGCATGATTTTCTGAAAGGCGGAACCTTCACGGGCGAATATAGGCATACGGCGTTGTCCTGCCTGACGTTCTTTCAGTATGGAACGGATCAGGGGGACAAGTTTATCCTCCACAAGCTGTTTGGGAATATAGTCTATCGAGCCGAGTTTCATGCTTTCCACGGCGGTATTAACTTCGGCGTAGTCGGTCATAATGATGAAGGGCTGCATCTTTCCCTCCTTTCGCATCCAGCACAAAAGGTCTATGCCACTGCCGTCAGGCAGACGCAGGTCGGCAACCACGATATCATTATCTGTTGCCTGTTGCAGATGTTTCTTCGCGGTTGAGAGGTGGTAAGCCTTCATATTGCGGTAGCCCTCCCGTGACAGCATATTGCAGACATATTCGCAATACACGATGTTGTCTTCCACCACAATTATTTTTGTCTTATTCATCTTCGTATTTTCTCCTTTCCTCTTCTGCCAACCGTATTATTTCCACTCCCTTATCCAGCACGGCAGTCACGGCATGGCTTAACGCTTCACCATCCGGGAGAGCATCGCCACGAAGCAATCCGTAAAGTACATTCAGCGGTTGGTCGGCACGGAGCACCTCCCACGAACTGCGCAGGTGGTGGATCAGGGAATCCAGCTTTTGCAGGTCTTTTTCTTTTGCTGCATCCCGTACCGCCTGCATTTCCTTTTCTGTTTCAGTTATCAACTTTTCCAGCATGACGGCTTCATTGCCATAGGACAATAAGGCGGAAAAGTCCGGTTTCCCGTCCGGTGTCGCTTTTATGGCACACCTGTCGGAAACCTCCATCAGTTCCGATATGGAGAACGGTTTGAACAGGCATCCGGCAAAGCCTTTTGCCAATAGTTCCCCTTTGTTACAACTGCCCGAAGCGGTTGCCACAACCACCGGGATTGTTGGTGAATTGCCCACGTTGGACGAACGCAACAGTTCCAGCAATTCGAAACCGTTTATATCGGGCATATTCAAGTCTGTCAGCAACAGGCTGTATTCTTTCTGGCGTATCATTTCCATCAGTGCCGCAGCATCGGTGCAAGTGTCGCAGTGTATTCCTTCTTGGGAATACATCTCTTTCAGCATCAGAAGTAATACCTCATCATTGTCAATGGCGACAACATCATGGAATTTATTGTTATGATAAACAGGTGTATTGCTTGTATATCCAAGCTGTTCTTCAGCTTCCTGCATAGAAATTTCAACTGTGAAACGACTGCCTTTCCCTTTCTTGCTGTCCAAACGGATTGTTCCGCCAAGCATCGACACAATATTACGCATTATGGCAAGCCCAAGCCCGAAACCCTCCTTTGCGGCGGCATTTGATAGACGTTCAAACGCACCGAACGCTTGTTTCTGTTCCTCTTCTGTCATGCCTGTACCTGTATCTTCAACGACCAGTGTCAGAACTCCATTATCATATTCAGTAATCAAAGAAACACCGCCTTCTTCTGTGAACTTGACAGCGTTTGACAGCAGGTTATTCCCGATTTGTATTATTCGCTCTTTGTCGGTCAATACAATGGCATCGTGTCCAGTCTTCACGGACAAGGACAGCCCTTTGTTCACGGCAACAGGCATGAACTCCGTTTCAAGTGTGTGCGTGATTGCTGAAATCCGGCAGGGTGACAGACGGGGCTGTTCCTTGCCGTTGTCCAGGCGGAAGAAGTCAAGCAAAGTGTTAAGCATATCCCGCATACGGTCGGAGGATTGCAGTATGTTTTGGATATACTGCCCGGACTTATCCTCACACTGTTCTTTCCGTATCAGTCCGGCATAGCCTGTTATTGCTGTCAGCGGTGTGCGCAGTTCATGGGTGATAGTATGTACCGCCTTCTTCCTTGACGTTATCAGTGCCTCGTTCCGTTGTACGGATTGTTCCAGTTGCCTTATCAAATCAGTTGTCTTGTGCTTGTATTGTTTAATGCTTTTTGCATCACGATGTATGATGATGTAGGAAATTAACAACAATAGAAGAACGAATCCCATTAAACCGCCTACTTGCATAAATGACTTTTCACGCATGGCAACTATTTCGTTTTCCCGGCTTTGCAGTTCGGTTTGTACCTTTTCTTCTATTTGGCAAATCAATTCTTGCAGTTGTCTGTTAAGTTCTGCATTACGAGCTGCAAGGCTGTCGGCTTGTTCCGACAATTGGCGATCCTGCACTTTCTGTTCGCTGATTACGTTTCTATTGACCGAATGAAGGATAGTGGTTGATACTGCTGGAGTTACTTCCTTTTTTTTGCCGAATATGCCTAAGAAACCTTTTCGTTTTGGCTTTTTGGACTGTTCCTGCACACTTTTCTGTACAATAACCGGAATTTGATTGGCTATCTTCTTGTTAATAGATTGTTGTTCATCCATTAACCGGACTATCTGGAACATCTGTCGTTCCTTATCCTCTAAAAGACTGCGCACACTATCGATGCGCTCTGCTGGATAGGTGGCCTTGAAACGGCAGAGCATACTGTCCATTGCCATACGCCGTGCATGGTAATGCTCGATATCTTTATCGTTCCATTCCAGTATTGTTTCACCCAATAGAGAAAATTTTATCATTTGAATATTGATATTGTTTATTTCTTTTCGGAGCTCGTCTATTTTTTTATTGCCAAGTTCTAATGCTTCTATCTCCTGCCATTCATAGAGGCTATTATATGCCATACATCCGATAAGAATGGAGATAAGTATATATCCCAACCGTATTGCCTTATAGAAATTTCCTGACCGCTCCATTATTTTGATGACATTGATTTTTGGAACATGAATAAAAGTTTATCTTTTTCGTTCATGCGGATATTATCAGAATAACCGTCTTTTGTTATTTGATACCCACATGGCTTAACCATAAAAATGCCTAAGCCCTTAGTGTACGAACTTACTTCTGAGGCATAGTCTTTACTTGTATTTAATGGAACTTTCCCTTTAATATGACACCACTCATTATTACAACTGATGTCTTCAATCTCAGACATCAGTTTTTGCAAATCTGTAATAGCTTTGGAACTCGCTACTTGGGGTATCTGCAACTCAAAACAGAGCATCGGTTCGAGAATGTCCACACCTGACTGTTGCAAAGCCAGCCTGAAGACATAAGGGGTCAGCTGTCTGAAATCAGCAGGTGTACTTACCGGGCTATAATACTCGGCTTGAGTAAAAGTTACTTTCAGATCTGTCACTTCCCATCCATGTAAACCAGATTGGCAAGACATACGAATCCCTTCAAAAACGGCATTTTGAAAAGAATGGTTCAGATAACCATAGGAGATGTCACTTTCGATTTGCAACCCTGCCCCTAACGGTAAGGGTTCAAGAGTCAGCCCTATTGTGGCCCAGTAAGGGTTGGGTGGTACTTCGATCTGAATAATCTTATTGACCTTTTTTATAGGTCGTTCTTTGTAGATAGTCTTGATCTCATCAAAATGGACCTTTACGGAAAATCGTTCTTCCAGCAATGTCTGTATGATTTCCTTTTGGGTCAAACCATATAACGAGATTTCCAATTCATCACTATATGAGTTTATGGAAAAGGACAAAGACGGGTCTTCAATCCACAATGTATTCAGAGCGGATATCACCTTGCTTCTCTCTTCGGGCTTATTTGGCCGGACGGAGGATTTGAGAGCGGGATGCTGATGAGATAATCCTTGAATCAAACAAGGTTTAGCACCTAAATAATCTCCGATTCGAAAATCTTCTATATCTTCTACAATCGCGATATCATTGGCACCCACTTCATCAACATTTATCTCTCTGCCCTGATAAATAGTCTTTAGATTTTTAATCTTGATGAATTTTTCCGAATCGTTGATTCTTACAACGTCTCGAAGTCTCAGACTTCCGTCAATTATTTTAAGAAAACTTCTTTTATGTCCTTTGGGGTCATGCTCTATCTTATAGAGATAAGCTGAAAGTCTGTTTGAGACTGATGCCGGAGGAAGTATAAAAGAAGAAATGGCGTCCAACAACTCATTGATACCGATATTGAACATTGCTGATCCATGTAGCACCGGATAGACTTTGGCTTTTGCCACAAGAGCGATTATCGTATTCCAATAATCAGCCGGTGAAATTTCGCTATCCGCCAAATATCGTTCTAATATATCGTCGTCATGGTTGCATACAAATTCTTTGTATTCTTCCTTTATATATGTTTGGGAGCAAACCGGATAAACCGATCCATCGACAACAGTTTGCATAAACAGGACATCTTGCGACAGATTTGTTTTTATATCCATATACAAACGCTCCAAATTCACACCGGCACGGTCAATCTTATTGATAAATATAATTGTCGGGATTTGCAGCTTTTGTAAAGTACTGAACAGCAACTTTGTCTGCGCTTGTATGCCTTCCTTTGCGGATAAGATGAGGACTGCTCCATCAAGCATTTTGAATGTCCGCTCCACTTCCGCAATAAAATCCATGTGTCCCGGAGTGTCAATGATATTGCATTTCACTCCATTCCAGATAATAGATGTCGTAGAAGCCCGGACAGTAATTCCTCTACGTTTCTCTATATCCATAGAGTCCGTTATGGTGTCACCATTATCCACACGGCCGCACTTTTCCGTTGCTCCACTGGCAAACAGCAGATTCTCGGTTACGGAAGTTTTTCCTGCATCAATGTGAGCAAGAATTCCTAAATTTATAATATTCATTTGGATTAAGCAATAATATACTACAGTAGATGCATTGTCGAAACGCACCTTTTAATACCTCCTCGTAGCATATGAGAACTACAGGATTACTAACTCGTATTAATATGTATATTATTACTGCCGCATAACGATTACAAAATTACACAAAAAAATATATCTAACAAAAGTGGGAGGATTTTTTAACTTTTTACCATAGACATTTTATTAGGGAAGCGTAGGTTCAACTGGCAAGTACAAATAAGTAGAAATGTTTGAACAACACCGTTTTAGGAAGTTGAAAAATCAAGTTTCTCTCTCGGTATAGCGTTTATTTTGGCCAATATCTTCTTTAGTTTGGCATTTGAGTATTTCCCATTCGTGTTCTATTTAGCTCCTTATTATGAGTATGTAGCAAGTTGCTTATCAAATTCAGCCTCTTTGAGGGTCAAATATGGTTTTGCAAATGGTGACTGACAAGACATAAACAAGGTCAGCAGGAATTTTTTACATAAATGGACATGAATGTATATAACCTAAAATAAGAATAAATTTTAATAAGGGCTGCCCAAAAAGAAAAAAAATGCAGTTGCCATCCTACAGATACTTGCAGAAAGGATAAAATTTACTTTTAGACCTTTTGGGATAGCCCTTATTAATACTTCAGATAAAATTCCTTAGGTTATATTTTCAATCCTTTGGACCGGGTTTCCTCCTTGGCATACAGCCCCGGATGCCCAGTTATGGTGTGATTGGCGATAATACTTTCCGATGGATTGCGTATTTGCGGTGATGTATCTTCGGGATATTGCCTGATACCGTTTCGCACACCTTTCGCTTCCGGTTTGACCTGTTGCCCTTCATGCTCCTTTTCGGTGATTTCGGGTGTAGGCGGCGCAAGTTCCAGCTGTATCTTGCGGTCTAGGGCGGCAAGTTCGGACTTCAACTGTTTCAGTTCTTCCTCCTTCTTCCACACCTTGCCCGCTATCTCCTGCAACTGCGGTATCTCACGTTCCAGCACTTCATTCTTAGTCTTGTACTGGTCGATGATGGAGGGTATCCTCTCCATCGCGTTGAGGAAGTTGCGGGCGGCGGCCAACGGGTCAGCCATCGCCAGATGCCCGTTGTTGTAGGTGTACTTGTAGTTCCCCTCGACCACGAAGCGGTTGTCGGTGAACTCCAATCCCTCTTTGAGTATCCTTTCGCTCACCACCTTTATCGGAAAACCGTAAAGTTCACCGACCTGCGTGTACAACCCTCCGGTCGTGGCATTCTTGGCTATCTCCTGCAAACGCTTTCCGATGACCTTCTCATCGGCGGAATCCACTCCGTCCACCTTTATTATATTAAGGCGGTTGCCCTCCTTGTCGGTCTGCACCACCGACAGGAAGCGGTTCCAGTCCTCCGTCATGGCATCTATGAAAGCCGTGTTGTTGCGCAACTCGCCGGTCTTTGACTCCAGCTTGAACTCCGAATCACGCTTGCCCTTGTTGAACGACTTGCGTTCCCCTTCGAGCGAGGCGATACGTTTTTCCAGTTTCGCCTTGTCCAGCAGGTCGGTGTTGCCGGATAGCAACGCCATATATTCCGAGAAGTTCATGCCCGATTTTTCGTCCATTGCCCCCTCGTCGATGGTACGCGCACCCATCGCACCGCTTTTGAGCTGGCTTATGAAAGTCTGCTTGCAGTGCAGGAGGTTGAACTTGTAGCTGTCCAGTGACTTCTCCACCGCGTAGATGATTACATCCACGTTGTTCCCGGCGAAATGTTTGGCAATCTCATTACCTGCCCTAACTCCGCGTCCGTCACGCTGTTGCAAGTCGGACGGTCGCCACGGCGTATCGAGATGATGGATAGCCACACACCGTTTCTGGGCGTTCACACCCGTTCCGAGCATAGAGGTAGAGCCGAACAGCACACGCACCGTCCCGGCGTTCATGGCGTCTATCACCGCCTTCCGCGCCTTGTCGGTCTTGCACTCCTGAATGAAGCGCACCTCGCTTGGCGGTATACCGTAGTCCTCCGTCAGTTTGCGCTTGATTTCCGAATAGACGTTCCACCCGTCGCCCGGCTGGTATGTCCCCAAATCAGAGAAAACGAACTGCGTGCCTTTCTGGGCGTCGTATTTTTGATAATACTCCGCGATCATCTTGGCACAGTGACTCGCTTTGTTGTCGGGATGATCTTCGTAATTCGGGTCTATCATGCGCATGTCGAGTGCCATTTTCCGGGCATAGTCCGTGGCGATGAGCATCTTCGCCTTTTCTTCCGTTTCCGAAAGCGGCAGCCTGCCCAACAAGGTGGCATCGCCCGTCTTGGCGAACTGCATCAGTTTCTGTATGAAGTCCTCCTGTTCCGGCGTGGGCGGTATATGGTGCAGTATCTCGTTCTTGGCAGGACGGTCAACGCCCACATCCTCCGCCGTGCGGTAGTCCGTGATTTCATTATAGAAGGCGGCAAGCTCCGGCACTTTGATGAAGTAGCGGAAACGCTCCTTCTGGACCACATTGTTCGTCACGTTAAATTCAAAATCCGTCGTCTTCTTGGCAAATATCGCCGCCCAAGCGTCGAAACACCTTATGTCCTGCCGTTCCAGCTCCTTCGGGCGCAGGTACTTGAACAGCAGGTACAATTCAGTCAGTGAGTTGCTGATAGTCGTGCCGGAGAGGAAGGTCGCACCCAAGTCTTTTCCTGTGCGCTCCTGTATGGTGCGTATGGCAAAGAGCATGTTAAGTGCCTTCTGGCTTCCCTCGCTGTTTCCCAATCCCGCCACACGGTCGTGGCGCGTGTTGAAAGTCAGATTCTTGAACTGGTGGCTCTCATCTATGAAGATGTGGTCGATGCCCATCTGCTTGAAATCCACCACGTCGTCCGTGCGTGACTTTATGGCGTGTTCCACCTTCTCCAGCTTCGCTTCAAGGTTGTGCTTGCGCTTCTCCAGACCTTTCAGCATCGCCCGCGACACGTTCTTTCCCTGCTGGCGCAGCACTTCGAGGTTTTCCTCCACCGTGTCAAGCTCTGCTTGCAGGATGCGCTGCTGCAATTCCGGCGACTGCGGTATCTTGCCGAACTGGTCGTGCGACATGATGACGCAATCGTAGTCGTTGTTCTTTATATTATTGAAGAAGCGCACACGGTTGGCGGTCGAAAAGTCCTTCTCCGAAGCGTACAGAATACGTGCGTTGGGATATGCCGCCTGATAGGTGGCAGCAATCTCCGCGACATTGGCTTTCAGCCCGATAATCATCGGCTTGTGTGCCAAATTCAGACGCTTCATCTCATGCGCGGCGATGCACATTATCAGCGTCTTACCGGTTCCCACCTCGTGGTCGCAAATTCCGCCGCCGTTCTGTTTCAACATCCAGACGCAATCCATCTGTGAGGGATAGACGCTCTTGATACCCCGGCTTGCCAGCCCTTTCAGGTTGAGGTCGGGAAAGGTCTGATGGGAGCCGTCGTAGCGCGGGCGCACGAAACAGTTGAACTTGCGGTTATACATCGTCACAAGCCGCTCCTTGAACTGCGGCGACTGCTCTTCGAGCCATTCGGAGAAGCCGTTTCGTATCTCGTCAATCTTGGCGTTGGCGAGTTGTATTCCCTCGCTGTCGCGCATCTTGATGTCGTTGCCATGCTCGTCCTTGCCGATGGACTTCATCATGTCAGGGCAGGTGTTGTGCAGGGCGTGTTTTAGGAGGTGCATACCGTCATAGTTCCGGTAATACCCCTTCACCAGAAACTCGTCCGTGATTTTCATGGTGCGGTAGCCGCACACCACCGAAAACTCGTCCATGCTTGCGGAATAGGCGATTTTCACCTCCGTGTCGAACAGCCGGCTCATGTAGGCGGCATAGACACCCGTCGGAATCCAGCGTTCCCCGAAATTGAAATCAAGGTCTTCAAAAGCGATGCGCGGCGGTTCGGCATCTTTCAGAGCCTCCAACGCCTGCTTCACCTCCGGCATACGCTCATTTTCGGGATTGTCACCCATCCATGCCTCTATGCGTTCCGCTTTCTCTATGACATTTCCGGCGATGAAACGGTCTTTGATTTCGTAACCGGTCACGAGCGGATTGTAGTAGATGCGCCCTTGCAGGGCAGTGAGCAAATCCTCCGCCGTGCTGTCGGTTATCTCCCGCATATAGTCGAGATTGACCGTACCATATTTGTTGAGCGACGCAGACAGGGCTTCTTCGGGAGAGCCTACGTTGGCATGGCTCTCCACCGCGAAGGAAACAGGATGCTCGAAGATGTCCGCCTTGACGAACTTTCCGTTTTCCATCCGTTCCAGCGAAAGGATGTCGCGCCCGCCCGCATCCATCATCACTAACTTCACGTTCTGCTTGGCGTTGAGGTTGCCGTAGCGCATGACAAACTCATCGTAACAGGTATTCAGATGCTCTCGCCACGGAACATTTGCCTCGCGCCGGAGCGATTCATAACGGTACAGACGCTCGTAGGCGTCACGCAGCGACACATACAACAACGCCTTTTCCTTCTGGTATCCTTTCAGGTCGAGCGGCTGGAATGTCGCCCCGTATGGCGTGATGTCTTTCAGGTAGCCGATGTTATGACGCCCCCGGTCAGCCACCAGCGACCCTTCGCGCAGGTGCATCTCCGGCGTGCGGTGGTAGGCACGCGGAGAAAGGTCCACGACTTCCTCCTTCGGCTTTTCCGCTTCGATGTCGGGGAAAAGGAAAGTCCCCACCGCTTCCGATGGGGTATCTGTAACGGCAGGTGCGGCGACTGCCTCCGGCTGTGTTTCCTCCTGTCGTGGCTGCTCACGGGAAGTTTCCGGCACGGCTTTCACTTCCATCTTTTCCGCCGCCGCTTGTTTCTCGTTATGCTGCCTTGCCAGTTCCCGAAGTTCTTTCCTACGCTCCGGCGTCAAACCCATCATCATTTCATAGAAACCGTTGATGGGAGGATTGGTATCCCAGTCCAGTGTGGCATAGATGTCGTCCGGGTCGGCAGGCTTGGCGGTGTTCTCCGCTTTCACCTCCTTATTCTCCATTGCGGGTTTTGCAGTTGGAGCTGTCGGTGTAACCGTGACTTTCGGTTTGGGCGGAGTGGACTTTGCCGTAACTGCCTTTTTCACCGTCTTTTTCTTTTTGGAGGTTTTCGGTTGGCTGACCTCTTCCGTCATCCCCCAGAGGTCAAGCAGGGTGAGCTGCACGCCTGCGGAATATTGCGGGCGCGGTTCTATCTCCGGCTTTTCATCTGCGGGTTGCGGCTTTTCTGTCGGAGTTTCCACCGTCTGCGCCGAGGATACTGTTTCCAATTTTATGGCAGGACGCTCTACTTTATTTTGAACGGCAACTTTTTCTTCCGTTCCTGCCTGCCGGATTGAACCCGAATACAAGCGCATGGCAAGCCTGTAATGGAAATCCTCGTCGAGCATACGGCGCAAATCCCCGGCGATGCCTGCTGCCTTGCCCTCGTGCAGATAAACCATAGCGGGCTTCCCGTAGGGGTCTGTGTCAAGTTTCGCCATCGTATGCACGATGCGTTCCGGGTGGTGGATGAAATAGGCGTTGTCGGTCAGGGCGGTTTTCGTGTCCGTCTGTATCACGGTCATCAGCCGCTCGTCCTGCGACATTTCCTTCTTGCTGAGGTTCTTTTGCAGGACAATCAGGTCACTGCCCACCTCCGTGCCCGCGTTGTCCGTGAACAGGTTGTTGGGCAGGCGTATCGCGGATACCAGATTGGCCTGACTGAACAGCTCGTTACGCACGGAGGTCTTGGTGCTATTCAATACCCCTTGCGAGGTGATGAACGCCACGATACCGCCGTCACGCACGGCATCCAGTCCTTTGAGAAAGAAATAGTTGTGGATGGTTTTCTGGGCGGAGCGTCTGCCGAAAGAGTCGCTCCGCTGAAACTCCGCGTCGAACACGGCAATGTCACCGAACGGAATGTTGGACACCGCCAAGTCGAAATAATTGTTGAACGGTCTTTCGATTTTCTCAAAACCGCAGGTGCGCATTTTCTGGTCGGGATAGAGATGCCTCAAGATTGTACCCGTGAGCAGATCCTTCTCGAAAGCCATCACATCCGCATTGGGGCTGTGCCGCAGCATGGAATCCACGAACACGCCGACACCTGCCGACGGTTCGAGCATACGGGCGGGGCGGACGCTGTAATCTGCCAGCACGTCCGCGATGGTGTCGGTTATCTCTTTGGGGGTGTAGAAAGCGGTCAGCACGGACGCTTTCAGCGAATCCACAAACCGCTTGTACTCTGTTTCGTCCTTGCTGTTCTCACGGATAAGCCTGTGCAGCTCCACCGTCGGGGCGAACAGTTCGAGGTCGGATTTCGCCCACCGGACGGCATCCGTCAGTTCCTTTGCAGGGTTGAGGATACATTTCAGACCGCCGAAACCGCAGTACCTTTGAAGTATGGCACGCTCTTCGGTTGTCGCTGTCCTATTTTCCCTGTCAAGGATGAATGCCGTCCGTATCGCCTCGATGTTGTCCCGCAGTTTCTGTTTGCGGTTAAACGCCATATTCGTCTAAGTAAAGGACGGTTGCTCCCGTCAGCTCCGTGTAGAGCAGGTCGTAATCGGAAGACAGGGCGAAATTGTCATCCGAGAGGTCATAGACGGAGAACACGTTGCCGACAAGCGGCAGCAGTTTCAGGACAAAGGCTTCACGCTTCTCTTCCGGCACTTCATCGGCAAACTCGTTTTCCACGACTTCGCGGAGGATGGCGTAACGGGAATAATGCAGCCCGCGCAGCAGCGTGTCCATCGCCAGTTCCTGCGCACCATCGGCGGGAT
>OIYV01001034.1_pt1 | contig 13955 bp, 13 predicted proteins | sample 1588251 | NCBI WGS metagenome assembly OIYV01 (sample SAMN03283282) | human gut metagenome | biome: human-associated habitat; material: feces | host: Homo sapiens | place: Peru | collected 2012
GAATTTCGGATTCTTCTCTATATGGAATTACTTTTTCTATTCTTTCCATAAGCCTCTCCAATATATTTCTATTAAAATTAATTCTTGACTTTTCTTGGCTTATTCTATCTATAGATTTATTCAATTCTTCTAATTCTTGTTCACTTGCTATCTTTAATTCTCTTAAATCCATCGTTAAAAATAACTCCTATATTTCATTTTTTTCATTAATTATTGTATCATATATTAGTTATTTTGTCTACTTTATGTGAACTTTTTCTGTGAGAATACTTTTTTATTATAGACTAAATCAGCTCCAAAAATATTTTTAACATATAAAAAAAGACCTCTTTCGAGGTCAATTTTTTATTCTCCTTCTATTTGTATATACTTTTTATCTTCTAGTTTTTTATTTTCTTCTTTAGGGAATGTAATTTCTAGTGTTCCATTTTTGAAGTTCGCTTTAATGTCTTTTTCTTTTACATTTTCTCCTGCATAATAGCTTCTTGAGCATTCTCCAAAGAATCTTTCTTGATGAATATATTTATTGTGTTTTTCTTTTTCTTCTTTATGTTCTGTTCTGGTTGCTGTAACTGTTAAATATCCATCTGTCAATTCAATTTTAATGTCATTTTTGTCATATCCTGGAAGATCAATATCTAGTACATAATTTCCATCCTTTTCTCTTACATCAGTTTTCATTAATTTGTTTTCTTTTTTTGTAAAAAATGGATCATTGAAAACCTCATCAAAAATATCAAATCCATTTCTTCTTGGTACCATCATCATAAGTCATTCCTCCTTTTAAAATTTTTTATGTGTTGATACCCAAAATAGGTTGCACATATGTACTTTAATGTTATTTTTCCCTGTTGCAAGTATATTATACATCACTTTTTAGCAATGTCAATAGGAGAGTGCTAATTTTTTAAAAATTTTTACTTATTTTGTTGCAATTATTCCGTACAATCTTCTTTTCAACAGAATGCCCTTTTTTGAAGTGTACTTATCCACATATTTTTCAAATAAGTTCATTTCTATTCTTTTTTTGTGTTTAAATTTGATATTTTCTATTTCAGAAAGCTCATCTAGTATTGGAGTTTTTAACAGTAGTGCCATTAAATCCTCTTTTGTTTTGTAATATTCATTTTCCAATATTTCTATTTTCTCTATCTTTTTAAATCCCGCTTCTTTCAAATCTAAATAATCTTTTTGAGCTATCGAAATCTTGTCATTATATGCCTGACCTCTTTCAAAAATCTCCTTTATTTCCCAACAATCTTTTTTATCCACTCCTTCTATTATTATGGTTCCACCTTTTACTAGACAATTGTATATTTGTTTTGCATTTATTATTGTATGTCTTGCTGAAATCAAATCAAAAGTCTCTTTTGGAAATGTCATTTCTAAATTATTCATCCATGTAAACTTTACATTTCTTTGTGGATATTTTTTTTGATTTTCTTTCGCTGTTTTTAGCATCTCTTTAGAAAAATCTGTAGCAACTATCATTCCTACTTTTGGATAATTTTTTAATACTTTTTCTCCTCCACCTGTTCCTAAATCTAAGCATAGTGATTTTTCATTTGTATGTTTTTTTATCTGCTTATAAAAGTCCCAATTTGTTATTTTTCGGACCTCACATTTTATTTGACTAAAATCCCAGTTTCCTATTCTTTCATAATATTCTAATTCACCTTCTTGCATTTTTGTTTTCTCCTTTATTTTTATATTTGGTTGTATATACAAAAAGAACCTCCTTCCTATGAACAAAGCAAAAACAACCATAATTTTGCTATGGTTTAAATTTTTGCCATTCATAGAAAAAGGTTCTCAACATTTTCTATTATTCAAGTTTTAAACTCTCAATTTCTTTGGTAGTATCACGCGAATGGACTAATTGAAATACTACATTATTATTATAACATAGTTTGATTATTTAGGCAAACGCTATTTATATTCTATCTTTCTCTGTATCCATATTAGCTACTCTATCTTGCATGTTAGATATTAATTGGTTTATTCCATTTTCGTTTAATCCTATTCCTAGTGCAGCTAATGCGCCCACAAAATTTTCATTTTTAGCTTCTTCCAAATATTTTTTTAAAACACTTGCTCCTTCTTCATTATATTTTTTTATAATAGTAGGCGAGATCAGCCCTCCAAGAGCATATCTTTTTTCAAATAACATATCTCTAGGATCATTTATAATGTTGTTGGCCATATCTCTTATGTAGTGTATTGAAAAACCATTGTCTCTCATAAATTTCTCTACAAATTCCAATTTTATTTCTTTATTTTTACTTTTTTCCCTAGCCAAAAATAATTTAGCATATACTAATCTAGCATCTTGTAAAAAGCTATTTATATTTAATCTGTCTATTTCTCGTATAGCTGCTTGTGAATATATTCCATTTTTTAACAAATATTCTGAAAGCATACCTTCAAATGCACTAGCTGTAGCTTCGCCTAGTAATTCTCTTGCAATTCTCGTTTTTTGTCCTCTAGTTTTCCCTAATATTTTTTCTTCATCTGGTCTTTCTAAATCTAGGTCTAAGTCAAGTAAATGAGAAATTTCATGCACTACTACATATAGGTCATTCAATGTACATTCATCTTTATTTAATACGACCTCTTCCTCATCATCTATTTCTTCCCTTATTGGTATATTCACTGTAGCAAAGCCATTCCTACTTTGAACACATCCGTTACGAGTATGTTTTGATAATCCTAAACTATCTTCTTGATCAAAATCTTTTACTTGGTGAATATTATATATTCTTGTTTTTATATTTTTACTCTGTTGTAGTATTGTGTTTATTGCTTTTCTATATAGTTCTGAATCTATAGATTTAAAGAAGTTTAATGTCACCTGTAGCATTTCTTCTTTTTTTATTGGTGTAACTACACTTATTGGTCCAACATCTTCACTCCTAACACTTTTAATCATTGTTCCTAAAACTTTTTCCAATAAATCATAATCTAAACCCATAGATTCTTTTTCTTCTATTACTTTTTCTATTGCTATATTTAATTCTTCCAGAGTTTCTTCCCTCATTACTATAAATTCATCAAAATCTACCATATATACACTCACCTTATTTTACTTCTTTTAATATTATAACATTTGTTTACTTTTTTAGCAATATTATGTAAAACTTGTATTTTCATTGTTTTATGTTATAATATGGTTAATTAAATGCTGATAAATAAAAAAAGGATGGTTTATAATATGAATAAATTTAAAGAAATTAGACCAATTGTTTTAGGTTTAGCTGTAAAAAATAATAAATTATTAGTTTCAGAAGGTTTTGATTCTGTAAAAAATCAGACATTTTATAGATGTTTAGGTGGCGGCATTGAATTTTTAGAAAAGAGTGAAGTTGCTTTAAAACGAGAATTTTTAGAAGAAATTAATAAAAATATTACAATTAAAGATTTTTTAGGAATATCTGAAAGTATATTTACATATGAGGGAAAAAGAGCACATGAATTAATTTTATTTTATTCAATTGAATTATCTAATGAAGATTTTCAGGAAGAATACAAATTTATAGATAATAATCGTAGTTATACTGCAAAATGGGTAGATATTAAAGATTTCAAAGATAATAAGAAAATTCTATATCCAGAAGAAGTACTTAAATATATTTAGATACAAACAAATGGCGATTTAAGTCACCATTTGTTTGTAAACAATATTCTCTGTCATTAACTGAAACAGATGAAGCTATTACTATAATTATATTTTTATTTCTCTTTGTGTTAATTTGCTGGCAAAGTACCTATCGTGTGATACAAATAATATCGTTCCGGTATAGTCTTGTAGTGCCTCTTCTAAAGTTTCTCTTGAACTTATGTCTAGATGATTTGTAGGTTCATCCAATATTAAAAAATTTGTTTCCTTTATTACGAGCTTTGCAAGTAATAATCTTACTCTTTCTCCTCCGGATAACTCTTCTAATCTTTTAAATACATTATTTCCAAAGAACATATATTTAGCTAAAAATGTTCTTATTTCTGTTTGGCTTTTATTATATTCTTTTGAAAAGAATTCAAATATTGTTTCTTTTTCATTTTCAAATTTTATTTCTTGTGGTATATATCCTATTTTTAAAGAAGGGCTTCGCTTTATTTCTCCTTGATATTCTGATTCTTTTCCTAAAATAATTTTAATTAAAGTTGATTTTCCGTGATCCATTTTCGCCTGTTATTCTTACCTTTTCGCCAAAGTAGATTTCCATATTAAAATTATTAAATACTACTTTTTCTCCATATTTTTTGTTTAAATTTTTGATAATTAATACATCTTTTCCAGAACGAGAGGACATCTTAATATTAATTGGTAATTTTTTCTTTTCTATACTTACTTTATCTAATGCTTCTAACTTTTCAAGTCTTTTCTCTATACATTTTGCCCTTTTGAAAAATGCTTCATTTTGTTCAAGCTCTCCAAAACTTCTTAGTTTTTTAATTGACTCTTTCATCTTTTCTACTTGCTTTTGTTGATTTTTATACTTCTCAAACTCTGCTAAAATTCTTCTTTCATCTTCTTTTACAAAATATGAATAATTACCAAAATATACTATAGTTTTTCCTTTTTCTAATAGTATTATTTTACTTACCACTTTATCTAAAAAATATCTATCATGCGAAATTAAAACGACAGTACCTTTGTATGAATTTAAGAATTTTTCTAGCCATTCTAATGTTTCTATATCTAAATGATTTGTGGGTTCATCTAATAATAAAACATCTGGATTCTTTAGCAATATTGTTGCTAAATTCACTATGGTTTTTTCTCCACCACTTAAAGTATTGTATTTTTTATTTAAAAATTCTGTTTTGAATTTGAACCCAGAACATATCTTTTTAAACTTTTCTTCTAATTCATAGCCTCCTAGAGTTATATATTCTTCTTGAAGTCTACCATATTTTTTTATTATGTTTTCTATATTTTGATTTTTGTCTAACATTAAAACTTCTAATTCTTTTAGTCTTTTTTCCATATCAAAATACTTTTTAAAACTTCTCTTTAAATATTCTTCAACTAACATACTGTCATTTTCATTAGGATACACTTGTTTTAAATACCCAATTTCTGCTTCTTTTCTTATATTAACTTTTCCTGAATCTGCTTTTTCTTCTCCACTTATTATTTTTAAAATTGTGGATTTTCCAGATCCATTATCTCCAATTAAGGCTATTTTTTCTCCTGTTTTTATTTCAAAACTAACTCCGTCTAAAACATTTTTTAATCCGTAGTTTTTCTTTATATTATTTAATTCTATTTCTATCATTTTTATATCTCCTTATCCTATTTTTTTAAGTATAACGAGATATATTTGCTACTTATACCTATTACAACATATAGCAATTATCTCGTTGTAATAGTTTTGCAGCCGAAATCCCTAAATTTTATTTCTTCTTCTAATTTTTCCTCTCTATTCATTTTTTCTCTCCTTTTTTATTTAAAAAAACACTATAACCCACTACAAAATTTATGCTATGCAAACTGCATGCATAAAATAGCTAGAACAGACCACAGTGCTTCAACATAAACAAATAATACAAAATTTCTTACTTCTTTTATAGAATACCATAATTTTCCTGGTTTGTCAAAATAGATTTAAGTTAATCTACTTCATATTCTAATATATTTAAATTAATACCAGCAATAGCACCTATATCACTTTCAGCACTTGCATTTACATTCTAATATATTTAAATTAATACCAAAAAAATTTTTTAGAAAATGTTATACTAATTATATATTTACATTCTAATATATTTAAATTAATACCATCATCATCCATTAAGTCATTATCTTTCTCATCTATTTACATTCTAATATATTTAAATTAATACTTTTTCTTCTAGTTCTTTCAATTGATTTAAAGCTATTTACATTCTAATATATTTAAATTAATACAGGCTTTTTCAAATCCAAATACTTTATTATTCCATTCTTTACATTCTAATATATTTAAATTAATACTATTTGTCCATTTTTCAAATCATCTATTATAACTTTCTTTACATTCTAATATATTTAAATTAATACTCGTAAATTCAATTTATATGGTTTAACAATATTCTGCTTTACATTCTAATATATTTAAATTAATACGTAAATAAACGGAGGATTATATGGAAGAACAAATAACTTTACATTCTAATATATTTAAATTAATACAGGTCACTTCAAAGCCTGCAAAAATAAAATGTTTTGCAATATAATTCTGTCTATGCAGTGTTATAATATAGCAATATTATTTTGACCTCCACAATAAATTTAAAAAGTCCTTGTGTTCTTATTATTTCAAGTTCTGTCAATAAATATGTGTTTTAGCATTATTATAAGTCGACAGATTTTTAATTTCCAAATTTATAAAAAATTATCTGTTTTATCATCTTCAATCATACCAAGAAATTCTTTTTCTAGCCATCGGCTACTTCTACTTTTAAACAAAATTATACTGTCTTTATCTTCTCTAATATATCTACCTATTTCTGACTTTAATTTAATAATTTGCGACTCTAATAATTCTCCTTCAAATACAGAATTTTGAATATGTACTAAATATTTTTTACATATTTTAAAAACATTTCTCAATACTTTTTGTCCTTCTTTATTCTCCAAATTTATATCATAAACTAAAACAACATACATATTACCACCACATTCTAAATCCTTCATATTCTTCATCTTCGATCAAATGTTTAATCAATTCATAAACTTCTAATCTCATTAAATATTCATAGCTCACTTCTCTTTCCAATTTTTTATGTTTAATTTTAGTTTGTAACCTTAAATCAATTTCCCTTGTTATATTTTTTCGTGTATTGTCTTTTATATAAGTAAAATTAAGTCCTTCTTCAAAATCTTTTTCCGTTATCTGCCTTTTATTTAACATAGAAAAAATTAATCTATCTGCTATAATTGGTTTAAAAATTTCAGCGATATCTAAGCATAATGAAAACCTTCTTTCAGATGGTTCATGTAAATAACTTATTGTAGGATTTAATTGAGTCTTATAAATTTCACTTAAAACTCTTGTATATATAATGGTATTAACGTACGAAATCAATGAATTTATTGCATTATCTGGTGGATTTTTTACTCTTTTTTCAAATGCTATATCTTGATTAATTATAATATTCCATGAATCATAATAAACTTTTCTAATGTTCCCTTCTATTCCCATCAATTCAGGCACATTTCTGCATAATTTTATTTGTTTTCTCAAATAATCTATTTCAGTCATATAATCTTTTAAATTTTTTCCTCTGTTATTATAATAAGTTAAATTTCTATAAATATTATATGACGCAGCTTCTATAAAAGCTTTTGCAATATTTAATCTTTTTTCTTTATCATTATAATATTCAACTTGTTTTATTAATAATTTTCCAGATACAAGAGATTCTTTTGAATAATATGTTCCTGTATAAAATCCATAATAATTAAAAAAGTGTATATTTATTCCAAACTGTGATAAGAAATTCAACAAACTTGTGTTGAAATCAAATTCTGTCATGACATATATGTCATCCACTCTTTCAACAGGTATACTTTTCTTGGTATTATCTTTATATACTATTTCTAATGTATTATCTTTCCTTTGAAGCCTTCCACTTTTGTATAAATAATATGATTGTTTCATTTTTTAACAATTCCTTTCTATACAATTTCTATACATAGCACAAATCAAAGTAAGAACATTTCTCGCAAATTTTTGAATCAATTATTTTAGGTGGCTTGTCCTGTTTTACAATATTTTCTATTTTTTTAACAACATTCTTTAACGCTTCTCTATCTTCATCTTCTAAAATAATTTTTTTCGTTTCTCTTAATAATGGGAAATCAATTTCTGCTTTGATATTTCTTATTCCCTTTTGTTCTAAATAATACATATAATATTTTAATTGCCAAATTCCAGCTTCTTCAATTGACTTTGTTTTCTTGACTTCATGTAATACTGCACCATTATTTATAAAATCTATATTTATAGTATTGTCAATCAAAATACCTTTCTTTTCTCTCTTATATGTTGTTTCATCTATTATTTTTCCAATTTGTACTAGTTCACTGTTCTGTTCCATATTTATTTGATTTGCAAAATACCATAACCTTCGCTCACATATAAAATAATAATAAACCATTATTCCTGTAATATTCATACATTCCTCCTATTACAATTCTCGCGAATCTATTGAATACCCTTCATCTGCTTCTAAAAGAAGTCCAATTTCTCTATCATATTTTGTATCAATAATGTACTTTTCTTTTATATAAGGACATTCTATTATAAAATTGCTCAATTTCCATTTATTTTTACTATTAATTGATATAAATAATTTATCAATTTTTCTTTTCAATTCATATTTTTTCTTCTTTTCTTTTTCATTTTCATATTTGTCAAATAAATCTAGATTTTCATCATAAATATTTTTTGGAATTACATCTATATTATCAATATTTCTTAAAATATGCTGTGCATCTTTTTTACTTGTATCATAGTCTATAATATTATCCAATATTCTAAATGCTTTTTTAAATTTCTTGTAAAATTCAGTTTCTTGTAGAATTTCTTTTGAATATAATTTATCAACTAAATCAATTTTTACATTTTCTTTTAATATTTTTCCATTATAAGACTTTAATATCTCAATGCTTTTTTCATAAATTTCTTTATCATATATATATCCAACTCCACTTGTTTCTTTAATATATATTTTTACATTTGGCATGTTTCCGCTATATTCTCTACTTCTATAGCATCTTCCTAATCTTTGAAATAAACTATCTAATGAAGACATTTCTGTATACAACATATCAAAGTCTATATCTAGTGATGCTTCAACAATTTGTGTTGTTATCCATATTCCGGCTTCATTTCTATTTTTAGAAAATTCTTTTATTTTTCCTTCTTTCTCGCTTCTGTCGGTTTGGATAAATCTTGAATGCAACAGGTTTACATCTTCATGTTTTAGTTTTTCATATAGCTCAATTGCTTTATTTATTGTATTAACAATTATTAATACTTTCTTATTTTTAGCATTTTCTTTTATTTCTTCTATGTCTTGTTCTATTCCAGAATCTACTAATTGAATCTTATGCCTTACTGTATCTTTTATAAATTCATTATATTCAAATTTTATTCCCATTTCATCTAGTTTTTCTTTATATATTCTAGGAAGTGTTGCTGTCATTACCATAAATTTCCCATTTAAATTATTTATCATTTGTAAGCCTTTTAAAATAACTGCTACTATTTCTGGCGAATATGCCTGAATTTCATCAATTACCACTTTTGAATAACTTAATGTTGCATAAATTTTTTCATATCCTCTGTATTTAAATACAAATGGAAAAACCTGATCTATTGTACATGTTGTAATTTTTTCATATAGATTTCGTGCTTGGTCGATTTTTTCAAACTCATCTTCTTCATTTTTCTCATTCAAATAATCTATTGCTGTTGAATGTAATAGTCCAACATGTTTATATCCTATTGTTTCTTTTATTCTGTCATATATTGCATTTATACTTATTCTTAATGGTAATATGAAAAATGTTTTATCACTATTGCTCCAGAGTAATGCCCCTTCTGTTTTTCCCATTCCGGTTGAGCCAATTACTATAACATTTTTATTTTTATTTGCTCGAGCAAATTGTTGCAAATCATTTGGTTCAAAATCTTGTTCTTTCATAAATCCTTCTACAAATTCTGATATTTCATCACTTGTTTCATTTTCAACAGGTATCCAAGCTGAACTACAATGGTCTAATCTATGTAATAAACCTTTCATTATGCAATAATCTTTATATATGTCATCAAATTCAGTTATTCTAGCTTGTCCTTCTACTATTCCTAAATAGGTTGTTTTTAATTCTGGTACTTTTATTTTCAATTCATTTTCTATTTGAGGAATATTTGGTTTCATATCTTCTTCTATTATTTCTTTTAACAAATCTGCATCTATGTGTATTGTATTATTTCTTTCATGATGATAATAAATTGCTTGATATACTAATTTTCTTTCTGTTTTGGTCAGCTCATATTCTTTATATGGCACAAACATTGGAGATATTTGTTCATGCTTTAATTGTTCATTATTAAATTTTGTAACTAATAGTGGTTCTCCTATTGCTTTTCTTATCGCATTTTGAAATCCTGAATAAACTTTTCCCGCATCGTGATATTTACATATTATCTCCATTAGTTGCCAAAATCTATCTTCTGGCATATCTATTACTTGTACTATTTTCGAACCATAAGTTCTTTTAAGAATTTCAAGATTCTCTAACAATTTATCAGTATGTTCTTTTACTGTTTCTATTGGATTTGATTTAGCATAATATTTATAATTCATTTTGAATCCTTTCACTATAAAAATAAATATTGTCTCCATCTTCATCTTGCAATACTTCATCTATACATTGATTTGTATGCTTTTCAACATATTTTACATTGACTTTGTTCCATTTTCTAATATCATCTTGTATTTTATATGTTGTATTTAATCTATAATTAATTCCTGCTATTTCGTCATCTATACATTCTGGTATATAAGCATTTTCTTTAACCTCTGATTCTTCGACCTCATTAACGTCTCCTAGAATTTTTATTGAATCAATCCTTACAATATCCTCATTTCTTCCTAATGTAAATGTTTCTATTCCATTTATTATATTTTGATAAATTTTGTCTATTATTTGATTTTCTGCTTGTACATGAATAATTAAATTTACATCTAATAATTGATGCACATTCCTTGGCATTGATGTTACTTTGTCTTTTCCTTTATACATTCTTAAATTCTGGTAGTTACTAAATATTCCTTTATAACTTCCTTGTACAGATACGTTCATTGGAAAGTATTCTCCTGGCTGTGCCTGAAGAATTTTATGGAACATTCCTATTATTGTTGAATATGGTGGCAATGGATATGTTTCAGCAACTTTAGTTGCAAATGGCTTTTTATAACATGCTGTTTCTTGGTATAGTTTTAGTTTTAAAATTTTCATTTATACCAATCCTTTCTTTTATGCTTTGTAATATTCGTTTACTCTTTCTTTTAAATCTTTGAAAAATTCTTCTATATTTGTTGTTTTTCCTTCAAAAATTTCTTCTATTTCTTTTTCATTTTTGAATGTATTTTTTAGCATTCCTACTTTTGTGTCATCAAAAATTGATTTATCTCCAATTGTTAAAGTTGTTGTATCTTCTAACATTCCTGTATCAATACTAAATTCTCCATTTTTTCCATTTAATTTTATTCTTCCTAAAAAGAATGGTGAATTTATGTCATACATTCCTCCTATTGCAAATACTGGGCTTAAGTTTTCCTCTCTTCCCCTTATTTCTCTATTTAATATTTTTACTATATCTAATAATTGATTTACTCTTTCTGTTTTTTCTTCATTTGATAGTTCTATATCTTTATCTTTTCCGATTTTTTCTAGGTCTATTGTTATTGTATATGTATAATAACTTAGGTGTTGTTCAATATTTGCAAGGTTTGGAAATTCATTAATTCTATCTGCCAATCCCTTGTTATTTAAAAAGTCCATATCACTTTTATAATCTTCTAATGATATTGCATTACTTAGTCTAACTGCTGCACTTCTTATATTTGATCCATCATTTTTTGCTGTTTTCATATATCCAAAAAGATCCATTTCTTGTGAATCTTGAATTGTCAATTTATCATCAAATTGAATTGTTCCTTTTTCTTTATTTACTACTTGTAAATTCCAATTAAATAATTTGTTTCCAAGTCTTACTATGTCATATCTTAATGCTTGTCTAGAAGCATATGTATAAACACTTCCATCCCCTCTTGTTAATTTTTTTAACTCAGATATATTGCCTATTCCCTCCCCATAGTTGAGACTTTCTGCTTTGAATACTAAAGTAATTGATAATCCTTTTTTATCTTTTATATTATCCATTTATTTTTTCCTCCTCTTTTTTCTCATATTTATTAGATATTAATCCTGCTAAAAAGCTATGTCCTATTGATTCAAAATCTAAACCTGTGGTTTGCATAGTTTCTATAAAAATTGGGGACACATCTTTTCCCATTGCCATATGTAATCTTATTACAATATCCATAAATTCTTTTTTGTTTCCTGCTTTTATGCTATTTAGCATTTTATACGTATATCCATCTAATTTATTATCTTCACCTTTATTTTTTAGTTCTGAGTGAATTTGCACACCTAAATTATAAACAACATATAATTTATCATTATTTTTTTTAATATCTTCCACTTCTTTTCCCTCCTTTTTTAAGGTGTTTAATATCATTCTTATTTGTGTTGCTAAAAATGAATTATACCCATTTTTCTTTTCACCTTTTTTTATTTCATCTCTTAATCTATCATTAATTATGTATTTTATGTCTTTATTTTTCATGATATAGTCAACTATTTGTATCCTATATCTGTAATCCCATATTTTTGATAATGTTCTTTCAGCATATTGCGTAAAAAATATTGATATATATCTTTTTATATTAAAATATTCGATTCTGCTATACGCTCCATATTCTGCTTCAATTTCTACAACAAATATGTTTTCTAATTGCCACATGCTTACTTGTTTATCTTGTTCTACAATATCTAATATTAATTCTGAATATGGATTATCATTTTTATTTTCATATCTCGATTTATTTCCAAAATTAATATTCGTTTTATATAGTCTATCTATACCCACATCATAATTTACAAAACTTAGTAATTGTTTTTCTCTATATTCTCCATTTTCTTTTATTGTTTTAGTTATTGTTGTCATTCCTGCTGGGATACAGAATAATATTAATTTGCATACATCACATATTGGCATATTTACATTTTTGTTCCAAAAGAAGTTTCTTGCATTGTCACTGCTTATAGCAAGTGGCACAAAATTTCCTTCTGAATAATTTGTTGTCAATCCTATTTCATTTTCACACATAGAGCATCTTTTTATTACTTTTTCTTTTAGATGTTTTTGTATATCCTCTATTGTTTTTGATTTATCAATATAATCTTTTTCTATTTTTAAATAGATTTTTTCTATTTCACGCTGTATACTGTAATTATAAAATAATATTTTATAAAAATCAACAGGAAATGTAAAAAACATTTTGAATTGGAGGAATAATATGAAAGTTACCGATGTAAAAACCTTTGTAACCGACTGTTTCCGCACAAACTGGGTGTTTGTGAAGGTCTATACCGATGAAGGGATAGACGGTGTGGGCGAGGCAACGCTCGAATACAAGGAAAAAGCGCTTCTCGGTGCGGTTGAGCATATAAAAGAATATCTGCTCGGCAAAAATCCGCTCGAGATTGAAAAACACTGGCACACAATCTACCGTGACGCATACTGGCGAGGCGGTGCGGTTCTTATGAGCGCACTATCCGCCGTCGAAACCGCTCTTTGGGACATATTGGGAAAATCGCTCAACACACCCGTATATCAGCTTATGGGCGGCAGAGCGAACGACAAGGTGCGTATTTATGTAAATGGTTGGTTTGCGGGCGCAAAAGAGCCGAAAGAATTCGGTGAAAAGGCGAAAATTGCCGCTCAAAAAGGGATTACTGCGCTAAAGTGGGATCCCTTCGGCAAAAATTACATGAACATCTCAAACAGTGAGCTGGACAAGGCTATGAGATGTGTAGACGAGGTAAGAAAAGCTGTCGGCAATGACGTCGATATCTTAATAGAGGGGCACGGCAGATTCAATATACCGACCGCGGTAACAATCGCAAAGGAGCTTGAGCAGTTCAAGCTGATGTTCTTTGAAGAACCTGTTCCGCCCGACAGTCTTGACGCTCTAAAAGAGGTAAAAATGCGCTCGAATATTCCCATTTCGGCAGGCGAGCGGCTCTATACCCGATGGGACTACCGTAAAATGTTCGATCTTGCGGCGGCGGACTATATTCAGCCCGATATATCGCACGCAGGCGGTATAAT
>OIYV01001035.1_pt1 | contig 13939 bp, 9 predicted proteins | sample 1588251 | NCBI WGS metagenome assembly OIYV01 (sample SAMN03283282) | human gut metagenome | biome: human-associated habitat; material: feces | host: Homo sapiens | place: Peru | collected 2012
GGGCGTTTAGCTGGAAAAACTTTAGATGCTGATGGAAATGTTGTTTATACTTTAACAATTCAAACTCGCGAACAACATATTAAACGTGAAAAGGCAACAAGTAATATTTGTTCAAATCAAGCGCTGATAGCTCTTTGTGCGACTGTTTATTTGAGTTTATTAGGAGAAAAAGGATTTAAACAAGCAAGTTATTTGTCAAGCAAAAATGCTCATAATTTAGCTGAAAAACTTCAAAATATGGGCGTTAAAGTTCTTTCTAAAGATTTTTATAATGAATTTTTAATTGAAGTTGAATATGCTGATGAGTTTTTATTAAAATTAAAGAAAAATGGCATCATTGGCGGATATAAAGTTGATGAAAAAACAATTCTTGTTTGTGCAACTGAAATGAATTCAAACGAAGATATTGAACTTTATATAAATTCTGTAAAATAAAAAAAATAGTCATGCTTAAATTTTGTAAATATTTGTAAATCTTTTTTGCTTAGGGCTAAAAAAACTGTTATAATTAGGTTACAGATTTGAAATGAAATCTCGTGATGGTAGCAATTTTTTAAGTGTTAGTGTTTTTAATATAACATAAGCAAATTTAGGATTTATATTTTGATTAACAAAGATACATTAATTAAACAAGAGAAAGAAATCTTATATAATAAGACTTTGACAACAAATCCTATTTCGGGTGCAGGTTTTATGCCTCGTATGTCTGCTTCTGTTGCAAGAACAACTTCAAACAGATTGTACGGTGGTTATAATTCAAATAATACTGACCGCGTTTTTGCTACAACTGATTTTAGAGAAATTATTAGTTCTTTAAGCTCTACATTGAAGGGCAAAACTAATATTGCTGATTTTTATAGCTCTTTACATTCTCTATTAGTAAACAAATTAGGCGCTCAATTTAGCGCAATTGGTTTATTCCAAGAAAAATCAAAATGTATCAATATAAAATTAACTGATAAAGTTAGTGGAACATATTCATCAAGAGTTTTCTTGTCAGATGATACAAATCCAATCGTTGAATGTTTCAATTCACAAGAAACAGTTATTAAAAAAGATTCAAAATTCTTAAAATTATCATATTTACAAAGCCCAGCAGTTGCTGTTATTCCTTTGATTTCAGTAAATGAGTGCTTAGGTGTTATGATTATTGGCGATAATAAAGTTGAAGAAAATGCTGATTTATATTCATTAATTGCTAGTCATTATGCGTTATTTATGCATAATGCTGAGTTAATGGAACAAGCAAATGCTCACGCAAATACAGATTCTTTAACTTCTTTACATAATCATAGAGGTTTCCAAGAAATCTTATCAACAGAACTTGAAAAAGCTGAAAAAGCAAAATCAACACTTTCTGTTATTATGATGGACGTTAATAACATCTCTAAAATTAATAGAGAATTAGGACACGCAAAAGGCGACGAAGTTATTAAATTAGTTGCGGAAAAAGTTAAACAAAACATTCGTTCAAATGATACTGCAGGTCGTTACGGTGGCGATGAAATCGCTATTATTCTTCCTGATACTGATACAAACGAAGCTAAATATTTAGCTGAATATTTAACATATAGCTTATCTTGTTGCTTTATAGATGATGTAGGACCAGTAAAAGTTTCAGTTGGTATTGCAAATTACCCACAATGTGCAAAAGATCAAGAAAAATTATTAGTTTCAGCAGAACAAGCAATGTATATTTCTCAATCTAAAGGCTACAAAGATGGTATGTCTGCAATTATCAGTTCTTCAGATTTCAATTTCTGGGACGATATGGCATTACATTCATTCGCAGAAGTTTTAACTAAACGTCATTCTCAATTAGGTGTAAACTTCGAAGAAGAATTAGTTAATAAATTTGCAAGTGAAGAAATCTCTTCTCAACACCACTTAGAAGAATTAGCAACTTCTTTAGCAGGTGCAATTGATGCAAAAGATCCATATACAAAAGGTCATTCAACATCTGTTTCTAAATATGCAGAAGCATTAGCTAGAGCATTAAACTTACCGGAAGCAGAAGTTCAAAGAATTAAGTTAGGTGCATTATTACACGACGTTGGTAAAATTGGTATTCCAGAAAGCGTATTAAAGAAACCAACTCACTTATCTGACGAAGAATGGGAAGTTATGAAGCAACACCCTACAATTGGTGCAGAAAAAGTGTTAATGCAAAATGAAGCTTTAAAAGATTTAATCCCAATGGTTAAATATCACCACGAACATATAGATGGTTCAGGCTATCCTTGTCAATTAAAAGGTGATGAAATTCCATTAGAAGCAAGAATTGTAGCAGTTGCTGATACATACCACGCTTTAATTAGTGATAGACCTTACAGAAAAGGTTTAGGCGTTGAAAAAGCTTGTGAAATTTTACAAGACGGCGCTGGTGTTCAATGGGATGCTGAATTAGTTAGAAAATTCATTCAAATTGCTCCATCATTAGCAACAACAATCTAAGATTTATAAAAAAAAGACCTTGAAAAAGGTCTTTTTTTTAGTTTATCTGAATGATTTTTAGTAATATGTAACAAAAAAAGCTTATTTTTAACATTAAATGGTTGTTTAAGGTTTCAAAATGTGCTATTATGGGCATATACTAAATATAAAAATGAAATTAAATACGAAATATTAAAAAAACGGAGGTTTTTAATATGGGCGAAATAACTTTTACAGGCTTAGCCTCAGGTATGGATACCAGTTCTTGGATTAATGCCCTTGTATCTATAAAACAACAATCTGTAACTAAATTACAAAATTCGAAGACTACTGTTGAAACATCTAGTAATGTTTTGAATACAATCAAATCAAAGGTGTCAACTTTGCGTTCTTCAATTGAAAAATTCACTGATGCCAAATTTGGTGGTTCTTTTGATGTGTTCTCTAAAAACAAAGTTACAACTTCAAAAAATAGTGTAGTTACAGCAAGTGCAACTGCAGATGCTGCAAGACAAGATTTAGACATTATTGTAAATAAATTAGCAACATCAACAAAAGCAACATCAACATTAGGTTCATCAGGTTTAATTAATGGTGATACAAAATTTTCTGAATTATCAGGCGGAAACGCAAAAACAGGCTCTTTGAGCATTTATGTTGACGGTAGCAAAAAATCAATTGATATTACAGAGGATGATACTATTGATGATGTTTTAAATAAAATTGTAGAAGCTTCAGGCGACACTGTTGAGGCAACTGTATCAGACGGGAAAATTTCAATCTCAGGCAAAGATGGCCGAAATGTTGTTGTCGGTGCGGCTTCAGATAAGTCAAACTTTGTTGCCGTTACAGGTTTGGTAAAGGATGCAGAAACAGGTGCATATGAAAGTTCATCAAAAATTTCAAGAATTAACACATCTTCTAAATTAGTAGATGCTTTCGATAATTTGACAACTGGTACTTTCAAGATTGGTAATGCTGAATTTACAATTGATGAAAATACAACCGTAAAAGGCTTGATTGCAAATATTAATAGAAGTGATGATGCTGGAGTTTCTGCATATTGGGATGCTTCTAAAGGCGAAATGGTTTTAACTTCAAAAACTGAAGGTGCATTCAATATTAATGTTGAAGCCGGAACAAGTAATTTTACAGATGTATTTGGTTATACATCAACTGTAACAGATGCAGACGGTAATACGTCATCAGTGTTGAATGACCAACAATTGGGTGAATATGCAGAGTTAATAATTAACGGTTCAACGTTGATTTCATCTTCAAATACCGTAACAAGCGAAATTTCAGGTATTGACGGTTTAACTTTAACTTTGAAGAGTGTATCAAAGGCTGATGATTCAGGTGAAATAACTCCTTCAAATGTTAAAATTGAACAGGATTCAGATGCTTTGTTAGAGGCCGCGAAGGCTTTTGTTAATGCATACAACGAAACTATTTCAAATATTGATGATAATACATCATATGGTGATGCATTATATGGCGATTCTGCTCTAACTTCTTTAAGAACAAATTTAAGAAGAACAGCAACAGCTTCAATAGATGAAGGTACAATGAAATTGTTATCTGATATTGGTATTTCGACCGGTAAAGCTACAAATTCAACAAGTACAGCAAGTGTTAATAAGTTAGAAATTGATGAAGAAAAATTCAAAGAGGCTCTAACAAAAAATCCTGATGCTGTAAAATCTTTACTTGTTGGTAATAACAAGGGAGAAAGTACATCTGGCGGTGTAATGAACAAGCTTGAAAAGATTGTTGAAGATTCGTTACAAACAACAACCGGATATTTTGATGCTAAGTCTAAATCGTTAGGTTCTAAAATAAAAACTTTAGAAAATTCGATTACATCAGCACAAAGTAGGGTTGATTCTTACAAAGCCCGTTTGGAAAAACAATTCAGCAATATGGAACAATTGATTTCTTCAATTCAAAAATCATATAGTCAATTAAGCATTTAGTGGATTAAATTGATTATAACAAACCACTTTTGATGGCGGCTTCGATATCGAGGTCGCCTTCTTTTACGTAGCCTTTTAGAGTTGGTAATATTATCTTGATTGTGTTATTTTCTGCTTTTTTATCAGTTTGCATAATTGCAATCATCTTTTTTGTTGGGAAGTTAAACTGTTTGTCTTTAAATCCAAATTTTCGTAATAATAAAGTTGCAATTTCTTTATAGTTTGCATCAATTAACTTTAAATAATGTGCATAATTGAAGATAAAGTACATTCCGTAAGAAACTGCAATTCCGTGTGTAAATTTCTTATAATTTGTTATTTTTTCCAGTGCATGAGCGTATGTATGTCCAAAGTTTAGTATTTTTCTTAGTCCTGCTTCTTTCTCATCTTTAGAAACAACAGAAATTTTTAGCTCAATGCAAACCTTTATAACTTTTTCAAGGAATCTTAAATCTCTATCCAATATTTTTTCAAAATGTACTGATAAGAAATCAAATAAGCCATATTCAAAAATTGCCTCGCAACTTTTTTCAATAAATGCATATTTTACAACTTCTGCAAGTCCGCTTTTAAATTGAAGATCGTCAAGAGTTTTTAAAAAATTCAAATTAATATAAACAGATTGAGGTTGGTAAAAAGCACCTACAATATTTTTGCCGTATTCTGTGTCAATTGCAACTTTTCCACCAACAGAAGAATCAACCGCAGCCAATAGAGTTGTTGGTACTTGTACGAATCTAATACCACGCATATATGTTGATGCAACAAAGCCTGCAAGATCTCCAACGACACCACCGCCGACGGCGATAATTGCGCTTTTTCTATTTAGACCTAATTTTTGGCAAGCTTTTAATATCTTTTGATAGTTGTTAAAATTCTTTTGAACTTCTCCATCTTTCAAAACGTATACATTTTCTTTTGGAAATCCAAGAGTTTGTGCATAAAGTTTATGCACTTTTTCGCTCATTACAACAATATATTTAGGATAGTCTAAATCACTCAAAATGCGTCCCATAAGCTCATCTAGAGGGTTCGTATCTATATAAATTGGGTATGATTTATTTTTTTCTTGAATCTCTACGTCTATTTTATTAGGCATTTTCAGCTATCCTTTTTTGAATTTCATCAATGATATTATATGGAGTTTTTCCATCAGTGTCAATAATTATGCTTGCTTTTTCATAATTGATTGCTCTTTTTGAGAGAATTTCTTCCACTTTTTCTACTCCAAAACCTTGTTTTAAAAGTGGACGATGAGTTTCTGATTTTATTCTATCAAATAACGTTTGAGCCATTGCTCTTAGATATATTGTTTTACCTGTTTTAGTTAAGATATTTCGATTTTCTTCTCTTTCAAAAGAGCCTCCACCAAGTGAAATAATTTGATTGTCATTTTGACAAAGTTCTCTTATGGTTTCGGTTTCTAAATCTCTAAAATACTTTTCGGAATATTTGGCAAAAATATCTGAAATTTTCATATCGGCTTTGTTTTCAATATAATCATCAACGTCAATGAAAGTAAAATTTGTCAATACTTCCTTTAATTTTTTTCCAATTGAAGACTTACCTGCGCCCATCATTCCAAGTAAAATAATATTATTTTTCATAATTTTTCTTAATTTCGTTTAAAGAGTCGCCACCGAATTTTTCCAATAATTCGTCTACTAAAATCCATGCGATTCTTGCTTCTGCAACTACTGCGCAAGCCGGCACGGCACAAGTATCAGAACGTTCAAAATGAGCTTCAGTCTGTTCTTTTTTGTATAAATCAACGGTTTTTAGCGGTGTACGCATTGTCGGAATAGGTTTCATAACCGCTTTTACAACAATCGGCTCACCATTTGTCATTCCACCTTCAATACCGCCAGCATTATTTGTTTTTCTGAAAATTTTGTTATCAGCAATGAATACTTCATCGTGCATTTGGCTTCCCATAAGTTCTGCGGCTTTTTCACCTGCGCCAATTTCAACAGATTTAACTGCAGGTATGCTCATTATTGCTTGAGCAATTCTTCCGTCAAGTTTTCTATCCCAGTGAACGTGAGAACCAAGTCCGATAGGTAAATTACCAAATATAACTTCAAATTTTCCACCTAATGTATCGCCGTTATTTTTAGCTTCATCAATTGCTTCTTTCATCATATCTGTTGCAACATCATCAGCACAACGTAGTTCAGAATGTTCTGCCGATTCCTTTAATAAAGTGTAGCTTTGAGGTAGAACTTCAGCTTTAACTTTGCCAATTTGAATTACATGAGAAAATCCAATGATATAAAATTCTTTTAATATTTGCTTCGCAATTGCTCCTACTGCAACCTCAATGGCAGTTTGTCTTGCGCTGGAACGTTCTAAAACATCCCTTAAATCTTCCAGTTGATATTTTATAGCTCCGGCAAAATCAGCATGTCCAGGGCGAACCTTTGTAAAAGATTTTTCAGCAACAAGTTTTAGAATGTCACGATTTTTTAAATCAACTTCTTTTACACTCATTGGAATGCGCCAATTGTCAAAGTCTTTGTTCATAATTTCCAGAGAAATTGGAGCACCAGTTGTTTTACCAAGTCTGACACCTGATTTTATTTCGCAAGTATCAGATTCAATTTGCATACGCTTTCCACGTCCATAACCAACTTGGCGACGTTTTAATTCATTATTAATAAAATCTTCGCTAATCTTAAACCCTGCAGGCACACCCTCGATAATTGCGTTTAAGCATTTACCGTGACTTTCACCTGAAGTCAAAAATCTAAACTTTTTCATTGTAAATCCTACTATTTTTTATTATTTGTCAGCATAACGCAAGAAAATTTGTTCTTTTGTTTGCATCATTTCTTCAACAATTTTCCATTGACCATTTGGTTGTTTTTGCCATATTTGATAAGTTTTTAACCAATAAGTATCTTTCATTGGTTGTCTTAAGGCACTAACTTTTACGCCGTTTGTAACTTTTGTTGCGTGAATGCTTGTATATTTGTTTGTGTATTTTCTTAATTTTGCTGTACCTTGGCTTAATTTTAATTGTTGAGCATATGTTTGCATATTTGTTGTTGCATTTACTGTTGTTCCGTCAGGTTTTACAACTTGACGAATAATTTTTGCTCTTGGTGAGTAATAACTCAATAAATTAGGGCTGTATGTGTTTGCAGCATATACATATTGATTAAATAAACTTTTTGCAGTAGCTAAATCATCAGCAAATACTTGTGTTGACGAAATTAATAACATAAACATTACTAATAAAAATTTCTTCATATTTTATCCTTTTTTATCCTTTGCGATAGTCCTAATCTTTCTTTAATTCTAGCATAAACAGAATAAATAAAAAGCCCCGTTTTACTAACGGAGCCTTTTATTTTTTATTACCTATTTCGGTTATTTTTTCAAGAAGTCAGGAATTTCAATGTTTGAAAATCCCGGTAAGTTATTAGATGCAGGTTCAGGAGAAGATTTCTTAGGAGCGCTGAATGCACCTGAGAAGAAATCTGCTGCACTTAATTGTTTTGTAGCTTTTTCTGCTTGAATTGCATTGTGAGCTTTCATTTCAAAACCTGTTGCAATAACTGTAATTTTGATTTCGCCTTGCATGTTTTCGTCTTGAACAGCACCGAAGATAACGATTGCATCTTCTTGAACTGCATCATTTACGATAGTCATAGCTTTAGTTACATCAGTTAAGCTTAAGTCAGGACCACCTGTAATGTTAACGATAACACCTTTAGCGCCGTCAATAGTTGTTTCTAATAACTTAGAGTCAATAGCGTTCTTAGCTGCTTCTTCAGCTCTGCCTTCGCCTTGACCGTAACCAATACCCATTAATGCTGAACCTGAAGCTTCCATTACTGAACGAACGTCAGCGAAGTCTACGTTGATTAAACCAGGAATTGTGATGATATCTGTGATACCTTGAACACCTCTTAATAGAACTTCATCAACTACTGCGAAAGATTCCATCAAGCTTAAGTTCTTTCTTTCACCAATAGCGCCTAACAAGTTGTCATTAGGAATAACGATGATAGCATCTACTGACTTTCTTAATTCATCAATACCTTCTTCTGCTTGTTTAGCTCTACGTTTACCTTCAAATTGGAAAGGTTTTGTAACAACGGCAATTGTTAAAATTCCTAATTCTTTAGCAATTCTGGCAACGATAGGAGCTGCACCGGTACCAGTACCGCCACCCATACCAGCTGTAACGAATACCATATCTGCGCCTTCGATAGCTTCAGTGATTTCGTTTTGAGTTTCTTCTGCGGCCTTTTTACCTACTTCAGGGTTTCCACCTGCGCCTAAACCATTTGTTAATTCTTTTCCTAATCTAATTTTATTTGGAGCTGCACCATAATTTAATACTTGTGCATCTGTGTTCATTAGATAGAATTCTACACCTGATAAACCAGATTTAATCATTCGGTTTACAGCGTTTCCGCCACCACCGCCTACACCAATAACTTTAATTTTTGCAGGACTAACTACATCTGGAGTTGGAATTGAATCCTCTTGTTGTTTGCTTGCACTAAAAAAATCTGCAGCTTTGTTAAAATTGTCCACTTTTATTCCTCTTTGTCTTTTCTTTCTCTTACTATTTTACATAAAAAAAATATCTAGTAAAGAACTTTTTGTGTTAATTATTATACAATCTTACCATTGTTTCAAGATGTTGGTATTTTTGTTAAAAAAAGTTTACATAGATTTTATATTAAAAAGGGGCCGCTAAAAGCAAGCCCCTAAACGTTTACGCCTCAATTATATAATTTAATAGAGTTCTTACTCCAACGCCGGTAGCGCCTGCAATGAATTCTTTTTGAGGTTTTTCGATAAATGCAGTTCCTGCAACATCTAAGTGAGCCCATTTTACATTATCTGTAACGAAATTTTGTAAGAATAAGCCTGCTGCAGAAGTTCCACCCCAACGTGAACCGGTGTTTTTCATATCTGCAATTTCACTCTTCATACTGTCAAAATATTCTTCAAACATTGGCATTTCCCAATATCTTTCGCCTGATTTTGCACCAACTTGTATCAATCGGTTAACTAAGTCTTTGTTGTTGCCCATAATACCTGATGCGTGAGTGCCCAAGGCTACCATACAAGCACCTGTTAGTGTTGCAATATCAATAACTTCATCAACATTTAATTCACAAGCATAGCAAAGTGCATCAGCCAATGTAACTCTGCCTTCTGCATCGGTGTTGTCGATTTCGATTGTTTTGCCATTTTTTGCTCTTAAGATATCACCCGGTTTGTATGCATTTGGTCCAATCATATTTTCGCAAGCTGCAATAATACCATGAACTTCGATGTTTGGTGAAAATTCTTTTAATTTACTCATTACGCCTAAAATGCAAGCTGCACCTGACATATCATCTCTCATTGTTAACATTGAAGATGCAGGTTTTAAGTCCATACCGCCACTGTCAAAGCATAAACCTTTACCAATAATTGCAATGCGTTTTGCTGGATTTTTAGGTGCATATTTTAAGTGGATAAATTTAGGTTCTTGGTGGCTACCTCTTGCAACAGCAAGAAATGCGCCCATTCCCATTTTTTCACAATCTTTTCTGTCATAAATTTTAGTTTCTAATCCTAAGCTTTTTGCAACTTCTGCTAATTTAGTCGGAGTTGAGTATTCAGCAGGTTCATTTGCAAGGTTTCTTGTTAATTCCATTGCTTCTGCTCTTTTTTGTCCCTTTTCAATTTTTGCTTTGTCAAGGTTTGTGTACAAGGTTTCAATGTGGTGTTTCTTTTCTGTTTTATATTTATCAAAAGCATAGTCACCAATCATTGCGCCTTCTGAAATCATATCTGCGTAATCAAAGTTGATGTCAGAAAAATCAACCGCAATGCTCTTAGCTTTCATTTGAATAGCTTTTTTTACTGCTTTTGCCATTGCTTCTCTAACTTTGTTGTTGTCTAAATCTTTTTCTTTACCTAAGCCAACAACTAGAACTTTTCTTGCAGAAATTTTTCCGTAAGTTTGAAGAAGATATGTTGTATTGAATTTACCTTCGAATTTGTCTTCATCAATAGCGTATTCATTAGCAATTGCGTTTGATGTTTTTTGCCCTTCAAACATATTTACCATTAAAATATCGCATTCTTGATTTTTTACATCTGAAATGATTTTAATTTCCATATATTTTTCCTTTCTTTTGAATTATTTTCTTTTATTCTAGCATTTTTTGCAAAGTAAATAAAACTATACATAAAACTATACAAATAATTATTATCATGTTAAAATTTAAGCAGTAGTAGTTAAATTTTTGAAAATATACGTAATGTAACTAACTTTTTAATATAATACAACTTAATAAGGGGATTGCTCGGTAGGATATATGTGCCGAGATTGCGTGTATTTGTAAAAAATAGAAAAGGTAAAGGTATTAAAGTATTATGAACTTTATTTCAGTAGTTGCGATCATTGTAGTCGTACTAATGGCTGTTGTATTCACAGCTGTCTTTGTTTCACAGCGTGCAAAGTACAAAGCTTTAGAATTTGAATCAAAGAAAAAACAAGAAGATTTAGCAGAAAAAGAACAATTGTTAGTTAAAGAAGCAATGATTAAGGCTAAAGATGCATTGCAAACAGAAAGAGAACAATTAAATGAAGAAGAAAGAGAAAGAAGACAAGAACTTTCTCGTCAAGAATCAAAATTAGCACAAAGAGAAGATGCATTAGAAGATAAAATTCAAGATGCAACTGAAAGAGAAGCTGCAGCTCAAAGAAAAATGGATGAGTTGTTAGAAAAAGAAGATTATTTAGCTGAATTAGTTCAAAAACAAACTTCTGAACTTGAAAGAATTTCAGGATTGTCAGCAGAAGATGCTAAAAATATGTTGTTAGAACAGTTAAAAAATGATTTAGCTCAAGAACAAATGCAATTAATCAGAGAAAACGAAGTAAAAATTAAAGAAAAGGCTTTGGAACAATCTCAAGAAATTTTATCAACAACAATGCAACGTTGTGTTATGGATCAAGTTGTTGAAAGTACAGTTTCTGTAGTTTCATTACCAAATGATGAAATGAAAGGTCGTATCATCGGTCGTGAAGGTCGTAATATCAGAACTTTAGAAACATTAACAGGTGTAGATTTAATCATTGATGATACTCCTGAAGCGGTTGTATTATCAAGTTTTGATCCCGTAAGACGTGAAGTTGCAAAATTAGCTTTAGAAAAACTTATTTCTGACGGTCGTATTCACCCTGTTAGAATTGAAGAAATGGTTGCTAAAGCAAAAGATGAAATTGAAAAGAAAATTCTTACAGAAGGTGAAAACGCCGCATTAGATATGGGCATTATGGGCTTAAACAAAGAACTTCTTAAAACTTTAGGTCGTTTGTATTACAGAACAAGCTATGGTCAAAACGTATTGAAACACTCTCTTGAAGTTGGTCATATAGCAGGCATGTTAGCTGCAGAATTAGGCGCTAATGTTAACGTTGCAAAACGTGCAGGCTTGTTACACGATATCGGTAAAGCTGTTGACCAAACTCAAGAAGGTACTCATATTCAATTAGGTGTAGAAATTGCTAATCGTTATGGTGAAAAAATGGAAATTATTCACGCAATTGAAGCTCACCACGATGATGTTACTGCAAATACTATTGAAGCAGTTCTTGTTAAGTTAGCTGATGCTATTTCAGCAGGACGTCCTGGGGCTAGACGTGATACATTAGAAATTTACATCAAACGTTTACAAAAAATTGAAGAAATTGTAAACAGTTTCAAAGGTATTAAACAATCATTTGCTGTTCAAGCAGGCCGTGAAGTTCGAGTAATTGTTGAAGCAGAACAATTTGACGATTTAGCTTCTCAAAAACTTGCAAGAGATATTGCAAAACGTATTGAAGACGAACTAGATTACCCAGGACAAATCAGAGTTACAGTTGTAAGAGAATTTAGAACAACTGAAATTGCAAAATAACAAAAACAAAAGGTGAAATGCATTTATGCAAGAACTGATTAAAATATTATTTTTTGGCGATGTAGTCGGTAGAATCGGTAGAAATGCCGTTACCGACTATCTTGCCGATAATAAAAGTAAGTATGACTTTATAATCGTGAATGCTGAAAACGCATCTCACGGTTTTGGTTTGACTCAAAAAAATTATAATCAACTTGCTAATGCCGGAATTAATTGTTTTACTTCAGGTAATCATATTTGGGATAAAAAAGAAATATTTAACTACATAGATGATGCTGACAAAGTTGTCCGACCGTTGAATTATCCGGAAGGTACAAGAGGAGAAGGTTTTAGAATTTTTGATGTTAGAGAGCACAAAATTTGCGTTATGAATTTCTTAGGTCGTGTATTTATGCAACCTATGGATTCTCAGTGGAAACTTATAGAAGAAAAGATTAAAGAAATAAAAGAAATTACACCAAATGTATTTGTTGATTTTCACGCAGAAGCAACTGCGGAAAAAATTTGTTTTGGTCGCTATTGTGCAAGTTTTGGTGTAAGTGCATTTGTTGGAACTCATACTCATGTTCAAACAGCAGATGAAAAAATTGTTAATGATATGGCGTATATTACCGATGCAGGTTTTTGCGGAGCTGAAGATAGCGTAATAGGTATGGAATATACAACTTCGCTTGCAAGAATGACAACCTGTATGCCGGAACGCTTTGAAGTGGCACAAGATAATGTTGCTATAATTAATGCGGTTGAGATTACCTTAGAGGCTTTAACAGGTAAGGCAACCAAAATAAAAAGAATTAATGAAAAAATAGTATATGAAAATAAAGGATTGGAGGTAGACTTTGATAATCAAAATAATCAAAAGTCCTGATGGGAGGTGGAAATAATGAAGCGTTCAGATTTTCACATCCACACAAATTATTCTGATGGTGTTTTTACACCTGAAAAAATTGTAGATACAGCTTTAGATGCCGGTTTACAAGCTATAGCATTAACAGATCACGACAATATTTTGTCTTATGATATTGCTCAAAAATATTTAAAAGAAATCGGAAAACAAGATGAACTTGAAATTATTCAAGGGGTTGAAGTAAACACTCTTTATAAGAACTATGAAGTTCATATTTTAGGCTATTTTATGAATCCTAACGACGATGATTTTCAAAAACTTATGAAGGCACAACAACAAGCCAGAATTAATCAAACTATTGAAATTATAGATCTTTTAGATAAAAAAGAAAACATAAAAATTACTTTTGATTCTATCAAAGCGCAAGTTGCAGAAGGCGGTAGTATAGGACGTCCGCATATTGCAAAAGCAATTACAAATGCAGGCGGAACAAACAGTGTGATAGAAGCATATAGTAAATATATTAATGACAATTCACCTGTATATGTACAAAGAAAAACTGTTTCTCCACAAGATGCAGTCGAAATTATTTATGATGCCGGTGGTGTTCCTGTAATAGCACATCCACATGACATTGACATTGCAGAAGATTTAATTAAAGACTTAAAAGCTGCTCTTGAGAAAAACGACTTAGATGAAGTTAAAGAAAAGAAAGAAAAACTACAAGAAAAAGCTATGGCACTAGCAACTAAAGTATACG
>OIYV01001036.1_pt1 | contig 13931 bp, 16 predicted proteins | sample 1588251 | NCBI WGS metagenome assembly OIYV01 (sample SAMN03283282) | human gut metagenome | biome: human-associated habitat; material: feces | host: Homo sapiens | place: Peru | collected 2012
GCCTCAAATGAAATGCAAAGCATTTTTGCAATGTTAGTTATGCCTGCAACAGTATTAAGCTTAGTTGGATCTTATTTGATTAATCCTTTTCTTAATAGTCTAAACGAAAACTATAAAAAAAATAATATAAAAAAATTTAACAATACAGTTAAAAAGATATTAATTTGTTTGTTTTTAGTAGGAGTGTTAGCGTTTGTGACTTGCTTTTATATAGGAATTCCAGTTTTAAATATAATCTATAGAATCAATTTAAATAAATATAAAATTGATTTATTTGGTAAATTTAAAAAAATAGTATTTAAAATGATACCGATAGTATTGTTGCTAGTTGTTGTATATATAATATTGAATACTTTTGATATATTGCCCGAACAATTAAGAACTTATGGTTATTTCAGGATTAGTGATAGTTGGGGCAACAATAGAGGTAATATTTGGAGAGTTGGTGTTTATGCTTTTATAGCTTTTGTGATTGATCATCCTTATGTGTTGTTTCTTGGTGCTGGTCCAGATCAATATGCTAATATGATTTTTACTTATAATTATGAAGAGGCTGTGGTTCAAAGAAGTACAGTGTTTGTTTCTTGTGCCCATAATGAATTTTTAAATACTTTATGTAATTATGGAATACTGGGTTTTATTAGTTTCTACGGCTTTTGGTATTTTGTAATTTTTGATAAGAAAAGAGAGATACTGCAAAAAATAGTTTTTGATAATAAGATTGCACCAAATAATAAAATTACATTGACAGATTTTGAAAAAGAGGGAAAAGAAATTTATAGTGTTAAGGATGAAAAAGGAAGGGATGAACATGATATCACTTCAGACTAGAAATGTATATTCTGAAATTTTTGAATTATTAAAACATATTGATAAAAACGATTTAAACAGAGTTCCAATGGATGTATTAGCTGTAATAAAAGAAAATAGAAATGTGGAATATATACCAAATATTGATTTTCAAAATATTAATGACTCTTTAAGCAAAAGGGCACGTGCACTTTATGTGTGGTTATATACAACATATATGGTTGAGGATAAGGCTGAAAAGGATAGAATTAAAAAAGTATTATATGATAATGAAATGGAAAAGAATAAAAATGTATCTTATGATATATTTAATAAAAGCAATGAAAAAAAGAATAATAAAAAAGACAAAGAGGTAGTGCTTTATAAAAAAGAAAGCTTCATTAAAAAAATAATAAGCAAGATAAAAGAAATATTTAAAAAGTAGGTGATAAAAAATGGCAATTAATTTTGAATATTACAGAGTATTTTATTATGTAGCAAAATACAAAAAAATATCATTAGCGGCAGAAAAATTATATGTTTCCCAACCAGCGGTAACTCAAACTGTACAAAAATTAGAAGAACAATTAGGTGGTAGTTTGTTTGTTAGAACAAAATCAGGAATAGAATTAACAGAAACAGGAAAAATGTTATATGAGTTTACAAGTCAAAGTATAGAGACATTGGATAATGTTGAATATAGATTTAGCAAATACGAGAATCTTGAAGAAGGTGAAATAAAAATTAGAACAGGTAGTAACGTTGCAAAAATGATTTTGTATGATGCACTTGAAAAATTTGGAAAAGACTTTCCAAATATTAAAGTAGAAATTGCAACAGGTGCACCAAATCAATCAGTAGAGATGCTACATACAGGACAAATAGACATGGTTCTTGTGTATTTGCCATATGAAGTCGAATATAGCAATTTGCAGACAACAGAATGTGCTAAAAAAGAGTATGTATTTGCTATGAGCAAAAAATATAAAAAAGAGAACAAGGTAGTTGTTAAAAATATTTCGGATTTAAATAATTACTCATTAATCTTGCCAAAGAAAAATTCTGCAATTAGAAGAATTTTTGATAGTAAATTTAAAGATATAATAATTTCTCATCATTATGAAGTTGCTCAAGAGCAGATGAAGAAAGAGTTTATTTTAAGGAATATGGGAATAGGTTTTATTGTAAAAGATGAGATAATTGAAGAATTAAAAAATGGGGATTTAATTGAAATAGAATTGCCGGAATCAAAGGTTGAAGGTTCAATAGGGGTAATCACTTTAAATAAAAAACTTAATAATTTTGCAACTAATAAATTATTAGAATATATGAAATAAAAGATAAATACATGTTATAAGCTAAATTTATAGCATGTATTATTTTTTTTAATTTTACTTATAAACAGACACATGCTATACTGATTATATAAAGTAAAAGAAAGGGAATGATATTAATGAAAGATAATTTGAGTAGTATTACAGAAGATGAATTGTTCGTGGATCATAGTAAATATTGTACAGCATATAAGATACATAATAAGACATTACAGATATTAGAAATGAATGATTATGGTGAGATTGAAAGAGAAGATTTATATTACAGCGAAAAAGACAACCTATTAGAAGAAGAACTTAATAAGGCAGCATTAATGTTTGGTGGAAAATTAAAATTAGATAAAAATGTAATATTACATGTTTTTGAAAAAATGTATAATTCAGAAATAATGTATTTTCTTTCTCATGAGGATTATCATAATTTATGTAATGATAAAGATTTTATATTAGATTTAATGGAACATTCTGGAGCAATATGTGAAATTGCATGCTATGCAACAGAGGGCGTTATTAAAAGTATTTTCGAGGATAAGGAATTATTAGAAAAAATTTATAATAACGAAATTTTAAAAGAATCTAATTTAGACAGTGAAGAAGTATTAGCAGCTTTTATAACTCAATTAATTAGATGTGATGGGTTAAATAATGATAAAAAATTTATGGAAAATATAATAAAAATTGTTGCTCATAATAATAGAAATGGGACTTTAAACGATGCATTAATTCATGTTTTAGTAAATAAATGTGAAAACATGTTTAATGATAAAGGCTTTACAAAAAGTGTATTTAATTTATTAGAAAGAACAGATAAAGGTAGATGCTATGAGAATAGCAATTTAATGTTTGAATTAGCTGCTATTATGTTAAAAACGCCAGAACTAGCTTCAAATGAAGAATTAGCATATAGATACATTTACAATTTTGCATCTTGCAAAAATATTGACAAAAACCTATTAAACAAAAAAGCATTTTTAAATCGTATACTTGATGAACTCGGTGAATCTACTGGAAAATTTGATTTGCCAATAGAGCTTTCCAATGATGCAAATATTGTAGAAAAATATTTGAAATCAAGAGATGTTAGTGAAATAAATCTTATTTTTAATTCAAGCACTTTTTCAGATATATTTGAAAAAGTTTACGGTGAGAGCATGATTTCTTACATAAAAAGTGACATATCTGAAGTGTTAGAGAAGAATAAATCAATTGTTATTAGTGAAGGTGATATTTCAAAATATAATGATGCAATAAATGTATTACAGCAATGGGCAGAGGATAATGATTTAATAAAAATAGGACATAAATTAAACATTATAGAAGCTCCAGCAGGTAAAATTGTTAAAGGACAATTAAACATTGGTAATGGAGTAAAAGGTAGAAATACTGTAGATTACCACTGGGTGGATGATGATTTTAAACCTACAATAGTGTTGGATGAAAATGGAATAGAAGATGTATTGAAAAGTATTCCTATTGACAATAGGGAAGAAATAGATGCAAGACAAGAATTGGTTGACAATACTTTTTTTAATGAAATTGTAGATTTAGCCAATAAGAAAAAATTACTAAAGCAAAAAGAGATATCTGCAAATGAATTATTAAATCAATATGAAAAATTAAATAGAAATAATGACAAGAATTTAAACAAGGAATAAAAGGTGGAGTATAATGGAATCTCAAATAAATAGTTTTAGAGAGTCATTAAGATATAATGAAGGCTGTGATGTTGTTAAATTATTAAAAATTCAGGGAGAATTGGAAAAAGACGAAATTAATAAAACAACAATAAACAAATTAATAAAAGATTTGTCTGAATGCGAAAAAAGAAGAATTCTACAAATGTATGTTAATCAAATTGAATTATTGAATGATGCTATTAATAATTATAGGTGTAGAATAATTAATGAAAGAAAGAGATTACATAAGTAAATTTTAATCATATAAATAAAACAAACTAATGGCTGACTATTAATAGTCAGCCATTAAACATAGCAATCTGTTTAGTCATTTATATCATGATACAGTTCGAATGAAATTCCTTTGGTGCGGATGAAGGGACTTGAACCCCCACGTCGTTGACACTGGTTCCTAAGACCAGCGCGTCTGCCAGTTCCGCCACATCCGCATATTTAATAGTAAAATAAAGTAAAACTTTACATTACAAAAATAATATTACCATAAACACTATTAAATTGTCAAGAGGTTAGAAAATAAAATTTAAAAATAAAAATTTAAAAATCTTATATCAATTTGCAGATATAACCAAAATATGTTATTATACATCTAACACATATATCAGATGAGAGATGAAAAACAAAATTAAAATAATTTTAAAAAATCCCAAAATTAGAGATAAATAGGAGAAATAAAAAATGTTACACAAAATGAAATTAAAAGAAAGTCCATTTGAAAGAATAAAAAATGGAACCAAAACAGTAGAGTTCAGACTATATGATGAAAAAAGAAAACAAATTAATGTAGGAGACAAAATAGAATTTTCAAAATTACCAGATTTACAAGAAAAATTAGTAGTTGAAGTATTAGATTTATATCATGAAAACACATTTAAAGAGTTGTTTGAAAAATTAAACACAAAAAATTCAGATAAAGAAGAAATCGAAAGAAAAGTAGAATCAATGTATTCAATATATTCTCCAAAACAAGAAAAAGAATATAGTGTGTTAGGAATAAAAATTAAAATAGATGCAGAAGAATTAAAAAATAATATACAAAAATATAATCCATATAACGAGCAAGAAGAAGTTGAGAAAAATATAATGTTAAATTATTTCAACATATTTGATGATGTATTAACTAGACAAAATGAAATAGGGCATTTTACAAGTTCTGCATTTGTCTTAAATAAAGAAAGAACAAAAATATTAATGATATACCATAAAATATATAATTCATGGGGATGGGTTGGAGGCCATAGTGATGGTGATAGCAATCTTTTATATGTTGCAATGAAAGAAGCAAAAGAAGAAACTGGAATAAAAGATGTTAAACCAATTTTAGATGATATTTATTCTTTAGAGATAATTAATGTAAATGGTCATATAAAAAGAGGAAAATATGTTGGCTCACATGCTCATTTAAATGTAACATATTTATTAGAAGCAGATGAAACAGAGGAAATAAGAATAAAAGAAGATGAAAATAGTGGAGTAAAATGGGTTCCTATAGATGAAATTTTAAATGAAAGCTCAGAAGTTTGGGTTAGAAATGTTGTGTATTCAAAAATTATTCAAAAAATGAAAAAGGATGGTATTGTATCATAATAAAAGAAAGGAGATTTTTTAGTGGATATTCCAGTAAAGAAAAATGAAAAATACATAGTAGATATAATAGATAACGGTTATGAAGGAGAAGGAATTGCTAAAATAGATGGCTACACAATTTTTATACAAGGTGCAATCAAAGGTGAAAAATGTGAAATATTAATATTAAAAGTAACATTATCACATGCTTTTGGAAAAATAATAAATATAATAGAAAAATCAAAATATAGAGTTGAACCGGATTGTGGAACATATAAAAGATGTGGAGGATGTAACTTAAGACATATTGAATATGAAGAAACACTAAATATGAAACAAAGAGTAGTTGAAAATTTAGTAAATAGAAATTTGGCAAATATCAATCAGAAGAATAAAATAAAAGTGCTTCCAACACTAGGTATGGGGAATCCTTACAATTATAGAAATAAAGCGCAATTTCCAGTAGGGCTTGATAAAGAAGATAAACCAGTTATGGGAGTTTTTGCTGAAAGAACACATGAAATAATCCCTATGAGAAATTGTTTAATTCAAAATTATTATTCAGAGCAAATTGCAAATTTTATTTTAGGATATATAAAACAAAATAATATAAGTGTGTATAATGAAAAAACAGGAAAAGGTTTGGTTAGGCATATTGTAATAAAGGTTGGAGTTAGAACACATGAAATTATGTGTGTTTTGGTTATAAATGGAAAAAGTTTTGAACAAGAAAAGCATCTGGCGAAAAGTATTATAAAAGAGTTTCCGGAAGTAAAAACAGTTGTAAAAAATATTAATATGAAAAACACTAATGTTATTTTAGGTACAGAAAATATAACTTTGTATGGTGATGGATATATTTATGACATTTTAGGAGAATATACTTTTAAAATATCACCATTATCATTTTATCAAGTAAACCCAGTTCAAGCAGAAGCATTGTATTACGTAGCAATTGAAAAGGCAAATTTGAGTAAAAATGATGTTTTATATGATTTATATTGTGGAATTGGAACAATAGGGTTAACAGCTTCTAAGTTTGTAAAAAAAGTTTATGGAATTGAAATAGTGGAACAAGCAATTGAAGATGCAAGGGAGAATGCTAAGTTAAATGGTATAGAAAATGCAGAGTTTTTTGCAGGAGATGTTGAAAAAATATTTGATAAAATCATGAAAGAAAAGCAGGATTACCCTGATGTGGTTATTGTTGATCCTCCTAGAAAGGGATTGGATATTAATACGGTAGAAACTTTGCTTGCAGTTGAGGCTAATAAGATTGTGTATATTAGTTGCAATCCTGCTACAATGGTTAGAGATATGTGTAGGTTGAGTGAAAAGTATGAGATTGGAGAGATACAGCCGGTGGATATGTTTCCGTTTACGAGCAACGTGGAGTGTTGTGCGGTATTATACCTAAAGTAATTTCACAAATCGTTGATTTTTAACAAAATATATGTTACAATAAATAATATTACTTTATGGAGGGAAGTTCTTATGAATATAAGAAAAAAAGAGATGTACTACTTTATTTGTATTTTAAATGAAGTATTTGATTCAAATGATCTGGATGAAAAAAATGCTAAAGTACATTTAACCCGGGAGTTTCCGGAATGCTTTAGAATCACATTTTATTGTGGTGAAAAAGCAATGACAACCAAGCACATTTTTTTTCATACTAATTTTTCTTTAGGAACGCTAACGAGAATTGTGCTAAGGGAATTTCCAAACATTAAACATGCAAAAAAAAGAAAAGACAGATGGAATAACCCATCTGTAGCCTTTACTAGCTAATTTCAAAAAATCGGAGATAACTAATCTCCGATTTTTTGTTTAAAATAAAAAGATACTAAAATTTATGCTATCTATTTTAATTATCATACTTGAAATTATAATGATTTGCGATATAATAATTTCATAAAAATTAAACTATATATGGATGATAAAAGTGAAAAAGAAAAAATATAATTTTATATTGTTATTTTGCAGCAAAAAGACAAAATATTCTAAATAAAGAGGCGGAAAATGAGTAAAATTTCTAATATGTTAAACATGTTACAAATACTAAAAGATAAAAAAATACACAGTATTTCAAGTATATCACAAGAGCTAGAAGTATCAGATAGAATGATAAGACAATATAAATTAGAATTAGAACAAGCAGGGATATACTTAAAATCATATACAGGAAAATATGGTGGATACCAGTTGTATGAAAACAGTAATTTTCTAAAAATAGAAGATGAGATAAAAGAAGAAATATATATTATTATGAAAAATGCCATAAAAAATAAAAATAAAGTAAAAATGAAATTTCTTTCTGTTAATTCAGGTATAACAGAAAGAATTATACATCCTGCAGAATTATTTATATATATGGACAAATGGTATATTGCTGCTTTTTGTGAACTAAGAAAAGAGATAAGGTTATTTAAACTAGATGATATAAAAGAATATGAAATATTAGAAGAAAAATTTCAAGTAAAAAATTCTATAAAAAAATAATTGTGACATTAATATTTCCGAAATACATGATATTATAATAAAAGATAATAAGTATTTTATAAATTAAAAAGAAAGAAGGAATTGTAATGGAAGAAATAGTTTTTGTAACACATAACAAAGGAAAAATAGCAGCAGCAGAAAGGCAATTTAAAAATATAAATTTTAAAGTATATGAATATGAATTAGAGGAACCACGAAGTGATGATGTTAAATTTATTTCTAAATATAAAGTTATGGAAGCATATAAAATTGTAAATAAACCATGTATATCACAAGATAGCGGATTTTGGATAGATGAGTTAAATGGATTTCCACGCTCATTTGTAAATTTTTCTTTAGAAACATTAGGAATTGAAGGATTACTAAAATTAATGAAAGGAAAGAAAAATAGAAAATGTAGATTTGTGGAATGTTTATCATATTATGATGGAAAAGAATTACATCAATTTATAGGAAAACATGAAGGAACTTTAACTGAAAATGTGTTAGGAAATGATTCAAATAAAAAATGGTCTGATTTATGGTATATTTTCAAACCTGATGGATATAGTAAAACACTAGCACAAATGACTGATGAAGAGCGTGATAATAGAGTTAGATATAATTCTGTTAGTTCATTAGAAGAATTTAAAAAGTGGTACAATAGTGAGAATGGGAGCCATATATCAATCAAATAGTTATTACAAAAATTATATTATAAAATTTAAAAATAACAAAGGAGACAAACAATGATACCAAGCAACTGGAATAAAGAAACGTATCAAGATTTCATAAAATATCTAACAACTATAAAAGATGAAGAATATAAAAAATTTCATAGTTCACTATGTTTAAACTGTAAATATGAAATGTTAGGGATTAGATTACCACATATGCGCAAAATAGCAAAAGAAATATCAAAAACTAACATAGAAGAATTTTTGAAATTTGTACAAGATAATTACTATGAAGAAGTTATGATACAAGGGCTTGTTATTTCTCATATAAAAGATGAGAAGATGTTTTATAAATACTTCAAAAAACACATAAAAAAAATTGATAATTGGGCATTATGTGATACATTTTGTAATTCAATAAAAATAGTTAATAAATACCAAGAAAAATATTTTAATGAATCAATAAAATTAGCTTTAAGCCAACAGGAATTTATATCTCGTGTAGGAATTGTTACAATACTTAGTCATTTTGTGAAAAAAGAGTATTTAAATACAATATTTGAAACATTAAATAAAATACAATCAGAAAAATATTATATAAATATGGCAGAAGCATGGCTTGTATGTGAAATGTACATTAAATTTCCAATTGAAACACTTGGGTTTATAAAAGATAATAAGATGAATACATTTACTTATAATAAATCAATTAGCAAAATTAGAGATTCATATCGTGTTAGTAAAGATGAAAAAGAATTTTTAAATACATTAAAAAAATAGCAAAAAAGAAGTATTAAAAAATTTAAAAAGATTAAAAATATGTATAAAAAACATGAATAATAGAAAGGAGCAATTGCACATATGTTATATCCAAAATTTTTACAAAAAGGGAATATAATAGGAGTTCCAGCACCATCAAGTGGTGCATATAATGAGTTATATGTAAATAGATTTGAAAATGCAAAATTAAACTTACAAAAAATGGGATACAATTGTATTTTATCAAAAAATATATTTGCAAATACAAAGGCAAGAAGTGCGCCTGCTAAAATAAGGGCAGATGAAATAAATGAGATGTTTGGAAACAAAGATATAAATTTTATAATGTGTGCAGCTGGAGGAGAATTTTTGGTCGAAATATTGCCATATGTGAATTTTAATAAATTAATTGAGAATCCAAAATTTATACAAGGTTTTTCAGACCCAACAGGCTTGTTATTTCCAATAACAACAAAATATGATATAGCAACAATATACGGAAATAATTTTGGAGAATATGGTGCAGAAGTATATGATAGAAGTGTTATTGAAAATTTAGAAATATTACAAGGAAACTTAATAGAACAACAAAGTTATGAATTATATGAAAATGAAAGAGTAGAAAGAATAACAGGTTTAGAAGGTTATAATTTTACCACTAAAGTTGAATGGAAGGTATTAGATAATAAAAAAGCAAATATAACAGGTAGAATTATAGGAGGATGTTTAGATATAATTTCAGAACTTGCAGGTACAAAGTATGATGGAACAAAACAGTTTAATGAAAAATACAAAGAAGATGGTATTATATGGTATTTTGATAATTGTGAATTATCAAAAGAAGAACTTATTCGTACACTATGGAAGTTAAATGAACTTGGATATTTTAAATATACTAAAGGTATCATATTTGGTAGAAATGGAGCAGAAATTTCTTGCTTAGATTATACTATGGAAGAAGCACTTAAGGATAGTGTTATTTATGAATTAAAAATTCCTATAATTTATGATGCAGATGTGTCACATAAAGGACCTTGTTTTACAATTATAAATGGTGCAATAGCTAGTATAAAATGTGAAAATGAAAAAGGAAACATAAGATTTAAACTTGTATACTAGTTGACAATAATTCCAAAATATGCTAATATAAAAACATATTAAGAGTATACCTAGAGTAAAATCGAGCGGTATAAAAGTGCAATAGCACTTACACAGAAACAGGATAAACAATCCTTGCGGAGGAGTCTTAAATGATTTCTTTGCAAGGATTGTTTGCATTTGTTTAACACATAAAGGGGGGATTTTTATGAATGCAATAGAAGTAAATAATTTAACAAAACAGTTTAAAATCAAAGAAAAGGAAAAAGGTCTAAAAGGAAGCATAAAATCAATGTTTAATCCAAAATATAAAACAATAGAAGCGGTAAACGACATTAGTTTTAATGTAGAAAAAGGAGAAATACTTGCTTTTATAGGACCGAATGGAGCTGGAAAGTCAACTACAATAAAAATGCTTACAGGAATTTTATATCCTACTAATGGAAATATTAATGTATTAGGAATAAATCCAAGTAAAAATAGAAAACAATTGGCATATAAAATAGGAACAGTTTTTGGACAAAAAGAACAATTATGGACACACCTAACACCATATGATAATTTCAAATTTTTTGGCGCAATTTATGATTTAAAAGATAGTGTAATTGAAAAAAGAATAGAAGAATTAAATGTAATGTTTGAATTACAAGATTTTATAAATAGACCAGTTAGAAATTTATCATTAGGTCAAAGAATTAGGTGTGAAATAGCAGCTTCACTAATACATAAACCAGAAATTTTATTTTTAGATGAACCAACAATAGGGCTTGACCCAGTTGTTAAACAAAATATAAGAGAACTAATTAAAAGAATGAACAAAGAATATAAAACAACAATATTTTTAACAAGTCATGATGTTGGAGATATAGAAAAATTATGCAAAAGGGTTATTATAGTAAATCACGGAAAAATAATTTTAGATGATTCTATGAATAATTTAAAATACAATTATTTAAATAAAAAAATAATTGAGGTAAAAATGAAGGAAAAAATAAATTTAAAAAGTGAAGATGGAATAACTGTTTTAAAAGCAAAAGATTATAATATAAAACTAGAAGTAGATTGCACTAAGAAAAATATATCAGATGTTATTAAATTATTAGATACAGATAAAATTATAGATATAAACATTTCTAATATACCATTAGAAGATATTATTACCAATATTTATAAAAGATAGGAGTTGATATAATGAAAAAATATTTACATATATATACAACTACTCTAATCGAGTCAGTTCAATATATCTCAAGTGTACTTATAAGTTTTATTTCTTTTTCAGTAATAATATATGTTTTCATAAATCTATGGCAATACATATATCAAGATCCTAATCAGTTAATTAATGGATATTCAGTAAATCAAATGATTTGGTATGTTCTTATCACTGAAATTTTATGGTGCGGAACAAAAAACAAAACATTATTAAATCAAATTAGTCAAGATATAAAAACAGGAAATATAGCATACAACATAAATAAACCATACAATTATATATCATATATTATATCAAGAAATTTCGGAGAGATAACAATAAAATTTATTTTGTTTATAATATTTGGAATTATAGTAGGTGTAACATTTATTGGAAAAATACCAGGTTTTCAATTAAAAAATATTCCGCTAATACTTATTTCAGTAGTATTAGGAGTAACAATAAATTCATTATTAAGAATGATAATAAGTATAATATCATTTTGGATTGAAGATTCAAGACCATTTCAGTGGATTTATGACAAATTGATTTTAATATTAGGAACCATTTTCCCAATAGAGATGTTTCCTGTATGGCTACAGCCAGTGATAAAAATTACACCAGTATATGTTATTACATATGGACCAGCTAAATTGATAATTGATTTTAGTGTTGAGATGTTTTCTAAAATTATAGTAGCACAGGTAATTTATTTACTAATATGCAGTGCAATATTAATGTTTTTATATAATAGAGGAGTGAAAAAATTAAATGTAAATGGGGGATGAGAATGAAGAATAAAATAGTTAATCAACTAAAATTAGTAAAACTATCAATAAAATATAATATAATGAAACAAATGACAAATAAAGTAACTTTTATAACAAATATAATTTTTATGATTTTAAATGATGCAAGTTTTATTATTCAATGGCTAATACTGTTTAATATAAAAGAAGATTTTGGAGGATATACAATAAATAATGTATTAATTTTATGGGCACTGTGTGCAACAATTTATGGAATAGCACATTTATTTTTTGAAAAAGCATTTACATTATCAGATTTAATAATAACTGGAAAACTTGATTCATTTTTGGTGCAGCCTAAAAACGTTCTTATAAGTGTAATTACATCTAATTCAAGTATTTCAGCAATTGGAGATATTTTATATGGATTTATAATTATATTATTTTGTAAAATTTCAGTAATACAGTTTTTACTGTTTGCAATATTTTCAATTACAGGATGTTTAATATTAACAAGTTTTACAATAATTTTAAGTTGTTTATCTTTTAAATTTGTGAAAGGTGATGTTATAGTAGATGCCCTAACTGGTGCAATAATTAGTTTTGGAACTTATCCAGATACAATATTTAAAAAATCTGTTAAATTAATTTTTTATACAATAATACCAGTTGGAATAATAAGTTATATGCCAGCACATACAATTTTTAATTTTAATATTTGGAGTTTTTTGATTTTAATTATAATCACCATTTTTAGTGTTATTTTGGCATTTTGGATATTTAATAAAGGATTAAGAAGTTATTCTTCAAGTAATTTGATGGAAGCTAGGAGTTAGTAAAAATGTGACTTTATTGTTAATGAATATGTTGAAAAAATCAAAAAGTATAAAGATATAATAAACATACTATTTTGTAATTTAGATGAGTATAGAGTTTTACAAGAATACATTAAAAACATTCCCATTGTCATAGTAACAAATAATAAGAATCCAGTAATAATAAGACAAAATGAGAAATTTTTCTGTTATTAATCTCGACAGTGAAAAAATATTAGTATATAATTTAAGTAATCAACAAGTTGCATATAATGATATAGAAAAACATATGGAACGACAAATATGCAGAATAATAAAAACATATAATGAATTTAAGGAGGAATAATATGGATTTAAAAAAAATTCAAAAAGAGATTTTTCAAAACAAACTGAACAAGGGGTTTAACACAACAGATGTAAATAAAGAATTCTGCTTACTATACGGTGAAGTGGCTGAAGCATATGATGCATATAGAAAACATAAAGATGATTTAGGAGATGAATTGGCAGATATAGCAATATATTTATTAGGATTATCTGAGATGTTAGGAAAAGACTTAGAAGATGAGATATTTAATAAAATGGAAATAAATAAAAACAGGGAATATAAAAATGTAGATGGAACAATGATTAGAATTAAAGGCTGATAAAAAAGAGAGGTAAAATATGTAAATACAACCCCCACGCGAACACAATTAAACAAAAGTATTCACATGGGGGTTCATTATGAAAAATAGTGATAAAAATGTAAAAAAATATTGAATAAAGAAAAAA
>OIYV01001037.1_pt1 | contig 13925 bp, 8 predicted proteins | sample 1588251 | NCBI WGS metagenome assembly OIYV01 (sample SAMN03283282) | human gut metagenome | biome: human-associated habitat; material: feces | host: Homo sapiens | place: Peru | collected 2012
AAAGCAAAATATTATCTGCGTTTTTAATTTGGTTTATCGAACCACGGTTTTTTGAAGTTTCTTCAAGTGCTTGTTTGAAAATATGATAATTTATGTTTTTGTACTGAAGTTTTGTAAGAATATAAATATCATAAAAATCTCTCATTCGAGTATTTTCAGTTGCTCTTGAAATAATTGATTCAATTTTTTCAGCTAAAACAGTTTCAAGATTATATGCAAAAACTTCAATATTTCTGTTTTCTAACAGGAGTTTAAAAGAATATTTTACTGCGTGAGGTGTAATTTTATCCCCGGTTGTAATATCAACTTTCAGGGGTATTTTTGATTCATCTATTTTACCTATAAGGGCAAGTCTAAATCCGTGATAATCAGCTTCTTCTCGAATTTCTGAAATACTCAAAAGTTCTATTTTCATATTATCTTTAACATCAACATTTAAAATTTCTTCAAACGCTTTTATTAATTTATCTTCTTTAAGTTCTATTAAAAAGCCTTATTTGTACCCTCTTATACCGCTTAATAAGAAGTTTTTGTTTAGTAGTTTAGGAAAAGATTCTATAAAAAAAGATAATAAGCGTATGCCTATTCTTACTGATAAAAATTATACAAGGAGCAAATTATGAAAAAATTATTTTTATTTATTTTGTTAATACCTTTTATGACTGGATGTAGTTATATGGAACTTGAGGATCTTGCTATTGCTTCGGCGATTGGAATTGATTATGAGGATAATAGTTTTGTTCTTACTGCGCAAATTATGAATGTTATGACTGGTGAAACGGGCACGATGGAAGAAAATGCTCTTATTTATGAGGGAAGTGGTAAGACAGTTTCTGAGGCTGTTAGGGATTTTTCTGTTAAGTATCCTAAGAATATTTATTTTGGGCATTTGGAAGTTCTTGTTCTTAGTAAGGATATTATGGAAAATCATTTGGATGAAATTCTTGATTACTTTTTTAAGTCTCCGGAAACTAGGACTTCTGGATATATTTTAGTAAATGATAAGGATTCTGCTAGAAATACTTTAAATCCTAAGAATGAAAAAAAGGATTCTTTTCCGGCAGAGGATATTAAAAGTATTTTGATGGATTCTACTAAGAGGACTGGTACTGTTAAGGATATTACTTTGGAGGAGTTTGCTGTTGATTATTTGAAGAAAGGTTACTCCCCTATTTTTCCTATTATAAATATTAGAGATAAAAAAGGTATGACTACTAGCAAGATTGAACTTTATAATATGGCTGTTTTAAATGATGATAGAAAACTTGTAAGTCTTGATAAGAAAAGTTCTATTGCTTATAATACTTTGAAAGAAAATTATACTGATATATCTATAATATCTACATATAAAGGACATTCTTTGGGTCCTATTATTTATCATCCTAAGTCTAAAGTGGAACTTAAACTTTCTAATAACGAAATTAATGTTAATATTAAAATAAGGGCTGAGTCTATTATTTCTAATGCTAATGGTATTGATCAAACTAAGGATAAGATGCATAGGATTCTTGAGGAAAATATTGAGAAATCTCTTGGTTCTTACGTGGATTCTTTAATTAATTTTTGTAAGGAAAATAATGCTGATGTTTTGGGGCTTAGGAATATGATTTATAAAAATTATAATAGTGATTATAAGAATTATAAAGATAAGAATATATATGAAATGGCTAATTTTAAGAAGGATATTAAGATAAGAATATATAGGTATGGAAAGACTAATCAAGGAGGTAAAAGTAAATGAATGGGAAGATAAGTTCTGGGGAAATGATGGTTTTATCTATTTGTTTTATTACTGCTTTGTTTCCTGGTATTACTAATAATTTGATTTTATCTATTTCTAAGAATTCTTCTTTATTATCTATTGGGTTAGCAATTATTGTAGGATTAATTCCTATTTTTATGATAGTTTTTATTAGTAAAAGATTGGATACTAGTTTATTTGATTTTTTGAGGGAAAAGTTTGGTTTTTTTGGTAATTTTCTTAATGTATTTTTGATAGTTATGGCCTTTATTACTTTGTCAATTAGTTCTTGGCTTTTTGTAGATTTTTTGATTAGTCAATTTTTAACTAGAAATTCATATTATTCTGTGTCTATATTTATTTCTTTAATTGTTAGTTATTGTGTTTGTAAGGATTTTGAGACTTTATCTAGGACTGCTTTTGTTTTATTTTTAATTTCTGTCATTACTATTCTTATTTCTTGGATATGTCTTTCAGGCTATGTTGAACTTGATAATTTTAAACCTTTTATAGATGCTTCTTATAAAAATATTATGAAAAGTGGTTTTATTATTTTAACTTTTTTAAGTGCTCCGCTTATATATATGATTGATTTAAGGAATAAGGTTCAAAATAAAAAAGGTTTTGAGAGAAAACTTGTACTTAGTTCTTTGATATCGGCATTTTTACTTTTTGGATTTATATTTTTAATAATCGGAATATACGGAATTGACTTATCATCAATGTTTATATATCCAATATACTCTCTATTTAAAAAAATCGAAATATTAGGGTTTATTGAAAGAATTGAGAATATTTCTACTTTAGTACTTATAATACCATTTTTTAATATGTTTTGTTATTTGATTTATTATATGAAAGAAAATATTTTGAAGTTTTTTGAAAATAAAGAGAAAAAGATAAATAAAAAGAAAGAAAGGTTTTTGATATGCTTTCTTTCAGTAGTGATTCCTGTTAATGCAATATATTTTTTTACTAACTATAATTTGAATACTTTAATAGATATATGTCCTTATATTTTTAGTACTTTATTTATAGTTATTATAATAATTTTTATACGGTGCTTGTTTATTAAAAAGAGTAAATAGTTATTTAAGAGGAATTTGATTTATTTCTTTTATGATGTCTTCGGCTATGTTGGAACAGTTGAAACTTTTTAGGAAGTTGTAGAGTTCTAAAACGTCTTCTTTTTCGTCCATGCTAATATAACCATTTCTTCTTGCGGACATATATCTTTCTATAATATGTAATTTTAGATTTAGGCATGCTTGTTTTTCTAGTGTGTCTATTTTTTTTAGATATTTTCTAAAGTTCCTATAAAGATGAGTTATTACGGTCACTAATAGGGAAAATAGTATTTCTATCCAGTATGTAATTATAAAATTTAACATATTATCACCTGATATATATTATTAGAGTAAATGTTTTTTGTATATAATAGGTATCTATTTTTTAAGAAAAAATAAAAAAGATAGAATACTCTATCTAATTTACAATATATGAATAACTTATTATTATAGCAATTATCATATAAATTAATTATTTTAACTTTCAGGACATTTTTTTGTAAATGTGTCAGTAATATCACTATTTGTCGCGATGTCTTTTTTAACTACTCTCCAGTTATAATAGTCTCCTGCTACACAGGATGCAGAGGCACTAGTTGCTTGATATGATGTGGTCCCGCTTTTGTCTGTATTAACAAATTCTTTCATTGTTTGCCATGTTGAAGCACTTTTTTTCTTATATTCTACTCTATATTCTGCTATTCCTGAATGTTCATCTTTTAATTCAGTTTCAAGGGTTATTACAAGTTTTTCTTTTGTGCTCTTATCTGCATTTGCTTTACCACCAGTTGGTGCTTTTTTATCCACTTTAACTGTGCATTTATTTGTGTAAAACTGGTTACCAGCACGGTCTATTGCATAGCCACGGCTTTCATATGTTCCTGTTATGTTTAACTTTCCAATGGTGTTGCTATATGTTGTTGAGCCTACCGTATATGAGCTTGCTCCTCCTAGATTAAATGCTTGATTTATATATGTTGGTGCTGTAACATCTCCCTCTATCCATGCAACTTTTTCTAATCCTGAAGGCCCTACATCTTCACATTTTACTTCTGCAAATACGTCTCCTCTTGTCCATCTATTGCATAAATAGTCTGTTGTTGTATCATCGACTTTTTTCTTTAAAGTTATTGTACAAGTTGGTGCTGTTGTTTCTATACCTGTTTCAGTTGACGTAGATTTACTACATCTACCGGCATAGCATGCTCTTAAATAAATTGTTCTGCCACTAGCGGTCGTTTCGCTATATGTCTTGCCAGTTACTGTACTTCCTGCTGGAAATGACGCTGATTTAGACCATTCATAGGTTGTATCATCTTTACTACAGTTATCTCCGTCTTCTCCCGCTAGCATATTTGTCCAAGTGTCTGTTGCTGTTACTGGTTTATGTATACTTGGTTTTGTTGGTGTACATGTACTTGAACCACCACTTGAGCCGCCACTTGATGTCACTGTTACTGTTACTGTTGTTGTGGCATTACCACATTTAACTATTACTTCTTTTGTATCTAACTTTAATGTACTTGGTGTAAATGTACATTGATCTGCTGAAACATCTATTGTTCCTTTTGTTCCGTCTTTGTAGGTAACATCCATTTTCATTCCATTTGGATTGAAAGTTTCTCCTTCAGAGTAAGTCGTTTTTGTTGGATTACCTGAAACGTTTGTTACTTCTTGTATTTCTTTTGTTGGTTCAGTAGTACCACTTACTGTGATTTTTTGCTTGTATGGCGCATTACCACATGTAATTGTTACTTCTGTATCATTTTTTGTAAGTGCTCCGTCTGGGGTTATCTTACAAATATTATTACTAACTGCATCTTTGACATTTATATCTCCTGTTGTTCCATCTTCATAGTCTGCTTCTAGGACAAGTCCTGTTGGATCGAATTTTTCTCCTACTTTGTATGTTGTTTTTGATGGATCACTCTTTTTCTTTAGTGTAGTTATTTTACTGTCTGTTCCTATGCTTCCATTTACTGCGATTTTTTGACTAGCAGTATGACCTTCACAAGTAACTGTTACTGATGTAGTATTACTTGCAATAGTAGTTGGTGTGAATTCGCATCCTTTTCCATCTTCAATTTCTGGAGAATCTCCAGTGTTGTAGTTTACTTTTACTTTCATTCCTGTTGGATCAAATTTTTCTCCTGCTTTGTATGTTGTTTTTGTTGGTTCTTTTGTTATACTTATACCTGTTACTACTCTACCTGTTGGTGCTTGTGCTTTTATAGTAATTGGTTTACCAGGTAGGCTCATATGATATTTACCGTCATCGTCAAACCAATAAACGGCCGCTTTAAACATATATGTTTCACCTTTATTCAAACCGTCATATGTCTTATAACTATCACCGGCTGATCTTAAAATTATTGCGTAATCGTTTTTGTAATACCAGTTTAAATTTATAAGAACAACACCGCAAGTCTTATACTCACCACAACTAGATAGTTTGTAATTTAATCTTATTTGAGTACTTAACGTATTTGTTGCAGTTATTTGTGGTTCAGGAATTTCTGCATGGACATTAAGAGTGAAACTAAAACCTAACAATATCGTAAATAAGGCAATTATTAAAGTCTTATTTTTCATGTTTTACCTCCTTAACCAAATATTCTTTTTTTTCTTAATACTATAGCAATTCCGCCACCTAATATAGCAGGCAATGATAAGAATGGTGAAATTCCTGTATTAGGATTGTTTGTTGTTTGTTGTGTTCCTCCATTAGTTGTATATGTTTTTGTTTTTTTTGTAGTTTTACTACCACCATTAGTTGAATCATCATCTGGGTCACTTATTGGATCATCATCACTTGGATCATCACTTGGATCATCACTTGGATCGTCAATTTCTGAATCTGGATAAGAAGTTTTACTCATTTTCACTCCATCTTCGTTTTTTTCGCATTTTATTTCTGGAGTTTTTACAAATATGTCTGCTGGCAATTCGCCTTTTACTGCCACAGCAACATTCCAATTTCGAGTGTACGCAACAAGTGTTTTTCCATTATTTTCTACTGTGAAGTATGTATAACTTCTACTGTTATTTTTAGTTTCATTAAAATTTTTTCCATGTACGGTAAATATTCCAGTTGATTCATCAAATGAAAATTCTTGTCTGGCATCCGTATTTATTATTTCCTGATCCCAGTTTTTGCAGTTGCCGTTGTTCTCCATATTTGCAACATCCCAGTCTGGATCCGTTTTGTAAATTACATCTGCATTTACGTTTCCAACCATTAAAACCATCCCTAAAATCATAAACATAAAATAAGTTATTTTTTTCATATATTTTCTCCTCCTAGTATAACTATACATGATAGAAAAATTGATGTCAACTAAAATAATCAAATTTATGTAAACTTATTTCTGCTTTACGTAAAGCAGAAATTTTTGTACACTTTTTGTTTTTTTATTGGACAAAATTAAAAGGAACCAATGGTTCCTTATTTTAAACATATGCTGATTTTACTTTAGAGTAGTTACTATATACTTTTTTATTATTAACTATTTTATAGGCACGTACTTTGTAATAATATTTTTTACCTTTTGTTAAATTTGTATTTAGCATATATAATGATTTTGTATTTTTTATATAAACGTATTTTTTTGTTTTGGCATTGTATCTATATACAGCATAGCCTGATGCTCCTTTTACTTTGTACCATGCTACTCTTGCTACACCTTTTTTATATTTTGTAACTTTTAATGTTGGAGTGCTTGGTATTGGTTTTACTCTTGTTTGTGATGAATAGTCACTGTATACTTTTTTACCATTTATTGTTCTATAGGCTTTTACTTTGTAATATGAAGTTTGTCCTGTTACATTTTTATATGTTGTATTTACATATAGATTTTTTGTATTTGTTATTACTGTTGAATAACTTTTTGTTTTTTCATTATATTTATATACTGTGTATCCTGTTGCTCCGGTTACTTTTGACCATGTAACTTTTATTGTGTTATAGTTTACTGATGATGATTTTACATTTGTTGGTTTGTTTAGTTTTGGTGTAATACTAATATAGTATTCTTCTCCAATACGTTTTTCTCCTTTAAAAATTACATATGGCACGATTTTGTAATATGCTTTGGTTCCTGTTGTTAAACTATTTGTTGTTGTGTAACTTTCTTTTGTTGTGTCTATTAGTTTTTTTGTATATGTTTTTCCATTATCGTTTGATTTGTAAATTATATATGCTGCCTTTGATACATCTTCTTTTACTGTTTCGTATTTCATTTTGTATGTTAATTTTATTGTGTTATAGTTTACTGAACTTGCTAAAGCAGATGAAATGTATGGTTTTGTTACTCCATTTACATTAATTGGGTATGCTTTTGTTTCTGTTCTATATACTTTAGCACAGTTGAATGCTGGAAGATTTAGTGCTTTTACTTCTTCCAATTTGGCATTTTTGTTATAGTTTAGAACGTAGATGTATAGCATTCTATTATTTTTTCCAACTTTATAGAATATTACGTCTGTATTTTTTGCTTCTTTATAGGTTTTTCCTGTTAGGGAAAATTTACCGGTTGACTCATCAAAATTATAACCTGTTTTTGTACTTTCTAGTTCACTTGTAAATGTATCACAGGACTTTCCTACAGCACTTGGCCATTCTTCCTTATAGACGTCTGCTTTTACTCCGGTTGATATTGTAAGTAATGCTATGGTTATTAGCATAAATAAATATTTTCTTTTTTTCATATATCCTCCTTAATATAATAAGTATATCACATTTTTTTACATTTTTTTAGTTTTTTTATTTTATTTTAGTTTTTTTTGTAAACATGAAATAACTTCCTGATATTATTAGCATTGCTCCGATTATTATTACTAAAGTACTTATATTATTGTTTGTATTTGGAATTGGTACTGCTTTTAGTACTTTTTCTATTGCTGTAAATGTTACGTTTTCTTTTATAACTGCTTGTTTTAGTTCTTCGTTTGTTATTTCATTTCCTTTTTCTATTATGTTTCCATTTTTTAGGGTTATGTCTTTGTTTGCTACCCATACTAAGGCTTTTTCATTTGTTGTTATTTTCACTTTGGTTCCTGTTGGGTTTTCGTTATAGGATACTTTTTCTTTTGTTTTTCCTGTTATTTTTGCATTTTCTGTAGATATGTATTTTACTATATAAGTTATTTTTTGTGTTATTATTTTTATGTTTGTGTTTTCTTTTATTGTTATTTTAGTTAGATTATTTTTGTTTATAATTGTTCCTTTTTTTATAATTTTATTATTTATTAATACGTCTTTGTTTGCTTTTAGACCAATTATTTTGTATCCTTGTTTTGCCTTGTAGGTTGTTCCTTTTAGTTTTTTTGTTATATTTGTTTGTTCTTTGATGATTCCTGTTATTATACTGTTTTCATCAGTTATATAGTTTACGTAGTATTGTTCTAATTTAGTTTGTCCAGTTATTGTTAGATTTTCTTTTATTATTATTTGATTTATTTGTTCTTTAGTTAGTGGTGTACCTTTTTTTATTATGGTCCCATCTTTTAGGGTTACGTCTTTATCTATTGTCCAATTTTTGAATTTGTATCCTTGTTTTGGTTTTAGAGTGGTTCCTAGTGGTGATGCGCCGCTTGGTACTTCTTCTTCTAGTATTCCTGTTATTGTGCCGTTTTCATCACTTGTATATATGATGTTATATTTATTTATGTAGTGATATATTGTAAATGTTATGTCGTCGTCTACTAGAACATTTTTTATTTGTTCTTCGGTTAATGGTGCACCTTTTTTTATTGTGGTTCCATCTTTTAGGGTTATGTCTTTGTCTGCGGCCCATTTTAGTATTTTGTATTCGTCAAAGGTTTCATAGGTTGTTCCGCTTGGGTTTTCTTTATATTTTTTTGTTTCTTTAGTGGCTCCGGTTATTTTACCATAGTTATCACTTGCGTAGTTTATTTGATATGATTTTATTTGGTAGTTTGCTTTATATAATTTATCTCCTGTTTCATTTTTTATTGTTATGGTTTTGGTTGGTGTTTTTATGGAGTCATTTGTCCAACCGATAAATTCATATCCTTTTTTTGATGGCTGTGGTAAGGTGATTGTATCTTCGATTGTATATGATGTTATGCCATTATTTAGAGTTCCTCCGTCTAAATCGTAGGTTATTTTGTAATTTATTGTATTGTATTTTACTGTACAGGTAGTGTCGTCTGTTAGATTTTTTAGGTTTAAAACGTTATTTTCTATGGTTGCGATTTGACTATTGGTACAGGTCACTTCGGGATTATTATATCCTAGATTACTTTGTAGGGTTATGCTAGCGGTTTCGTTTTTCTTTAGGGTTAGTGATGTTTTTTCTGCACTTCCGTTTATAACGTTTATTTTTATGTCCATTATTTCTTTATTCCATATGGCATATAGGTTTATTTCTTCTCCGTCTTTGTCTGTTAAGTTTAATATGCTTAAGTCGCCATCATATCCTTCGAACATTGATGTTTTGGCATTTTCATCTTTGTTCCATCCGATGAATGTGTAGCCTTCTCTTGTGAATAGGTCATTTTTTAGATTTTGTTCTTTATCGTAGGTGAATTCTTCTTTTATTTTGGTTCCTATTCCTTTATTGGGATTATATATTATATAGTATTTTATTGGACTAAATACTGCTTTATATGTTTTGTTTCCTGTTGTTCCTTTTTTGATTGTGAGTGTTTTTAGTGATTCGTTTTCGTTTTCCCATGATATGAAGTTGTATCCTTTTTTTTCTGGGTTTTCTATGGTGAATTCGCTTTCTATATTGTAATCTTTTGTTATAATGTTGTCTTCGATTTGACATGTTATTGTGTAGTTTATTGGTTGCCATTTGGCGTATATGGTTATGTCGTCTTCTGGGAATTCTTCTTTTGTAAATTCGTTTTCTAAAGTTTTGTCATACCAGCCTAGGAATTTATAACCTTCTTTTTCTGGCGTTGGGATTTTTGGTATTTTTTCTAGATATTTTCCTGTTATTTTGTCTATTGATGTTTCATTTTCTTTTTCTATGGTTATTGTTATATCTTTTATTTCCCATTTGGCATATAGATTTAGGTTTGTATTTTGATTTGATGTATCTTTTATTTCGTTTATGAAGTTTTCTTCTGTGTACCAGCCTAGGAATTTATAACCTTTTTTGGTTGGACTATAAAGTGTTTTCATTTCTTCTTTGTTGTATGTTGTAGGGTTGTTTTCGTTATTTTGTCCACCGTTTAGGTTGTAGTTTATTGTGTAGTCTTCTAGGGTCCATTTAGCGTATAGGGTTATATCGCTTTCTGGGAATTTTTCAAAGGTGTATAGTTTGGTTAGGTTTTTATCTTGATACCAACCGGCGAATTTATAACCATCTTTTTTAGGATCTTCTGGTTTTGTTAGAGGGCTTGCTATTTCTCCTTCTAGTGGATTTATAGTGCTTCCTCCATTTGTATCAAAGATTATGGTTACTTTTTTCTTTTGATAGTTTGCATATAAGGTTGTATCTTCATTTAAGGTATAAGTGCTTCCTTTGTTTCCAATCTTTTGAGTTAGGTTTTTGTCGCTGTAGTAGCCTTCTAGGGTGTAACCTTCTTTTTCTATATCTGGTAGTGTTACCGAAGCGCCTGAGTAATTTGCATAAAGATTTTGGGTTTTGTTTTCTATTTGAGTGGTATTATTTATTCTAGTTTGGAATGTTTTTTCTTTATACCAGCCTAGGAAGTAGTTTGTAAAGGTGTCTTTTTTTAGGATTTCTTCATTATCTTTATAAATTATGGTGCTTGTTTTAGTTGGTGTTTTTAAGTTTTTATATGTGTTATAAGCGATATATGAGTCGTTTTTTTGACCATTGTTGTAGTTATAGATAACTGTTTGTCCCATTAGTCTAGTTGGTCTTAGGACTAAGAAGAGATCTTTTCTACTATTTAGTGATGAGAAGGCATTGTGAATTAGGTTGTGGGCTGATTCATTTGTATATTTGGTGAAACCATTTTTTCCAAATATTAGGAATGAGCCTTGTTCGTCGCTTGTTGATGTTTGTTCTTCTCCGGTTTGTCCTAAGAAGATGTAGGTGTTCATTAGGGATGAGTTTGATGAGTAAGTTACTAAAATATCTCCATATTCTAGATCTTGAGTTCTTATATATTTTAGTCTGTCTCCGTTTTCGTTTCCTCTTAAACTTAGTCCTCCGTATAGACCTGGTACGAGCATTTTTTTAATTTGTTCTGTTGATTCTGAAAGGCCTTTTTGGACTATGTAATCGTCGCCACTGTTTCTAAATAGTGCTTCTTTTATGTTTTGGTTTGTAAGCATTGTTAAATCTATTCCTAATTCATTGTAGTATAACATTTTAATGAATCCTGAACTTGTTAGTGACATGTTGGTGATGTTATCTATATCTATATTTACGTTGTCTGTGCTATTTGAAACGTATGTTATTTTTCCACTGTTATAAAGGTTTTTTATTTTATCGATGCTATTTGTAAAACTGCTAATGTTTTCTTTGGTTAGTGTTGGGTTTACATAAACATCTAGATTTGAATAGGTAAGACTGTTGTTGTTTGTGGTTGTTATTTTTATTCCCTCGTTTGTTATTTTTTCTTTATCTGTTTCTACTTTTACTGTGTATGATAGCACTTGTTTTTGAGGGTTATTTATATCTTTTTTAGGTACTTTATCGAAACTATCCCAGATTATTTTGTTTCCTTGGACTCTACAACTTATACATTTTACGAATGTTGTTCCACTTGGAATGGTTCCTTCAATGGTAAGACCAATATAATTTTCTTTGTTTGAAACTGAGTTATATTTTTCTTTTCCAATGTATTCGATTAATTGGCCATTATCTTTTCGCCATGTTCCTCCGCTTTGGGTGCAACTGTTTTCGTCGTGATAGGCTCCGGATGATTTTAGTCCAGTACAGATGTATGTGTTTGACATGTTTTCTAGTTCGAAGTTATATGTTATTTCGTCACCGTTGTTTACTGAGTTGTATTTTCCTATATATTTGTTTATGCTACTGGTTGTTTGATATTCTTTTTTGGTTGTTGTGTAGGCTTCAGTACGTAGTTTTTTTAAGTCGTTTCTGGCTAGTGAGTCTTCTTTTTCTGCGGCTGTAAGTGTACAACTGTCTGAGATACAATATCTATTTATTGGTCTTAGGACCATGACTGATAATAAGTCGTTTGTTAGGTCGAATACTTTTTCTAGGTTTGAGATTGAGCCATTTTTTACTGAGTTATATACTTCTTTAAAGTCTCCACCGTTTGAGTGGATGATTGATTCTCTTGTTCCTTGACCATCTAGGGCGTCACCAACGTACATAAGAGCGTGGCCTCCGCCTGTGTGTCTATAAACTATTATGTCTCCGTTTCTTAGAATGTTTTTTATATTATTTATGATGCTTGTTTTTTTTGTAGTATCTTCGGTTGTCGTGGTTTCGTAGTAATATACAATTGGGGAGGTGTTATTTGTGTCTTTATTTATGTATTCTTCTCCGGCATTTTTATTTGCTTGTTTTTTTGATAGGTTATTAAAAAATGCTGTGTTTATTCCTACGGCACTTGTTTGATAGGCTGCTTTATAGTTTTGGGGACTTGTATATGAGTAGGAAATGTTAAATGAACTTGCTAGGTATTTGCTATTTGAGAAAGAATAGTAGTCTGAGAAGTCATATCCTAGGGCGTGTATATATACGGATGAGGCAAAACTTGAGCAATCTATGAAATATTGATTTCCTCTACTTATTGATTCTGGGGTTAGGTTAAAATTCCTATATCTAATAGAGTTTCTATAGGTTCCGGTGGCATTGTCCATGGCTTTTTGTGAGTAGTCGGAATATTTGCCGTTATAGTAGTAACTTAATGCGGTTGATGTTACCATGTCTTCTAATTCTTTTCTTGTAAATTCTGTTTTGGCATATGATACTTTCATTATACTGCCAAGTAGTACTAAGCTGATTCCTAATAGTAATACGATATATTTGTATTTATTTATTTTTTTTCTCATACTTCTTACTCCCTTATATTATATATAAAGAATATCATAAATTGATTATTGTGTAAAGAAAAGTTAAGGTTATTTTTATGGTTTTTGCATAATGAAAACTGTAAATTTTTGTTTTTATTTACAGTTTTCATTATTGTTATTTGAAATATTCATTATATTTTTTTTCATGTCCCAAAGTTGTTTGTTTGCCATGTCCTGGATATAGAATAATATCATCGTCATATTTTTTGATTTTTTCTATTGATTGTATCATATCTTGATAGGATCCTCCGGGTAAGTCTACTCTTCCTATGTTTTCGTAAAAGATAAAGTCTCCGACGAACATGATGTTATATTCTTCGAAATAGAAGCAGATACTGCTAGGGGAATGTCCTTTGGTGTAAATTGTTTTGAACTGGAAGGGGCTGATTACTTTGGTTCCCTCAAAAAGATTTTTATGATCGAAAATGGATATTTTGTAAAAGTCTGAGAGTGATAGTGCACATCCTGTATGATCGAAGTGGTTGTGGGTTAATAATATGGCTACTGGAGTTAGTTTCATTTTTTCTATTTGTTTTATGATGTTGTTTTCTTCTGCTCCTGGGTCAATTATTAGACATTTACCGTTTTCGTAAAGGATATAGCAATTTGTTTCTAGTTCTCCGACTATTAGTTTAAGCATTTTCATCTTTTTCGTCCTTTTTTATAAGCATCTATTAGCCAAGTTGGATCTTTACAGCCCATGAAAGGTATTACTGCGTTTTTATATTCATAAAGTTTAGAAATTGTTTCACTACTTATGTGTTCTGCGTTTGGTATTTCGTCGATGATTAGTTCTGATGAGACTCTTGGGTAGTCTTTAAAACTTTCTCTTGCAGGTTCGATGTCAGTGACAAAGACTTTATCGGCATCTTTTAGTACGTTTGCAAAGTCTTTGTAGAAGGCTTGGGTACGAGAAATTGTATAGGGTATTAAAACTGCTACGAGGGTTTTGTCAGGGTATTTTTGTCTTGCAGTTTTAAGTACTGTTGCTACTTCGTTTGGATGGTGGGCGTAGTCGTCTACTAGGACTACGTTTCCTATTACTTCTTCACTAAATCTTCTTTTGGCTCCACTGAAGTCGTTAAGATATTTTGTCATATCATTTATTGATACTTTTTCGTAG
>OIYV01001038.1_pt1 | contig 13924 bp, 3 predicted proteins | sample 1588251 | NCBI WGS metagenome assembly OIYV01 (sample SAMN03283282) | human gut metagenome | biome: human-associated habitat; material: feces | host: Homo sapiens | place: Peru | collected 2012
AACTAACATTACTCATACCTGTTCTAACTTGAAGCATAACAACATCACTATCTTCATCATCCTCAATGCATTTTCCTGTAAAGTTATCTGGTGTTGAATCTATATCTGGAGAACCATACACATTGTAATCCTTGCTAATCTCAGCGTAATTAATTTTTTGTCCCAAATTATTCTCGTCATTAATCCATGTAAGAACCACCGTAACCTCAGCTGTTTCGCCATGTTTTAATAAAGTATCTTTCAAATAATCTGTAGTAATTGTTCCTTCTTTTTCATTTAGAACCCAACCATATTCCTTATTATCCTCTGGTATAAACTTCAATCCTGCAGGAATATGATCTTTTACTTCTTTAGCATAACCCTCTAGTTGACCTTGATTTTCAACCTTAATTTGATATTTGAATTTTACAGTTACCTTATCTAGCTTATCCTTAGGTATAGCAACATTAACCACTTTTGATTTATCATCTTGTGTATGATTACTTGGATATTCTGTTATTTTATCGCCATCTACAACCATTGCAGTTGATACCCATTTGTATAAAGCTAAATCAAAGTATCTTACCTTAATATTTTCAATATCTTGATCATCATCTTCTTCAATCCATTCATTTGGTGTTGAATCTCTATCTGTAATTGAACTTCCATATAAATCTGAATGTTTTGTAATTTGTGCGTAATTTGTAATTATTTTATTTTCTTCATTTGTAGATTTTACTTTAAATTCGATTTTTACATCTCTGTAATTTTCTTCTGTAAATATTCCATTTTCATAATCAAACGCTTTTAATAAGTTTGGATTATATATACCATCTTCATCATACTCATCAGTATCTTCAGTATTTTCAATATTTTCATTCTTTTCAACTTCAGAGTTTTTCATCATTTCTTCACCATATGCCTCTGATAAATAATCTGTAACAACTAACTCTGCCTCTTCTGCATTTGTTGTTTTAACATACCATGCATTATTATATTTAATCATTTCAGATTTGTTTACAGCATTATTTTCTGCATTATTATCTACATTATTAATATCTCCATAATCCTCATCCTTACAATCAGCATACTTCTTATACATAACCCATCTATACTTAGCATTCAAGTTATCAGCTTTACCATTTTCATCATAAGCAGGAGCTACAACTTCTACGCCATTTGGAACATCATCCATAACCATAGTTGCATAACCATCAATATCGCCTTCGTTATAAACTCTTAAAGTATACTCAACTACATCTTTTGGATTTACCACTTTAGCCTCTTTTGTATGTGTATATTCAGCTGTTGTTGACTCACCACTTACTAATTTTGATGCATTTACTACTGGTTCTCTTGATTCTTCACCTTCAAGCTTATTGCCGTTTACACTTGAAATAAATTTACGTAATGATAAATCAAATTTCTTAACTTTAACTACTATAATGTTTTCAACATCTTGATCATCATCTCTAGGACTATCTTCCCATTTATTTGGTGTTGAATCTCTATCATCTATTCCATTTCCATAACTATCTGCATCTTCAGTAACTTGAGCTTTATTTGTAATTACTTCATTCATTTTAGCAGTATTATCAACTCTAAACTCAACTTTAACATCCCTATAATCTAGTTCTTTAGATTCATCTGGAATGAAAGGTTTTAATAAGTTTGGATTTTCTCCACTTACACCTAAAACATTCATCATAGCTTCACCATTTTGTTTAGATAAGTAATCTGTAACTATTACATCAGCTTCATTCGCATTTTCTGTTAATACATAAGTATAACCAGCATATGAAATTGTATCTACAAATATTGTAACTTCATTATTACCAAGCTTTTTGTACATTTTCCATCTGTAATTAGCATTTATCTTAGAAGTACCCTCAGTTCCATCTCCAGGAGTAACCATTTGTAAACCATCTGGAACATTATCCATAACTAATTCACTATATCCTTCTTTTGTTCCTTCATTATATACACGAATTGTATATTCTACAACATCTTGTACATGAACTTCAACAGGAACTTTAGTATGTGTATATTTTGCTGTTGTTGCTTCTTCTTTTGCTAATTTTGAAATATTAACAACTGGTTTTCTTGAATTTTCCTCATCAAGGGTTGTACCATTTACACTTGTAATAAATTTACGTAATGATAAATCGAATTCTTTTTCTTTATTTTGAACTGTTAAAACAATAGTATTTCCACTTAATTTAGCAACAATTTTAACAGTATCTTTTGTATTTTTTAGCTCAACTCCTTCAAGTACAACTTCTGAAGTACCTTCAGCTTCAGTTTCGCCAGAAATTAATTTCATATCTGAGATTTCAAATCCAGAAGCACCTTCTTTGAATCTCTTATTTACAACTAATTTCAATTCATTTGCTAATACATAGTAATCTTTGGGTGTTTCAATTTCATTTACAAAGAATACATCTTCTTTACTAATATTTTGTTCATTAATAGTAAATTCACCTATTTTTACTTTTTCATTTTTTGTTGTAAACTCTGTAGTTGAATTATCAAAATATGTAGATTTATCTATTTTGAATTTTACATTTTCTATGAAGTTACCTTTTTCATCTACTTTTTCAACATATAAATCATATTTTGCATTAGCTAAATTATTTTCTAATTTTATATCAATATTGTAATTTCCAATATTAACTGTATCATCAGAAACCTCTATAATAACATCAATCATTCTACCACTTTCATCTAAAGTATGATATGTAGATATAGGATAATCTAAATTATTATATTGAGCACTACCATCAGGTTTTGCATCCTCAAAATTAATATAATATCCTTTTATATTAATACTTTCATCTGGTTGTACTTCTTTTTCAACAAATATGTAGAAAGGTTTCTTCAATTTTGCATATTTATTATCACCAGTATCAACTTCTTCAATTTTATATGAATCTAATCCTGTTGTATCTTGCAATTTGATATTTTCTAATTTTGGTATATAACCATTTTCATCTGTTGTATATTTTTCATCATTTACTTTAATATCAACATCTTGTAAGCCTTTTGAATTATCTAATGCTGATATTTTTTGTACTTGTAGACTATAACCTGATGTAACTAATATTTTTTCAAAATCATCATCATCTTGTTGTCCTGGATAAACTGCAATTTTTCCACTTGTTATATTATCATAATATCGTGCCCAATTAACTCCAGATTTTCCATCTAGTGTATTTTTGTCAGCTCCAGGTAATTGTTTCCATCTACCTTCACCAAATGTTTGTGAATCTCTATCAATTGTTGTTCTTTCATAAGATGTTTGATATTCTGTAATTTCTGCTACATTAGTCAATAATCCTTTAACAGTTCCATTAGGTTTACATGTAACAGTTATATAATCATATTCTGGTATTGAATAATGTCCTGCATTTCCACTATATTTTGGAATGAAATTATCTGCCATTGCAGTAACTTTTAATACATTCTCATTAATAGTGTAATCTGTTCCTTCAGTTAATTTTTTATCTTTATAACTTACAGAAACTAAATCTAAACCTTTTGGAATATAATCTGTAATTTCACTTGCTGTCGCATCAAAACTTCCCTCGTTATAAATTCTTATTTGATATGTAATTTTATCGTTAATATCAACTTCTACTGGAGTTTTATTCATGTAATAATCAGCTGTTGTTACATCTTTAATTGTATTAAGTAACTCTGTATCAACTTTAATTTCTTTATCACCATCACTATTATCAATAAATCTAGTATAAATTCCATTTCCTATATCATTAACAGATTTATCATTAACTTTTGTAATTACTTTTTTTAGAACTAAGTCAATCTCACCAACAACAACTTTTTCAAAGTCATCATCATCTTGTAGACCTCTATAAACCTTGAATTTACCTTCTTCTATAACTCCTCTTCCTCTGTAATTAACCCAAGAATTTGCTTTTCTATTAACTGTATCATTATTATATGGGTTTCCATCAACAGGGTTTCTCCAGTTTGCAGGTGATGAATCTCTATCAGAATCTATTTCAACTATATAACCATTTACATTTCTTGTTTTATATTGTGTTATTTCTGCAGCATTTGTTAATATACCTTCTGCTGTTTCCTCAACTCTACATTCAACTGTCACATAATCATATGAAAGTGTATCTCCACCATCATATTTTTTAATTAACTCTTTATCCAAAGTTCCTAAAGCTCCTATTATTACTACATTATGCTCAGTATCATATGTATAATTTACTTTGTCCTCTTTTAATGGAGTAGTATTATCTCTATAATATACATTAACAAGTTTCATTCCTGCTGGAAGATAATCTTTAATTTTAGCTGCTGTTGCATCTTCTTCACCTTCATTGTAAATTCTAATTTGATATTTTATTTTACTTCCTCTTCTTACTGTGATAGGTGTTTTATTTAAATAATATTTTGCATCATATCTTCCTTCTTTTAAAGGTTGTGTATCAATTCTAAATTTATCATTTCCTTCAGTTAATCTATCAAATTGAGCATCAAAACCATTTGAAGCTTTTACTTCTTTTCCATCAACCTCAGTAATAATTTTCTTTAATGCTAAATCAACCACTTTATCTGATTCTGGATTAAGAATTTCTAAGTCTATTGTTTTAACAGAATTTACCATTGTGAAACTTGCTGAAATATCTTCCCCTAATTTAACATCTTCATTACCATCATTATCACAAACTTTAGCAACTACATTAGTTGGAGCACCATTAACAATAGTAACATTTAATTGAATGTATCTATCTTTAAAAGTGTTTTCAAATCCTTCTGCAGCATTTACTTCATCTATAATATATGTAATAGTACGGTCTCCAGCTTCAATTCTATCTGTTAAATTTATTATTCCTGTTAAATCAACATCTTCATATAATACAACACTAGGAGTTCCTAATCTTTCAATTCTAAACTCTGTACCTTTAATAACACTTGAATCATCATTTTTATTTAATTTTGTTATTTGTAAAGGAATAGTAATGTCTGGAGCATTAGTTAATGTTAAAGTAACAGTTGAAACATTGTCTATTACTGTTTTTTCAGCAGTTAACACAAAATCAACTTTATTTTCTCTAATTGTAACTGTATCTTTTTGAGTATTATCATCAATTCTTATATGTTCACCATTTTCCACTTCAATATCATAATAATCAATCATAAGAGTGTCATTTTCAAATTTCTTACCTACTGTTACAGTAATATTTGAATCTAATTTAGTATAACCTGTATTATTTCCTAAATTAATTTCATTTATTTTGTAAACATCACTTTGAAGTGAACCTAATTTTACAGATTGTCCTAAAGTATTTGTGTAACCATTATTATCTGTTTCTGTAAAATTCAATTCTGATGTATTTTCAACACCATCATTCCATACTGAACTTTCTCCACCAAAAGTTACACCTGCCAAAGGACTACCATTTCCTGATGAAATTTTTCTTAATCTTAATCCATATTGTGCATCTGGAATAATTTTATTTTCTATTATAACATTAATGTCATTTGTTCCAGCTTCAAAATCAACTTCTACTTTCAATTTTACACCCTGTTTTGTAGTACATGTAAATGTTCTAGATTGTGTACATGAATTTAAAGTAGTAACATTTCCACAAGTAAAATTGTATGAAACAATTTTTCCCTTTTTTACCATTAATTGTAGTATTACTGGATTATCTAATTGCACATATTTGTCATTATCAATTTCTTCAATTATATATTTAATAGAATAATCTTTAGTAGTTGTTAAATCTTTAGTATAAGAAATTTCTGAATTTTGTGTTGAAACCTGTCTTGAGTAGCTACTTATTCCATTAGTGCCTCTCATTTCAATATTGAATTTGATATCATCAATACCCTCTTTAGTTGTTCCATTAATTTTTCTAATTTTTATATTATATTCACCTTTTACAACTATTTTTTCAAAATCATCATCATCTTGTTGTCCTGGATATACTGCAAATTTACCTTCTTGAATATTTGAATAATATTGTGCCCATGAATCAACACCTTTACCTTCTAAAGTATTTTTATCTGTTCCATCTGGAGCTTTCCATTCGCCATCACCATTTGTTTGTGAATCTCTGTCAACAGTTGTTTCACCAAGTGGTGTTTGGTATTTTGAAATTTCTGCAACATTAGTTAAAATTCCTCTAACACTACCATTAACCTTACATGTAACAGTTATATAATCATACTCTGGCTCTACAAAATTGGTTGAATTTCCACTATATTTATTTATAAAATTATTTTTCATTGCAATAACTTTAAGAACATTATTATCAATTGTATAATCTGTTCCTTTAGTTAAAGTTTTACCTTTGTAGCTTACAGAAACTAAATCCAAACCTTGTGGAATATAATCTGTAATTTCACTAGCTGTAGCATTAAAATCTCCTTCATTGTAAATTCTAATTTGATATGTAACATTATCATCTTTAGAAACTTGAATTGGAGTTTTGTTCATATAATAATCAGCTGTGGTTATTTTTTTGCTTATATTAAACAATTCTGTTCTTACAATGATTTTTCCATTTTGGAATCTATGATATTGTTCGTCCAAATTATCAACAGAAGTATTATTAACATGTGTAATTACTTTTTTAAGTACTAAATCTATATCTCCAACAACAAGTTTTTCAAAATCATCATCATCTTGTTGTCCTTTGTAATCCTTGAATTTACCCTCTTCTATATTAGTTCTACCTGAATAATTAATCCAATAATTAGATTGTCTGTTTACATTTTCATTATTTTCAGAGTCTCCATCAACAGGATTTTTCCAATCTGCTGGTCTTGAATCTCTATCACTTTCTATAATTCCTTCTGGTGTTTTATATTCTGAAATTTCAGCAATATTTGTTAAAATGCCTTCAGCATTATTTTCAACTTCACATTCAACAGTTATATAATCATATGAAATTGAATCTCCACCATCGTATTTTTTAATTAATTCTTTATTTTCTAACACATTAATTTCTAACACATTTTTATCTGAATTGTATATATAATCTGTATTAGGAACTAACATTGCTTTTTCATCTCTATAATAAGCTTTTACAAATTTTAAACCTACTGGAAGATAATCTATAATTTTGCTTGCTGTTGCATCTTGTTCCATACCTTCATTATAAATTCTAATTTGATATTTTACTTTACTTCCTTTTTGCACTAACACTGGTGTTTTATTTAAATAATACTCTGCATTAAATTTACCATTTTTTAATGGTTGTGTATTAATTCTTACTTTATCTGTGCCTTCAGTTAATCTATCATATTTAGCATCATAACCATTTGCAGTATTTACTTGTTTTCCATCAATTTCAGTAATAACCTTCTTTAAAGCTAAGTCTACAACCTTTTTAGTTTCAGGGTTTGAAATTTGTAAATCTATTGTTTTAACAGAATCTACATCTACTATTTTAGCAGAAATTTCTGAAGTCAAAACTGTATCTTCATTTCCATCATTATCATAAACTTTAGCAATTACATCTGTTGGTACTCCTTTTGTAACACCATTTACAGTTGTTTCTCCAATAGTAACATCTAATTGAATATATTTATCATATAAAATATTATCAAATCCCTCTGGTGCATTTACTTCTTCTATGTCATAAGTAACTTTTTTTGTCGTAGCTTCTATATTATCTGTTAAAGTAATTTTACCTATTGTATCAATTCCATTAAATAATGGTTTTTTTGCTCCTCTTTTTGTAACAACAAACTCTGCACCTGTAATAGTTTCACCTGTTTTTGTAGAAACTTTTCTTATTTGTAATGGTATATTATTATCAGGAGCATTTGTTATTGTTAAATCAAGTATTCCACTGCCTCCTGAATTTTGCATTGTAGCTGTTACTAAATATTTAACACCATTTTCAGTAATTGAAATTGTATCTGTTAGATTTATACTATTTACTTTGATACTTCCAACACTTTCAACTTGTACAGTGTAGTAATCTATTACATAATTTTCACTTTCAATTTTTTTATTAACTTTTACAATAATATTTGAATTTAGCTTAGTATAACCTGTATTTTCACCTAAATTAATTTCTGTAATTTTGTAAATATCTTGATTAAGTGAACCTAAATTTATTGTTTGTACTAATGATTTTCTACTGCCATCTAATGCATCTGTATATGTATTTGTATAACCATCATCATCTGTTGCATTTAAATCTACAATAGATGTATTTTGAACATTGTCATTCCAAATTTTTTGTTCAACTTTAAATGTTACTCCTGTTAAAGGTTCATTATTTCCTGAAGAAATTTTTCTTAATCTTAAACCATATTGTCCATCTTGAATAATTGTATTTTCAATTTCAATTATTACTTCATTACCTGTAGTTGGGTAATTTACTTTTACATTTAAATTTTCACCTTGTTTTGTTTTGCATGTAAATGTTTTGGTAATTTTTTCTGGTTTAGATGTTTTAACATCACCACATGTAAAATTATAACCAGATAATAAACCTTTTTTTGCAATTAATTCTAATTTTATAGGCTCAGCTAATTGAATATATTTGTCATTTTGAATTTCTTCAATATTGTAAATTATTGAAAAATCTTTAGTAGTAGTTAATTCTTCACTATAAGAAATTTCTGCATTTATTGTTTCTATACTTTCGCCAAGTTTTTCAACTGTTTCACCTGTTTTTTGTCTTGAAACATTAAATTTAATATCATCAATACCTTCACCAGTTTTAGAATTTACTTTTCTGATTTTTAAATTGTAATCACCTTTAACTACAATTTTATCAAAATCATCATCATCACCTTTATTACCATTTGTATTAAACATACTAAAATCTTGTGCCTTAAATTCAGTATGCCAATTTCCGTCTAATAAATTATCTTGTGCATTTGAATATGTATTCCAATTATCATTAGATTTATCGCTTTCCAATTTATCTTGGCTTCTTGCTGTCCAGTTGTTTGCAGTTGAATCTATGTCTTTAAGATATACTCCTCTTCCATCATTTATTTTGTATTTAGTAATTTCTGCAACATTTGTTAATATTCCTTTTGCTGTATCTTCAACTATACAAGTTACTGTTACATAATCATAATCTAATTTAGCTCCAGTTTTTACAGCTCTTATGTAATCAGTATTAGTTAAGTTTATTTCTAAATTACCTTTATCATAATCGTAAATACTGTAATTTATACCTTCATAATATTTCAAAAGATCTGGTTTAGAATCAATAAATTTCTTCGAAATTACTGGTATTTGTTTATCTTCATCAATTTCACCATTTTCATTTTTTCCATCTTGGTATGAAATAGAAACTAATTTTAATCCTTTTGGAATATAATCATAAATTTGAGGTGCCTTAGCTTCAACTTCACCTTCGTTGTATATTCTTATAGAATAATTAATTTTATCTCCTTTACTTACTTCAACAGGAGTTTTGTTTAATGTGTATATTGAGTTTGTTCCAGTACTTTCTTTTACTGGAGATTCCCAACCAACACCATTTTCATTGTGTCTACTTACATTAAATCCATTTGATTTTTTCACTTCAACTTCTTCGTTAGTTTCAGCTTTTGTAACACTAAGAATCATTTTCTTTAATGCTAAGTCAAAATATTTATTTTTAACTACAACTTTAACTTTTGTTTTGTTATTTACAATTTCACAACTTACTAGACCTTCTGTATCTCCTTCTACAATAGCATCTTTAATTTTATATTCTCCATTTGCTAATTCAAAAGAAACTTTAACATCTACTAGATTTGCTAATGTTTTATAACCTGTTGGTGCATTTGTTTCTTGAATTACATATTTATGTACTTCATCTTCTGAATTAATTGTTATATCATTTGTTTCTGTTTTTATTAATCCAGGTTTATCTGTTCTTATTATATTAAAACTACTTCCTGATAAAGTATTTCCTTTTGTATCTTGCTTTTCAATTTCTAAATCATATTTTCCGTTCACTGTTTTTTTGTAATTTGCTTTGATAGTTTCCTCAAATTCTTCTGGTTCTCTTTGGCTTAAAGTTACAACTGGTTGTACATTTTCATTATAATACCAGTAATCTGCAGTTGTTTTGTAAGATAATGCTGTTAAAAATCCTTTAAAACTGTAATCATAATTTACTTTAGATAAATCGTAATCACTAATAATTACATAAATTTTTCCGTTATAGTTAGTATATGAGTCTCTTTCTATTTCTGTTTTTTTATCGTCTTGAACAATCTTTGATTTTGTAGTTAAACTTTCATTGTTAATTTGCAATCCGTAATATGAAAATTTATATATTTTTTCATAACCATTATTTATAGTAATTGGCCCTATTATAATACTGTTATTGCCATATTTTTCCATAGTGCAATTTTTATTTTGAACTATTGTTACAACTTCTGTTCCATTGCTACTATATCTTCCATTATCTGGTGTTGGTGTATAATTTGCACCACATATTAATGCGTTATATAGGATTGTTTTAGGGTCTGAAGAATCATTTATCCACTTAGGAGTTACTTCACTAACATTTTTTGTATAGTGCCATAATACATATTGTTGAACTTGAAAAATTTCAGTATCAGTTAAATTGTCTACTATGTTTCCTCTTGAGCTTGTATATTTTTCTACAATATTTTTCAAATTTTGCTTATATATCTTGTATTCTTCATCACTTACTGCGTAGTATTCTTCATCAAGTGTCATTGTTAAATTCATTCTTAGCATATTATCTAATAGCCATTTTATACTATCTCCAGAAGTTTCACTTTTACAGTTGTTGTTTGAATTGCTGTATGATGAGCCTGCAAAATTTAGTGTATTTCCTCTTCCTTTGTTATAAGCTGTTCCATATAAATTCTTACCATGATCTAGACAATATCCATTTCTGTAATTTCCATCTGCATATGCATAGTTCTTGCCATCAACAGTAAGTCCTGACTTTGTTCCCCCTATAACAATTTCACCAGTAACTGTTCCATCTCCTATTTCTCTATTTCCTATACTCTGAATTACAGATATATTTGCATTATTCTTTTCTAATCCGTTAATATTAAAATTCAATATATTGGTTTTTATGCTATTGAAATTTTTGTACACAATAAAAAACATTAGCATACATACTGCCAAGATAATGCACAACACTTTTATAGTTAATTTACCATTTTTCTTTAGACTCTTCATTTTTTCCTCCTAAAATTTAAACATTACTATATTTAATTTAAGATAAAAAAATATATTTTTCAACTGCTGAAAATGTTGATTTTTAGAGTTTTTTTACGGAAATAATACTTATTTAAAATATAACTTTTATATTACATTTTTGTAATTTTTTTGACATATTATACTATAGTTCTAGATAATTATTTTAGGAAATCTGTATTTCCGTAATAGTTGGGGACAGGCACCATTTTAAAAATTTAAAATGGTGCCTGTCCCCAACTAAAAAAGACTGACATAATGTCAGTCTTTTTTAGTGGAGGTCATCAATCGAGCGTCGGATTAAATATCTCGAATTCTCCCTTCTCGATATTTTCCCTCAACATTGTAACAATCTCTTCCCAAGAATAGCCTTCACCATTCTCCTTGTAAATAAATGCACAAGGAGAGGAAAATAGTATCTGGGAAGTTTTCACCAGATCCTCAATGCCAATCTGACCATCTAAATTGTAGTCATACAGTGTCAGCATCCATGGTTCTTCTTCTTCCCTGTGAAGCAACACATCTACTAGCGTAATCTGCTCAACAAATGTGAGCTCTTCACTTGGGCATAATTGGTAGGGGATTTCTTTTCCATTGTCGTCAACCGCCGTCATACCTTCGCTCGGAAGGTATGTTATCTCCTGGGATGTGGGAAGATACACATCCTCAGGAAGTTCTCCTACATGTTTGCGGATAATCAAGGATTTTACATCCCATCTAATTTCCTTCATGTATTCGAAAAACTCACAGCTCTCCGGCTCAATTCCTACAGGAAGTTCAAGTTTGGTCTGAAACTCCCATATATTCCCATCAGGATCTGTAAAATAATACAGATTCGGCCGAATGTACTCGATTGTGTCTGTTTCCTCACTTGTTGTACTTCCAAGGTTCGTTCCTGCTGTCTCTACAACCTCTTCGATTGCTACCTGTGCTACTGAGCTCCGCTCAGCCTTCTGGGTGGAAATTGTGTCTGTTGTGTTTGTCGGTGTTACACTTGTGGCCAGAGCAAATGCCAATGCGATTACGTTCAACATAATTATTACCTCCATATAAATATATAAATTTTTTATGTGGTTGTTTACCACTATACCTATATTATAGCATGTTTTTCCAAATTTGGCAAGTTATGTAAATTTTTTAAAATTGGGGACGGGCAACATTTTAAAAATTTAAAATGTTGCCCGTCCCCAATTTAAAAAAATTACTCATTCTTCAATCTTTCAGCCCTATCAGCTGCTATCAAATTATCAATCATTTCATCTAAATTTCCATTTAAAAAATCGTCCATTTGATAAATACTCATACCAATTCTATGGTCTGTAATACGACCTTGTGGGTAATTATAAGTTCTAATTTTTTCACTTCTATCGCCTGAACCTACTTGGCTTCTTCTTGCATTAGCAAGTTCTGCATCACGTTTAGATTGTTCTTGTTCATATAATCTTGAACGAAGTAAACGCATAGCATATTCCCTGTTTTGTAATTGGCTTCTTTCTGTTTGGCATTCTGCGACAATACCTGTTGGAATATGTGTTAATCTTACAGCAGATGAAGTTTTATTAACATGTTGTCCACCAGCACCTGAAGCTCTGTACACATCCATTTTTATATCTGATGGATTTATCTCAATTTCAACATCTTCTACAACTGGCAATACTGCAACAGTTGCTGCAGATGTATGAATTCTACCACTACTTTCTGTATCTGGCACCCTTTGAACTCTGTGTGCACCGCTTTCAAATTTTAATCTACTATATGCACCTTTACCTGTTATCATAAAAGAAATTTCTTTATATCCACCAAGACCTGTTTCATTTTCATTTAACACCTCTAATTTCCAGTGTTTTCTTTCACAATACATAGAATACATTCTAAATAAAGTTCCTGCAAATAAAGCAGCCTCATCACCACCAGTACCAGCTCTAATTTCACATATTACGTTTTTATCGTCATCTGGATCTTTAGGAATTAGTAAAACTTTAAGTTCCTCTTCAATTTGTGGTAATTTTTCTTTGTTTTCTAACATTTCCATTTCCGCTAATTCCTTAAGCTCTGGATCATTCATCATTTCCTTTGCTTCTTCGTATTGTTGTTTAACTTTTTTATATTCTCTATACTTCATTACTATTGGTTCTATTTCAGCATGCTCTTTCATGTAAGTTCTCCATTCATTTTGATTAGAAATGATTTCTGGATCACTTATTTTTGTTGTTAGATCTTCGTATTTCTTTTCAACATCTTCTAATTTTTGAAACATAAATTCAATCTCTCCTCTTTTTCAAACTTATGTTATTATACTACATTTTAGGTATAATTGCAATACTATTTGAATTGATCCGGGTTTGGATGTGGTTTGATTCTTGTATCTACATTTCATGTATAACCAATTAAATTTGCTCCCTCTTCAATAATATTATTAAAATCATCATATCTTGCACTTATATTAAATTGAGTTATCATTTTTAATTTTTCAACTTGCTCATCTGTTAATTCTAAATTACACTTTTCCGCAAGGTGTAATAAATTATGTTATTTTACTGTGTATGGATTTTCTTCATTATTTTTTGCATAAAAACCTTTTAATAATTTTCTAAATTTATTCGCAATAAAAAAACAATACATTCATATCGTAGAATATATTGTTTTCTAAATATTGGCCAAAGTTTATATTTTTTATTATAAAAATTTGATTTCATATTATATTGTTATACTATCAGTTTTGTAATTATTATTATTTACAGATTTTCAATTTTTTCTTTT
>OIYV01001039.1_pt1 | contig 13911 bp, 12 predicted proteins | sample 1588251 | NCBI WGS metagenome assembly OIYV01 (sample SAMN03283282) | human gut metagenome | biome: human-associated habitat; material: feces | host: Homo sapiens | place: Peru | collected 2012
GAGCACACAACGATATTGCAAGAATAGAAGTTGGTAAGGATGAAATACATAAATTTTTCAATGAAGATTTATTAAATAAAACTAATAAAAAACTAAAAGAAATAGGATTTAAATATGTTACCCTAGATATGGCAGGATATGAAATGGGAAGCATGAATAAGTAGTACATTTAGGAGGATGACATGAAGAAAAGTTATACATTAATATCGCCTTGCTTTTTTGGTATGGAAAAAATGCTAGCAAGAGAGATAAAGGATTTAGGATTTGAAATAATAAAAACAGAAGATGGAAGAATTACATATAAAACTGGTGAAGATGGAATAGCTAAAGCTAACATGTGGTTAAGATGTGCAGAAAGAGTTCATCTTAAGGTAGCAGAATTTGAAGCAAAAACATTTGATGAATTTTATGATATATTCCAAGAAGAAATGTTTAAAGATTTATATACTAATATGTCAGCATAAAGGATTACTTTTGTAATCCTTTTTCTTTTATTTTTTGAAAATAAGTGTTATAATCAATACACTAACAATGGAGGTTTATTATGATATACGAATTCGAAGTACCGGGAAAAGTAAAAGGCAAGGGAAGACCTAGAGTAAATACTACAACAGCAATAGCTTACACACCAACTAAAACTAAAGAATATGAAGAGCTAATAAAACAGTATTTTATATTAAAATATAGAAAAATAAATCCATTAGAAAATAGAATAAAAGTAACTATCCAAGCATATTTTAGTATTCCCAAAAATACAAATAAAACTCAAAAAGAAGAAATGTTAAAAGGTAATATAAGTCCAACTAAAAAGCCAGATATAGATAATATAGCAAAGATTGTTTTAGATGCTTTAAACAAACTAGCATTTAAAGATGATAATCAAATTACAAAATTAAATTTAGAAAAAATTTATTCAGAAGAAGAGAAAGTTTTTATAAAGATAGAGGAATATTAAACTTTATAGGAGGAAGATATGGCATATATAGAATTTAATAATGTTATAAAAGAATATCAGATGGGAGAAGTAACAATTAAAGCACTAAACAACACAAACTTTAAAATAGAAAAAGGGGAATTAGTAGTTATTGTCGGACCAAGTGGAGCAGGAAAAACAACAACACTAAATATTTTGGGTGGTATGGATAGGCTAACTAAAGGAAAGGTAACAGTTGATAAAAAAGATATATCAAAATTAAATAATAGAGAATTAATAAAATATAGGAGAGAAGACATAGGATTTGTTTTTCAATTTTATAATTTAGTTCAAAACCTAACTGCAAAAGAAAATGTAGAACTTGCAACACAATTATGCAAAGATGCATTAGATGCTGAGAAAATTTTAGATAAAGTAGGGCTAAAAGAAAGAAAAGATAATTTCCCATCTCAATTATCAGGAGGAGAACAGCAAAGAGTAGCTATAGCAAGAGCAATAGCTAAAAATCCAAAGTTGTTATTATGTGATGAACCAACAGGAGCATTAGATTACAAAACAGGAAAACAAATTTTGAAATTATTGCAAGACACCTGTAGAAAAGAAAACATGACAGTTGTCATTATTACTCATAATACAGCTATAGCACCAATGGCAGATAAAATAATTCATTTTAAAAATGGAACCGCAGAAAAAATAGAGATAAATAATAATCCAAAATCAATTGAAAATATTGAATGGTAGAGGTGAAAAGAAATTTGAGAAATGTTCTATTAAAAAACAGTATTAAACAAATAGGAAATACTAAAAGAAGGTTTATATCTATATTAATTATGGCTCTATTAGGAGTAGGTTTTTTTGCAGGATTATATGCAACAGGTCCAGACATGCAAGAAAGTTTAGATAAATATCTAGATAATACAAACACATATGACATAAAAATAGTTTCAACTTTAGGATTAACAGATAAAGATGTATCAGAGATAGAAAATATAGAAGACTTAGGAAAAGTTTATGGTGTAAAAGAAAAAGATGCAGAGGTTACAATTAATAATAAAGAATATGTAATTAATTTTATAGATAAAAATAATAATAATGAACCAATATTAATAGATGGATCTATGCCAGAAAATTCATTAGAATGTACCATAGATAGAAGATTTCATGAAACATATAAATATAATATTGGAGATAGAATATTTGTAAATGATAAAGAAAATAATTTTAAAAATACAGAACTAACAATTGTAGGAATAACAGAAAGCCCTTTATACATATCATCAGACAGAGGAAATAGTAAATTGGGTTCCGGAACTATAAATTGTATTTCATATACAATAAATAATATAAACATAGATTATTATACAAGTATAGGAATACAAGTAAAAGATGCTAAAAACTTGCAAACGAATACAACTCAATATAAAGAGTTAATAGAGATTGCGAAACAGAAAATTGAAAAAATAAAAGAAGATAGGCAAAATCAAAGATATGATGAATTGATTGAAGAAGCAAACAATAAATTAAATGATGCTCAAAATGAATTTAATAAAGAAAAAAATAGCGGAGAAACTAAATTAGATGATGCAGAAAAACAAATTGAAAAAGGTGAAGAAGAACTAAAAAAGGCAAAACAAAAAGTAGAAACAAATAAAACTCAATTAGAAAAAGCAAAAGAAACATCAAATATTGAGTTTAAAAAAGCAAAAAAAGAATTAGAATCTGCAGAAAAACAAGTATCAGACGCAAAAAGTAAACTTAAAAATGAAGAGGAAATATATAATTATCAGAAGCAACAAGCAGATAATTCAATAGCAGAAATAGAAAAAAACATTGAAAATTTAAACAAACAAAAAGATTATCTAGTAAGTATTGGGGAAGATACAACAGTAATTGAACAAAACATAAAAAAATTAAAAATACAAAAATCAGAAATTGAAAACCAAATAACAAATGCAAAACAAGAATTAATAAGTGCAAAAGAAAAAATAAAAAAATCTGAGGAACAAATAAAATCAAGTAAAAGTAAACTAAAAACAGAGGAAAACAGTGCTAATAAAAAATTTGTTCAAGCGCAAAGCCAAATAGAAAAAGCAAATAATACTATAAAAGAAAATGAAAAGAAGCTAGAAGATTCTAAAAATGAATTAAATAAAAATAAGCAAGAATTTAATAATAAAATAAAAGAAGCGGAAGATAAAATAAATGAAAGCAGAAAAGAAATAGATAAAATAGAAGTTGCAAAATGGTATATATTAGATAGAGATGATAATACAGGATACAATAATGTAACACAAGCTATAAATAGTATAGTTAATTTATCAAGAGTATTTCCGATTTTATTTTATGTTATTGCAATATTAATAAGCTTAACATCTATGACTAGAATGGTTGAAGAAGAAAGAATAGAAATAGGAACATTAAAAGCATTAGGGTATACAAATTTAAAAATTATTTTTAAATATATCTTTTATGCGATGTTAGCATCTATAATTGGAGGAATTATAGGAATGTTCATAGGACTAAAGTTAATTCCTACTATTATATGGACCGTTTATGCTTTATTATATTATTTACCAGAGTTTGATGCAAAATTAAAAGTAATATATGGAATAATAGGAATTATAATAGCATTTATGTGTATAGGTGGAGCAACTTTTGTTGTAAGTTATAAGGAATTAAAAAATATGCCATCAGTATTAATGAGACCTAAAACACCTAAAAATGGAAAAAGAGTTTTGTTAGAAAGAGTTACATTTTTATGGAATAAATTAAAATTTTCACAAAAAGTAACAATTAGAAATTTGTTCAGATATAAAAAAAGAGTTATTATGACAATAATGGGAATAGCAGGATGTACAGCATTAATTTTAGCAGGATTTGGATTAAAAGATTCAATTACAAATATTGTTCACAATCAATTTGAAAGAGTAAATAGTTATGATATTTCAATAACTGTTAATACAGAAGAAAACATAAATAATTTATTAAAAAATTTGAAAGAAGATACAAGAATAAAAGATACAGTAGAAGTAAATATGCAAACAGGAAAATTACTAGCAAATGATATTAAAAGAGATGTTAAGATAAGTATTCCTAAGAATAAAGAAGATTTAAAGAAAGTTATAAACTTAATAGATAAAAAAACAAAAGAAAAGATAGAAATATCTGATAATGGAATAATAATAACAGACAAAGTGGCAGAGTTATTAAAATTAAATAAGGGAGATGAAGTTAAACTAATAGATAACAATGATATACAGTATAGTTTTAAAATAGATGGAATAGTAGAAAATTATGTTGATCATTATGTGTATATGTCAAAGAATATATATGAAGAACAAATGAAAGAAACATACAAAACAAACATGCTTTTAATTAATACTAATAATATTTCAAATGAAGAATTAGACAAATTAACTGCAAGTATTGTACTATATGATGAAGTATCTGGAATAAATTTAACCAGTAGCTTAATAAAAATGGTTGAAGACATGTTAAGTTTACTAAATTATGTTGTTCTTATATTAATAGTTTCTGCAGCTTTATTAGCGTTTGTAGTATTATATAATTTAGCAAATGTAAATATAAGTGAAAGGAAAAGAGAAATTGCAACATTAAAAGTGCTAGGCTTTTATGATCAAGAAGTTGATAATTATATAAATAAAGAAAGCATTATATTAACAATATTAGGAATAGCTTTAGGGCTAATATTTGGATATATGCTAACTAAATATCTAATTACAACATGTGAAACAGAAATGCTTAGATTTGGAAGAAAAATATCTGGCATAAGTTATGCATATGCCGTAATTATAACTTCAATATTTACATTTTTAGTAAACAAAATAATTCATTTTACTTTAAAAAAAATTAACATGATAGATAGTTTAAAAAGTATTGAGTAAAGGAGAATAAAATATGGAGATTAAAGTATTATGTCATAGTAGTATAAAAATAATATCAAATAAAATAATATATGCCGATCCATTTAAGATAAAAGAAAAAAGTAATGACGCAGATTTGATTATAATAACACACTCTCATTATGACCATTTTTCGGAAGAAGATATAAAAAAGATACAAAAAGTAGAGACATTAATTTGTATAACACCAGACTTATTAGAAAAAACAATTAGTTTAGGATTTAAAAGAGAAAATATAACAATAGTTGAACCTAATAAAGAGTATAGTGTAGAAAATATTAAAATTAGAACAATACCTGCATACAATACTAACAAAAAGTTTCATCCAAAAGAAAATAATTGGGTGGGATATATATTAGAAATAGAAAATAAAAAAATATATATAGCAGGAGATACCGATATAACTGAAGAAAACAAGAAGGTTAATTGCGATATTGCATTAGTTCCAATAGGAGGAACATATACAATGAATGCCAAAGAAGCGGCGGAACTTATAAATATAATACAGCCATCAAAAGTAATACCTACTCATTATGCACAAATAGTAGGTAAAAAAGAAGATGCAATAGAATTTAAAAATTTAGTAAAAAGTAATATAAAGGTAGAAATACAAATTTAATAAAAACAAAGTGTACATTCAATGTACACTTTGTTTTTATTAAAAAAGAAGAATACATATGTAAGGGCGGAAGCCTTTGTCCGCCCATAGCTACGAAGAAGAGTTATATAAATTTGCAAATTTACATAAAAAATGTTATAATTAAAAGAGTATTTTATTTAAAGGAGAAAAATATGGGTAAAGTTAGTAATATGAGTCTACAAGCAATTCTTAACCAAATAGATATAGGGTTCAAAAGAGAAGATATAGAAGTTTTTTGTAGTGACCAGAATGTACGAAATGAAATAATATTTATGACAAATGAAGGTAGAGACTTTAAAGATGTTTTATTAAGAAACGAAGACAAAATAGATAAAGAAAAGTTAGTTCTGATATCATATCAGACATTTAAAGAGAGATTAGAAGATAAAGATGAGTATGAGCGTATGTCTGAACAAGAAGTAAAAAATATGAAAAATAGCATGCAAAGAATAAAAAAATTAGCTAAAGGAATGGATACTTATATAGCAATAGCTCATAAAGGAAAAGAACTAATTGAGTGGATAGAAGTTATATCTGCTAAAAATGCAATGGCTGGAATACCTACATTAGAGAAAAAGAACAGAGAAATATTTGATGCTATAAACAAAGAATTAGCATCAGATGATGAAGTACCTGGTATGAATTATGCAATACAATGTATAGAAATGTCAGATTTTGAAGAAGTATTGCCTTGTAAGGATATTGCTAAAGCTATGGAATATAGCATAGCTTTTAATTCTAGTGTTAAAGGAAAAGATATTTTAGAAAAAATCAAACAGTTAAGAGATTATGATAAAAATGAAGAAGAAATAAACGAATTACAAAGTCGATATGCAAAAGAAATTTTAATACCAGAAAAAACATCTGCAATAGAAGGAGTTCTTGGATATGTTGATATGCCTAAGCTATTATTAATATCAATATATAGATTCGAAGAACTGATGAATAGTGCAGCAGAAGGCACAATAGAAATTGATGATACTGTATTGGATTCTGTGAAAAATATTAGCGATCAGCTGATAAAATATATTAATAAAAATACTAAAATCTCTAATGAAAATTATACATATGCCTATGCAGATGCAATAGACTTTATTAGCAGAATGGATTTAGCTAATGGGGTTTACTTTACTAAAGAAGAAATAAAAGATTTAGAAGAAAGATTATTAAATGGAGCAGATTTAGCAGAAATAGATGAAGAGGAAGCAACAAAATTATCAAAGTTGAGGTTATCAGAAGAACAGTTAGAAAAAATTATGAAAATAAGCCCAACAAATTTTGCATTTGCAGTTACCGCATTAAAGCTTTCAACAAAAGAGATTATAGAAAAAGGTATAAAAAATAAAGAAGTATGGTCAGACGAGATTACAAAAGACTTGTTGTTAGATGGAAAAATTTCTTCTAAAGATTTGTTTAAACTATATGCAAATGATATGATAAGTATAGAATTTTTAAGAGAAGATGCAAAAGAAATAGATATGAATTCGGAAATTAGCTTAGATATAATAAATCAGGAGTATTTAGAATTAGCAAATAAAAAAGAACAAGATCCCCAAAAGACTAAGCTACTAGAAAAAAGAATAGAGTTATTTAAAAAATTAAAGCTAGAAGGAAAAACAGAAAAAGAACTACAAGAAAGCTCAGATAATTTAATGTATGAAATGGCAGAGAAATTACAAGATGAAGACAATATTCTATTTCTTTACAATAATGGATTAATAACATTACAAACACTTAGTATGTGGTGTGATACTCAAACATTAGATAAATTATATAAAGAAGGAAGAGTAACATTTGAAGATATAGAAAGTTTAGAAGATAAGCAAATAAAACAAGCCATATTAGGAAAAGAAATATCTAGCAAGATGGAAGAATATGAACAAGAAGATTTATTAAAATATATTAACTTAGGTTATTTATCAGAACAAGATATATATAAAGCATTTAAATCAGCACTTATTAACGATATATATGCAGAAGATATGCTAAATAATGGTATTATTTCTGCAAAAACATATATAGATATATTAGATATAGGAAAAGAAGAGCTAGAAAAAGAAACTAATACCAATGCTTCAAATCTAGAATCTATGCCAAAGAGAGAATTTGTGCTAAACATTATTGGTGATGAAATGGAAGAAAGTTCTTTACCAATAGGAAGTATTCCAGATAGTAAAAAAGATCTTATCACAGCAGATAATAAAAAACAAGAAAGTAAAGGATATGCAACAGGTTATAAAAGGACAGAAACACTAATTAATCCAGAAATTAGATGGGCATATTTAAAAGCACTTAAATGTAAATATCCGGCGGATAGAAATTTTGCTCATGATAATCCAGAAAGTCCTTTTTACGACTATGAATTCTTTATTATAGAAAATAATGATGAAAATGGACAAGCACAAAAAGATAGTATAGTAATAGGAGAAAGAATATATAAAGATAAAAATACTCAATGCGAATTTGCAACATCAAATGCTACATATATTTGGCAATACAAGGATTATTTAATAGCAAAAAAAGCAGCTCAGAGTGAGAGAAAAAATAAAACGGCAATTACACAAGAAACTAATGGTGTTGTATATAAGGCAATTCATAAACCAGATAGTTGGGCTATGAGTCTTTTATTTAAAATAGCTGAAGCAAAAGCAGGAAGAAGTTTTAGTGAATATAAAGGCGACGAGAAAAAATTAAAAATACTTGATCAATTAGAAAAATTATATTCTCCGCAAGAAATAATTAAAATATTAGATATGGCATCTATAATAGATAATGAACCAGAAATGATTGATCAAAATGGAAATAAAGTAGGTATAGTTTTTGAAGTAATTAATGAAGGCGGAGCAGGAAGAAGAACAAGCAAAAAAGCAGCTCCAAATTTTGACGATGATGATGACGAATGTAGATAATAAGTTAAGTAAAAAATAAAGTATTATATAAAATGCATAATTTTTAAATTATGCATTTTTATTTGACTAAATTTATATAAAGATATATTATAGTAATATGGAACAAAACGAAAAACTAAATAAACTATATTCAGAATGTATAAATGAATTAGCAAATACAAAAATAGAGTTTAACTGTAAAGATATAGTTGTAAAAATATCTAAAAGAGCTCATAAAAGGTATGGATGTTGTAAGCCAGAAATACCAGATACTAAATATAAAAAGATAATTAAAAAGGGATTTAAATTTATTGTATGTTACGAAAATTATTTTAAATATACAATAGAAATAAGTTCATGGGTATTAGAATTAAGCGACGACATTATTAAAAATACAATAATACATGAATTAATACATTGTTTGCCTAAATGTACAAATCATGGAGCGGAATTTAAAAGATATGCTAAAATTATAAATGAAAAACTAGGCTATAATATAACAAGAACAGGAAATAAAAAAGAGGACTTTAAGAGAAGTAATGTAGAATATAATGAAGATGAAGAATATAAATATAAAATAAAATGTAAAGACTGTGGACAAATATATTATAGAAAAAGATTAAATAAAAACCTTATAAAAAAGTATAGATGTGGAAAATGTAAAGGAAAATTAGAACTAATATAAGGAGGAAAAGATGAAAGAAAAATTTTTAGAATTATTAAGAAGCACTAATAGAGAAGGAATAGAAGATTTAATAAAATTCATAGAAGAAAGCACAGACTTTTTTACAGCACCAGCAAGTACAAGATTTCATGGGGATCATGAAGGAGGTTTATTAGAACATAGTTTAAAAGTATATGAAATATTAAATGAAAAATTAAAACATACACCAGTAGAAATGAATATACCAGATGATACTATAAAAATAGCAGCTTTATTACATGATATCTGTAAAGTCAACTTTTATAAAGTAAGTTATAGAAATGCAAAAAATGAGTTGGGAGTATGGGAAAAAGTTCCTTATTACACTGTAGAAGATACTATACCATATGGACATGGAGAAAAATCTGTTATGATGATAACAGAATATATGAAACTAACAGTAGAAGAAAAATATGCAATAAGATGGCACATGGGATTATCAGAACCAAAAGAATTATATGGAACAATTGGAAATGCATTCACTAAATATCCGTTAGCATTAATGCTATTTGAAGCAGACCTAGAAGCTACATATTTATTTAATATATAAAATTAAAAAAAGATATAGAGGAGGAAAAATAATATGTTAAAAGAAAAATTATTAGAAGATTTAAAAAACTCAATGAAAGAAAAAAATATTGTAAGAAAAAATGTAATACAAATGGTAAGAGCAGCAATACTTCAAATAGAAAAAGATAAAGGAATAGAAGTTGATGACAACAAAATATTAGAAATAATAGCAAAAGAAGTAAAAACAAGAAATGATTCTATTGCAGATTTTGAAAAGGGTGGAAGAGAAGATTTAGTAGAACAAGCAAAACAAGAGATAGAAATACTTTCTGAATATTTGCCAAAACAATTAACAAAAGAAGAATTAAAAGAAAAAGTAGAAATAATAATAAAAGAAACAGGTGCAACAACAATAAAAGATATGGGAAAAATAATGAAAGCAGCCAAAGAACAGATAGGAACAGCAGCAGACGGAAGAAGTATAAATGAAGTAGTAAAAGAATTACTAGCATAAAATAAAACTTGCATAATATAATTGATAATGTTATAATGCAATAGTTGTATTTAACAAAAGCAAAAAAGAAAGGATGATTTAATTTATGAATATATGTGTATATGGAGCAGCAAGTAGTAAAATAGACAACTCTTTTAAAGAAGCAGGAATAAAATTAGGAAAGAAAATGGCTAAAAAAAATATAGGACTTGTCTTTGGTGGAGGTCGTAATGGAATGATGGGAGCTGTAGCAGAAGGTATAGCAGCTGAAAATGGAAATATTTTAGGAATTTCACCAGCATTTTTTGAAGAATCAAATGCAGAAATCTCATACCCTAATTGTACAGAGTTTATTCATACAGAAACAATGAGAGAAAGAAAAAGGTTATTAGAAGAAAAATCAGATGCTTTTATAATTTCACCAGGTGGAATTGGTACATTTGATGAATTCTTTGAAATATTAACATTAAAACAATTAGGAAGACACAACAAAGCAATATGTATCTTTAATATAGATGGATATTTTGATAAAATGTTAGAAATGATGCAAGTATGTGTAGATAAACATTTCATAACAGAAGATTGCAGATGTTTATATAAAGTATATAAAGATATAGATTCAATGCTAGATTATATAGAAAAATATGATCCAGAAGATATAGATCTATCAAGAGTAAAAATAAGATAAACATTTTTATTCCCATATATTGACTAAAATCAATATATGGGAATTTTTTTTATAAAAAATATTGACAAAAATATAATTAATACATATAATGAACATATGAACAGATATTCATATGAGAGGAGAAAAAATATGGAAGAAATATGCGAAATTAATATGATTCATGAAGATACAGTTAATAATGTAAAAAATATAATGCCAGATGATGGCTTAATATATGATATTGCAGAGTTATTTAAAGTATTTGCTGATTCTACAAGAATGAAAATAATATATGCTTTAATGGAAAATGAGCTGTGTGTATGTGATATTGCAGCAATTGTTGGAACAACACAGTCAGCAATTTCACATCAGCTTAGAATATTAAAGCAATCTAAACTAGTAAAATTTAGAAAAGATGGAAAAATAATATATTATAGTTTAGATGATGAACATATTGCGGAAATAGTTAAGAAAGGTCGTGAACATATTGAAGAATTATAAGTTCTTATTACAAGGATTAGAGTGTGCTAATTGTGCAAAAAAAATAGAAGATAAAATTGCAGCAAATCCAGAATATAAGGATGTAGTTGTTAATTTTTCTACAATAACTTTATCATTTAAAACAGATAAAGAAAAGGGAGTAGAAGAAGATATAAAAAACATTGTAAAAGCAGTAGAGCCAGATACAGTTGTAATATCAAAAGATAAAAAACAAGTAGAACAAGTTCAAAGAAACAATAAAGATATAATTAGATTATTTGTAGGTTTAGCAATATATGGATTAAGTGTATTGTTACAAAAGCAAATAATACTAAGTTATATTTTATTAGTAATTTCAGCAATAACTCTTTTATATAGAACAGCAATAAAAGCATACAAACAATTAAAAGGAAAAATATTAGATGAAAATACCTTAATAATCGTATCTGTAATTGGCGCATGTTTAGTTGGGAAAACAATGGAAGGTATAATGGTTATAACATTATATGAGATAGGAAAAATTTTAGAGGCTAGAGCAGTAAATAAAACAAGAAAATCAATTTCAAGCTTAATGGATATAAAACCGGAATATGCAAACCTAAAAATAGGCGATGAAATAAAACAAGTTAGCCCAGAGGAAGTAGAAATAGGAAAAATTATAGTTATTAAAGCAGGAGAAAAAATTCCATTAGATGGAGAAATAATTTTAGGAGACGCAAAAATAAACAATTCAGCACTAACAGGAGAAAGTAGATTAATAGATTCAACTATAGGAGACAAAGTATTATCAGGAGGAATTGTTTCAGAAGGGTTAATAGAAATAAAAGTTGAAAAAACTTATGAAAATAGTACAGTTGCTCAAATATTAAATTTAGTAGAAAATGCAACAGATAAAAAAGCAAAAACAGAAACTACAGTAAGCAAACTAGCTAAAATTTATACACCAGTTGTATTTGTATTGGCAATTCTTGTAGCTATATTTATGCCATTAATAGTAAAAAATGTAACATATTCAGATAGCATATATAAAGCATTAACATTTTTAGTAATTTCTTGCCCATGTTCAATAGCAATCTCAGTACCACTTAGTTATTTTAGTGGAATAGGAAAAGCTTCTAAGAGTGGAATATTAGTAAAAGGAAGCGACTATTTAGATGGATTTAAAGATATTGGTGAAGTAATATTTGATAAAACAGGAACAATTACGACTGGAAACTTTAATGTAAGCAAAATCAAAGTGTATGATGATGCATATACAGAAGAAAAGGTATTAGAATTATTTGCAATAGGTGAAAGCTTTTCAAATCACCCAATAGCAAAATCTATAATAAATAAATTTGAAAAAGAAATAGATGCTAGTAAAGTTAAAGAATATAAAGAAATTTCTGGTAAAGGAATTGAGTACCAAATAGATAGTAAAGAAATTAAAATTGGAAATAAAAATTTTGCAGGAAGCAAAGAGATAGAAGAAGATAATATTGGAACTAATTTATACTTAAATATAGACGGAAAAACTGTTGGGGGAATAACATTATCAGATGAAATAAAACCAGATGCAAAAGAAGCAATTACAAAATTAAATAAATTAGGAATAGTTACTAAAATGTTTACAGGAGATTCTAAAGAAATTGCTTTAGAAATTGCAAAACAAGTAGGAATTAAAAAAGTAGAATATGAAATGTTGCCACAAGATAAGTATACAAAACTAGAAGAAGAGTTAAAAAACAATAATACAAGTAAAAAAATATCATTTGTTGGAGATGGTATAAACGATAGTCCAGTTTTAGCAAGAGCAGATATAGGAATATCAATGGGAGGAATAGGATCAAGTTCTGCAATTGAGGCTTCAGATGTAGTTATAATGACAGATGAATTATCAAAAATAACAGATGGAATAAGAATATCTAAAAAAACAAACAGAATAATAAAACAAAACTTAATATTTGCAATAGGAGTAAAAATATTAGTATTAGTTTTAAGCATCCTTGGAATAGCAACAATGTGGCAAGCAGTATTTGCAGATGTAGGAACAACATTAATTACAATATTAAATACAATAAGAATATTAAAATAGTAATTGTAAATTTTAGCTATACTAGTGTTAGATTATTATAAAAATATCCTGTAAATTTGATACATTATATTGTCTTGACAAGAAAAATAAATTTGATATAATAACCATGAAAAGAGAAATAGGAGGTAATATAATGGCAACATTTACGAACCGGGCGACGCTGTCTTATAACAACGGCGTTGTCAATTCAAATACGGTTACCGGTCAAATCGTTGAGGTGCTGTCTGTATCTACAGGTGGTCATGCTCCCGTACCCGCTCACTGAATCATTCTATGGAGTGCTTCAGGTGCAAGCCGGGAAAGGAACTTTTTTGGAAAAGCGGATCTTCCCGGAGCCCTGAAGGCGAAGGGAGGGATGCCCAATGACGCTGCTGGAAACGCTGGCCTTGCTGACGCTCATCGTCACCGTGGTCTGCGAAACGATCAACATTACGTTGAAGGTACTGCAGTACATCGAGAGCAAGCAAAACAAAAAAGATTGACTGCCCAGCCTCGCAAACTTGTGCAGTCAATCTTCTTTGATTGTATAAAGGACGGGAGCTGACCATACGGGCAGCACCTTTTCTATCGTCAGTATAGTGCATTTTGCCGGGTTTGTC
>OIYV01001043.1_pt1 | contig 13870 bp, 13 predicted proteins | sample 1588251 | NCBI WGS metagenome assembly OIYV01 (sample SAMN03283282) | human gut metagenome | biome: human-associated habitat; material: feces | host: Homo sapiens | place: Peru | collected 2012
AAATTGAGGAACAAATTCGCGGCATAACACACGAGGAAATTTGTGAACACCGATTAAACACCTTTTAAACAGCATTTAATGTATAATTAAGAATGGTGAATTAAATTCACCTATTTGTGAAAAAACTTGACAATAAAAATTTATTTGGTAGCATGGTCATGTAATTGGACTACGCTCCAAATCGCATACAGGGATATATGTAATATAAATCTGTATTTGATAATTTCATAGGTTTTTCATTATTTATTTTTCTATTAAGAATACTTTTTCTTTTTTGCTTATAAAGGAAATAAAGCGAGTACTTGATTGAAAATACACAGTATTGGAATAATACCTATGCACGCCACCCCAGGAGCAAGGGGTGGCGGAAAATAGAATCTTTGTGATTGTATTTACGAAGTCATCCAGTTGCACATCCCTTTATAGGAGCTAACCCTGACGATAGTAGTTCAGGTAAAAAAGAAAGGGACATTATCATGAAAATTGATTATGAAAAACTTCGTAGATGGTCACTCCTAATCCTAAGATTATTTCTTGATATTGCAGATTGGCTAAATCATTAAAAACAAAGATTCTTTTTTTTCTTAAATATAGGAATATCAAATATGGAAACATTAAACGAAGCATTAAGACTTGTCAGGGTTTTTCATGATAAAAAAATTAAAGACTTAGCAATTGAACTTGGTGTTTCTGCAAGTTATATTACAGATATTGAAAAAGGCAATAAAAAACCTTCATTAGAACTTGTTAATAAATATGCTGAAGTTTTTAGTACAACGGCATCGGCATTATTATTTTTTTCAGAAGAATTAGCTCAAGATAATACGAAGGGAAAATGTAAAGTTATTATTAGAGACTGTATGCTAAAATTTTTGAAAGCATTGGAGGCTACAGCTTTTAAGGATGAATGCAAATAATAATATAAAAATAGAACACAGTTCTCTGTATGGAATAACTTCTTTAAATACTTTAATTTTGCAGTTGGGAATTCATGGAGAAGAGGAATTAAACAAACTTTGTTCTGTCGAAAATTATAATATCTACCACACTGGTCCTAAAAGGAGACTTGTTGAAGCCCCTAACAAGAGATTAAAGCTAATTCAAAAAAGGTTTAATAATTATTTGCAAAAAATAGAAACTCCAAAGTTTGTTTTTGCGGGGCGAAAGAAAACAAATAATATCCTTAATGCAAAAGTTCATATAGATTGTAATGATATGATTTGTACAGATATAAAAAAGTTTTTCCCGAACACGAATATAAAATATGTTAAACAATTTCTAATTAAATACCTAAAAATGACAGAAGGTATAGCTGATATTTTGTCTAAAATTCTTACGGTTAATAATCATTTACCAACAGGGGCTCCTAGCAGTGTCTTATTGACCTATTGGTCATATAAAGATGCTTTTGATACAATACACGATTATGCAGAAAATATTGGAATTAAAATGACAATTTATGTCGATGATATGACATTTTCTTCAAAGTCAAAAATATCACGTACACTTATACCTTTTGTAGACAAAAAACTTTCTAATGTTGATTTAACTCTACACCCAGAAAAAATTAAAAGATATAAATGCTCAAAATATAAACATTCAACAGGTGTATGTATTGATAAAAGGCATAAAATGCGAATTCCTAATAAAACAAGAAAGAAACTGATTGATTTAATCGAAGGTAAAAATATTTGCGATTTAACTACACAAGAATTAGAAAAAGGTATGTCTTCTATAAAATATATGCAGGGAATCGAACCCCAAGCATTTCAGTGTACTTTAGAAAAAATGAAAGAAGAGTACAAGCTAAGACCCAAAAGTGAAAAAATGAAAAAGCATTTTAAAATAAGTTAAGCATCAATATCTTTTTCGTGATCTATAAAGAATGCATTTAATACATCTGCATCATTACGCAGGTGTTTAACTACTGGCGCAAGATTATAGCATTCTTCGATTTCAGGTTGATTTGCTACGAAATAATCAATAACAACGGCAGTGTTGTATATATTCTCTGACCACTTACTCAATTGCTTAAATTCTTTTTGAGTGATATTCAATCCGACTTTTTCCATACGACCTCCTCAATGTATCGTATTCATCACTCAAGAGTAATACAGAGTCAAGTATTTAAATTATGTTCTATTGATACAATTATTTACTCATGTATTGAAAGTTTTGCGGCTAAGAGTAAAGATTATTCATAAATATTAAATTATGTAATTTTATTTACAACAGGGAACCATTGTGTTAATATAAAAACATAACAGAGGGAATTATGACAGTAGCAAATAAAGAACGTGTAAAAAAGGCAATGAGAAGTGTTGGAATAAACACTATGACTGAGTTAGCAAATGAAGTTGGTATTACCAAAAACCAGCTTTCATTAATTTTATCTGATAGGTATAACCCCATAAAATCTACATTTTTTGAATTAAGTGAAGTATTGAGAGTTACTCCCGATAAAATTATAGATTTTCAAGAGAAAAATAAGAAAAAAAGTAAAAAAATAACTAAAACTTCTAAATATTCGGCAATAGAATTATTTGCTGGCGGAGGTGGGCTTGCACTCGGGCTAGAACAAGCTGGGATTGAAACAATTTTACATGTCGATAATGATAAATATTGCTGTGATACTCTATCTAAAAATAGACCAAATTGGAATGTGATCTGTTCAGATGTATCTAAAGTAGATTTTAAACCATACAAAGGCAAAATAAATATCGTTACGGGTGGCTTTCCTTGTCAAGCATTCAGTTATGCTGGTAAAAAATTAGGATTTGAAGATACTAGAGGAACATTATTTTATGAATTTGCACGCTGTGTGAAGGAAACTGAACCTATAATCTTTGTCGCAGAAAATGTTAGAGGCTTGATTTCTCATGACAATGGACGAACTCTTAAAACAATAATTGATATATTTGAAAGTTTAGGTTACAACATCCAAACAAAACTTTTAAATGCGGTAAATTACAATGTGCCTCAAAAAAGAGAACGGATTGTAATTGTTGGCACTAAAAAAGGTACAAATATAAAATTTGAATACCCGAAAGAATCTAAAAAGATTAAAACATTGCGTGATGCCCTAAAAAATGTACCAAAATCTGAAGGGCAAGCCTATAGTGCTGCTAAAAAAGCAGTATTTAAACTCGTCCCCCCTGGTGGTTGTTGGAGAGATTTACCATTAAATGTTCAAAAATCATATATGGGAAAAAGTTTTACTAGTGGTGGTGGTAGAACAGGAATGGCAAGAAGAATTTCTTGGGATGAACCTTGTTTGACATTGACATGTTCTCCAAGTCAAAAACAAACGGATCGATGCCATCCCGATGAAGTAAGACCTTTTACTGTTAGAGAATATGCTCGTATACAAACTTTTCCTGATGATTGGGAATTTACCGGAGGCATTGGGCAAAAATATAAACAAATAGGCAATGCCGTTCCAGTTGAATTAGCAAGGCAAATTGGAGTACAAATTACAAAGGCTATAGATACATATACAAAATAAAGCTATAATTGCTCAGATAGTTCATGAATTACTTCCTTTATCAAATCTGTGCTATCAACTTCATCTGCAACAGAGACAAAAGAGTCAATTAGTTCATTATAAAAACTCTCATCGCCAGTTAGTCTATGCCAAAATTCTTGACCAATGATAACAGGATATTCTTCATTTATAGTTTTATATGATGAAGATAAATTCTCTTTATTTCCATACAAGACACCAACTATGCAATCAGTATCTGCATTAAAATTCTGTAATCTATTTGTTCTGGCTAAATTTCTAACAGATTTAAAATCTCCTATTATTGAGGGGATATCTTTTGAATTTATAGTATTAGGGCCTGCCTTAATTTGACAATATTTTCTTCGACCATCTAGTGCATCTACAAATTCAATATCTATACCAGATGTAGTGGAAGCAAAACCTGATAGAACCTCACAACAAAATGCTTGTATTTGCCCACCAAATGTAGTATTAATAGAAGTTCCAAGCACTCTTGGATATACAAGTGCCTTTGCAATACTTTCTTTTGAGGTATCGCCAAATGCAAAATTCGCTAAATAATTAATCAGAAAAGGATTAATGATAAATTCTTTTTTCTTTTTCAACTTTTTAGTATTTTTAATATGGTTTTCTACGATATTATCTTTGAAGAAAGCTTTGGCTTTAGATAAGATCTCTCGTTTCTCTTGTTCGTTCATTATAATACCTCTTTTTATGAAAATTGTATCATAAATCTGTAATTCTATTCATTTTGTAACAAAGATTCTACCTTATCATAAATATAGTTTTCATAGTTATCAAAACTATATTTAGTTATATCGGCATCACTGACTTTATCATCTTCAAGCGCTTCATAATAATCTAAAACTTTTAACGGAACACCATAATCGCTTATTTGACGGCCTTTTTGACTAATTGCATTATATTCAAGTTTTGTGAGTAATTTATCTATTCCCGTAACATCATCTATTTTTGAAATATTGTCATTTGCTTTAATATATTTATACATTAAATTAAAAACCCCAAGATATTTAACAACGTGGTATTTTAAAATATTGTATACAAAATTAGCGGTATCTCTCATTGCCGTATCTATATTTACTTTTTTATTTAATTTATTATCTACAGCACCTCTAAAACCATCTTTTAAGTAAAAATATAACAAATAGCATAAAATAGAATATTCTTTGCCACTATAGGAACTTTTAGATTTATTTGATATAAGATGATATAATTCTGTTTCTGGTTTTACGATTGGAAGAATGGTATTTAAAACAACTTGAAAACCATCCAAATCAATATTCATACCACGTATATTAGTTTTGGATATTAGAGTTGATATGCTTTTATTTTCATAATTATTTAATTTATTAATTTTATCGTATATAAAAATTTTATCATTCCGGCTAACAGCTTTAAATTGCTGGAATAGTTCATTAGGAAGCTTTCGTTCGCGTTGTTTTTTTATTATTGCATTTTTTTCTTGGATATTTTGTTCATTTAAGTATTTTTCTTGTGTACAAAAATAATCAATATCGTCTTTAGGAATATCTTTATCATAATTTTTATGTTTAATAGATTCTTCCGGGGTATTTAAAGTATCTTCGAAGTCTTTTATAAAAGCAAATACCCTTCCGCTATAATGTTCCAGAAAACGTCCCGCTCTTCCTGCAATATTTTTCGCATCGAATGGTTTTAAGGGCTTTGAACCTTTTGAATTATGCATTACTATTAGGTTTTTTGCAGTAGTATTTACACCTTCTGTAATTGTTGTAGTAGATAATAGAAATTTAATTTTGCCATCATTAAATAAATTTATGATTTCTTTTTGAATATATTTTGGGACAAGACCATGATGAAGGCCGATTCTATGTTCGAGTGCTTTGCAGACTATCCAATCAGAATAAAATCTCCGTTTTATATGTTCAATAAAGTCGGTATATTCTAATGTATTAACATCTATATCTATGTTATCCATTATTTTTTGTGCATATTGCTCCGCTAAATACGGTTTACAACAATATATAATAGAATTTTCTTGATTATCATAAATATTTGTAAGTAAATCAATTAACTGTTTATTCTTATCTTTGGGCTTTGAAAAATTTATAATACGATTTTCATTTATAGCTACAAAATCTGTATCTTTATTTACTAAAAAATGATTTTTATTGACAATCTCTATATTATTAAAATTTATGGTATCTATTTTATTTTCATCTAAAAAGATTTTAAAAGAATTGTTCGCAGATGTATCATATTCAATGTATGGTCCAGCCAATAGTACATCTTTTACATTTTGAAGTATCTCAAATGAAGCTAATCTGTAAGCAACATCACGTTCATTTTCTTTTGTTGTGTTATCAATAATATAATCATTATCCAACTTATATATTTCATCAATAAAAACGAAATCAAAATCAATTTTATTTTTATCTGTAAATGATAAAAATCGTTCAGGAGTATATATGAATATATTTTTATCTTCTATTCCATCTGTTTCACTTAAAGTATGAATTTTATAATTCGTTTTTATATATTTATAATTATTTTCAGTCAAAATTCGCTCTAAATTCTCAGATAATAAAGCAACTGTTGGAAATATTAAAACAATATTTTTATATTCCATTTTTTCTATAATGTCATAAACTAAATGTGTTTTCCCGAAAGAAGTACTTGCGGATAAAAAATAACGATTTTGTTTATTTTTTTCAAATTTATCCAATATTTCTTTTTGATATCTGTGGAGTTTATAACTTTCTGATAGGTGCAATGAACTTTCATTTATCAAAGAAGCCATTGTTGTCATATCGCAGGCATTGATAGTCGTATTCTGTCCAAATTTTTTATTTAAAATATCATAATAATGTGGAATACCAATAACATTTGAAATATATTTCATAAATTTTAATTCAGCTTGAGTTATTGATTGATTTTTTAGCTTGTCAAAATAATGACAAACAGCCTTTATTAACTCGGCATCCTCTATTTTATTATCTTGATATTCATTTATCTTTTTTACAACAATACTTGCTTCTTCTCTTCTATCCATTTAAGAACCTCTTTTTTAATTTCTTTAACTTCATGCACAGGAAGAAGTATAAAAAATATTGAATACGGGATATCTAAACTGCATTTATAATCACTATAATTACTTTTTATATAATTCACGACCTTAGTAATGTTGGATTCATACGTTAATGTATTTGCACCATATACTAGTAGAATTGGATAAACTAATTTTAAATTGTATTTTTTTATTTGTTCAATAAGGTTTATGCCGTTGTATTTCCAATTTTCTAAAATTTGTTTTACACTTTCTGCATTTGGTTTTGCTGCTTCAATTTTATTATCAATAGAATAGAAAGTTTGCTCCAAGTACTCTATTGATAATGCTTTATCAATATTCTCCATAACACTTTTAATGGCACTATTATGACTTTCGTGAAATTTTACTTCGCCAAACCACAATTCTATTTGCCCACCATTGTTAAAAATATGGTAGCTGTCATAACCTTTTGTTTCAGAATTTTCTAACGGATCAAAAAATCTGCCACGTGATATGAAGGAATCTTTTCCGTACAATGCTTTCAATATTGTACAAAGTAACACTTCACCAAAGAATCCGGCTTTAGCATTTGCATCATTGTCAATTTCATCTTTAATATATTTTATTTTGTTAGATAATGCTGCAGAATGCATATTTTGTAATTTATTGTAATCATTCTTTGGAAATGTTTCATAAGAATATTCAATAATAGAATTATATATTATTTTAACCAAATCATCAGTATTTATACAGTTATAACAGTCGTCATTTTGCGTTGAAAAACATACTCTTTCAATTCCGTGCTCTTTACAAGGTAGAGCGTATTGATAAATTATGGTTTTTTCTATTAACTCTTTTAACTTATCCCTCATTCTTAATTCCCCAATTGGTATTTGACAATTTTAAAAAAGTTTAAAATTTAAGTAACAAAGTTATTCTGTATTATATATGGAATTTCCATTATAACCTAAAAAATAAACAAAAAATTAATGTTTAAACTATTCTAAAGTTTTACAAATAAAAATTCATATAACTCTCATCAATAATATCCTGTTCGATGCCGATGTAGCGGAGGGTGATAGCGGAATATGAATGGTTGAAAATCTTCTGCAGAAGTTCAATATTATCAAATTGTTTGTAGTGGTGGTAGCCGAAGGTTTTGCGCAGCGAATGTGTGCCGATTTTGTCTTGAAGATTTAATATTTTTGCAGCCTTATTCAAAATCCTGTATGCCTGGTTTCGGTCAAGCCTGTTTCCTTGTTGCGTAATAAATAACGGCTCGTCTTCCGGACGGTCTTTTACAAAATCTTCAAGCACAACCTTTAGCTCCGGATTTAACGGGAAGCGCTTGTTTTTCTTCGTCTTTTTCTCTTTGATTTCGACAAAATCTCTGCCTTTAATATCTCCAACATCAAGTTTCAAAATATCCTAAATCCTGAGTCCGCAATTTATCCCGAAAATAAAAAGCACAAGATCTCGCTTTTTGCGTTTCAGGACCGCCTTCATTTTCTCAATATCCTCTCTATTCCTTATCGGTTGGACAATATTCATACTCCCTCCTATATCCAAAAATAGTCTACCCCCAAGTTGTACCTCACGAAAAACTCAAAGTCCTTGCTATATCTTTCACCCGTAATGAGTTTTGAAACGTAGCTTTCTGTCATTTTGAGCCGTTTTGCAAGTTGCTTTTGCGTAAATTCTTTTTGCCGCAAAGCAAGCCGAATCGCAAGTTCCCGCCTATATAAAAACACGCTCTTTGTTTTTGCTAAATTTTCATCTGCATGTTCTTTAATATAGTCGATGCTTTGTAGCTCTTTTTTCTTCATAAAAACCTCCGAAATTCTCTGGGGAAACACATCTAAGCCTGCCCGCAGGCTTTTGTTCGGCGCCGTAAGTGAGTAAAAACAAGTTTTTCTCGTTTACGGCTTTCTCACAATAACTCTGTTTCCAAGAAACATCAAGTCCCAATTTATACTCGCTCGCATTAAACGGGTACCGCCTACGACTTTCACCCTCTGCTCGCTCAATTTGTGTCTGAATGATACAAAAGGGGTAAATATTAGTCGGAAACAGTTCCAATTTAAGGTCGGAAGAGTGATAGATGTGAGTACGATGAATAAAGATAAATACATATCAATTCAAGAATTAGCAGATCTTAAAGGCATGAGCACTCGGGCGATTCGGATGTCGCGTGATAAATATGTCACCCGCGAAATTATTGTCAGAGGCGGAAAAAGTTTTGAAATTCTGCTATCAAGTATTGAGTTGGATTTACAGGAAAAGTATTTTGAGCAAAAGACTCAGATAACTTCGGATTCGACCGCATTGATACCGATTTTGCCTATAAAAAATCTTCCAACTAAGGTTAATGAAATCGCTTTGGCGCGTTTGGATTTGCTCCGTGAGTGGCAAAAATACAGAAAACATCACCCTGAGGGTAAAACCCGTGCCGGGATTGAGTTTATTGAAAGCTACAATACCGGCATGTTGTATCCGCATATTTTTAAGGTGCTTGGCAAAACTTCAATCGGCTCAGTTGAGCGTTGGAAACGAAAGCTCGGAAACACTACGGATTATCATTTGTTGCTGCCCAAGTATGAGTATGCGACAGAGTTCCGCACGTCTTTGACCGATTATGAAAAGCAGGTGTTTTTGAAAATTTTGCTGCACCCGAACAAGTTTTGTGTCGGCAAAGCAATTTCGATAACCAAGCATATTTTGTCAAAAGAGGGGCCGATAAATGTTCAGGATGTGACATTTCGCCGTTATGCGAATTGGTTTCGGGATAATCATTATGACATTTGGACGCTTGCCCGAGATGGCGAAAAAGCACTAAAAGACCACGTTGAACCTTACATCTTGCTAGATATTTCAAAACTTGAAGTTGGGGATGTGCTTGTGGCAGACGGGCATAAGCTATCGTTTTTGGTGCAAAATCCGTTTACCGGAAAACCCACGCGTGCGACTTTAATCGGTTTTTTGGATTGGAAATCGACTGCACTTGTTGGGTATGAGATTATGCTTGAAGAAAATACCCAAAGCATCGCATCCGCTCTTCGTAACGCAATAATCAATTTGCAAAATATCCCGAAAATCGTGTATCAGGATAACGGCAGAGCGTTTAAGGCGAAGTATTTTATAAATACAGATTTTAAGGAAACGGGGTTTGAAGGAATATACGCACGGCTTGGGATTAAGACGGTTTTTGCTCGGCCGTATAACGCAAGAGCCAAAGTCATTGAGCGGTTTTTCAAAGAGTTTCAAGAAAGTTTTGAAAAACTTTTGCCAAGTTATTCAGGCTCAAATATTGAAAATAAACCCGCACACTTTAAGCGGAATGAGAAGTTTCATCAACAATATTTCAAGCCGAACTATTACCCGACGATTGATGAAGTCAAAATGCTTGTCGATAAATGGCTTGAGTTTAAGAACGCTCAGCCTTGCCCGAATGATAAAAATCACACGATTGCGGAAGTTTTTGAAAACAGAGCGAAAATCAAAATTGATACAGCTCAGCTTGACGATTTAATGATGACGGCTGATATAAAAACTATTTATCAAAACGGGATTCGGTTCCTTGGTACGTTTTATTATTCTGATAAATTATATGGGCTCAAAACTCAGGTTATGATTCGATATTCGCTTTTTGATTTATCCGAGATTAAAGTTTACACAGTCAAAAATCAGTTTTTGTGTACCGCAAAACGCGTAACCAAAGCTCATCCAATGGCTTATCATCTCGGTGATATCAAAGATGTTGAGGATTTGAAACAAAAAATTCAAAAACAAAAACGACTTAAAAATAAGACGATTAAAGAGTTACAGAAATTCTTGCCGAATGTGGATTTGAAATTTATTGAACAGGATATTGAAGAAGATATTCAGGAAGTAATTGAAGTTAAACCGGTAAAAACGAAAAAGCCGACACCGAGAGAAGAACAGATGAACGCACCTGTGTTTTTGAATAAGTACGAAAAGTTTGAATGGCTTATGAAAAACGGCTGCACCTCTGTAGATGACAGGGCGTGGCTTGCTGAATACAAACAAAGTGAGGAATATCGAGGTCTATATGAAACGTAAATTTGTTGTAACGCAGAATGTAAAACGATTTGTGGATTTGATGGATACGCTCAAAAATGCACCCGCGAATCTGCCCAAGATGGCACTTGTGTATGGCGATTTTGGGCTCGGGAAGTCGCAAACGATTATGTGGTGGGTTACGAATAATGATGCGATTTATGTGCGGTGCAACCACAAAATGTCTGCGCGTTGGCTTTTGACCGAGATTGTCGAGGAGCTTGATGATGTGCCGACATACCTGACTTCGCTTTTATTCAAGCAAATTGAGGATAAGCTGCGTGAGCGGCCGAAGGTTTTGGTGGTGGATGAGGTGGATTTTCTTTTGAATAACTCGTCTGCGATTGAGATTGTACGCGATTTGCACGACAAAATCGGGATCCCCGTTGTGCTTGTCGGAATGAGCCTTGCGGAAGCAAAACTCAAACGGCATAAGCATATTTATGACAGGCTTTTGGGAGTATTAAAATTCGAAACTTTTAATAAAGAAGATGTGGCAAAAATTGTGACAGAGATTTCTGAAGTCGAGTTTGAGCCTGATGCACTTGAGCTTGTTAGTGCGAAATTTAATCAGTTCAGGCAGATTGTGAAATTTTTAAATAAAGTCGAAAACATTGCTGAGATGAATAATTTGAAAACGATTACTCTGACGGTTATGGAGGGGATTTTGAATGAAAAATAAAATTTTGAAACTCGCGAAAAGACTCGAAACATTCAAACTTGAAGATGTTGAATCGATTATAGGCGAGGGGATAGAAGATGTTTTACAAGAACTCGTTGAGGACAGACAGTTGAATTTGGTTGGCGAAATTTATTCATATAAAGCCGAGCGAAATTTACCCCTGCCCTTTTGTTTCAAATTCCATCCGCAGGAAAAAATTGAGATGATAACGAAATGCTTTTGTGCCGGGGTGAAGTCGAAACAGGCGAGTTTTTTGTTGGATATCGGGGATGCGACGATGCAGAATTTTTATAAACATTTTAGGCAGATGATTTATGAACGGCAATTGAACGCCCTTAAAACGCACTTTGAACAAAAGCCGAAAATTGCAAAGATGCGGAGGTTTTATGACATACCTGCTTATTTTTATCTGTATGATGGCAAACTTTTTGTTGCTGACAAACCGCTAAAGACAAAACGAAAGAAACTTCCGCACACAAAAGAAGAATCCTTGCGGATAAAAGTTCTCTATTCCCGCCTCCGCCGTTCAATAAACCACTCCCAAATGAAACAAAACTTGGCACAACATGTAGCGGAACATATTTGGAGGTATGGGAAAGATTATTATATATTAAGTTTAACTAAATAAAATCACATTATTTCCATTATTTATTATAAAATCAATAATGAGGAGATAAATTATGACAAATAAAATTATTTTTTCAGTTGAATTTGATATACCATCTCTTCATGATGGTTATATATCTTTTGATTCAAAACGATCTTTATTAGATGCCGATATTATTGTTTTTTGTCCAAGAATACGGGGGAATTATAATTTAGATAATTTAAGGGGTACTTATAATGGTAAAAATTGCTATAGTTCTACAAGTTCTTTTCGTGTAGTAGAACAATTAAAGCACTGGTATAGAGAATTAACAAATGCTTTTAAAGCAGGTAAAACAATTTTTCTATATTTAGATGATTTGTATGAATTTTTCGTTTATACGGGAGAACAATCAGTTTCCGGTACTGGAAGAAATGCCAAAACAACAAATTATGTAGCAGAATGTAATAATTACAAGTGTATTCCTTTTATACCTACCGATAAATTAGTATGTGCTAAGGGTAAAATTATTAAACCTACTTCTAATATAGGGATTATATCATCATATTGGAATGATTTTTCAGAGTATTCTGAATATGAATGTTACATAAAAACCGAACAAGATGTTCCCACATTAGTAACTCGCACTGGAAATAAAACGGTAGGAACTTTTATTACAGGTAATAAAGAGAATAGCGAAGGGAATATTATAATTTTACCCAAATTACTGTTAGATTCTCCAGATTTTACTGAAACTCACGAAGATGGAAAAGAATATTGGACAGATGAAGCACTAAGTCTTGGTCATAAACTTATTAATTGTTTTGTGCAAATTGATAAAGCTTTGAAAGAGGAATCTCAAGAATCTGTGCTTCCAGATTGGGCAAGTCAAAAGAAATATCAATTACCAGAGGAAATTTTAATTACAGATAAAATTAGCAAAATTGATAAAAAAAATTGATGAATTAAAAGATAAAAAACAAAGCTTACAAGTTGATTTAAAAGAAAAATGTAAGTTAAAAAGGCTTTTATATGAAAAAGGGACTTTGCTTGAAGATGCAATCATAAATGCTCTTAAGATTTTAAAATTTAAAGCAAAAAATTACAAAGATTCTGATTCAGAGTTTGATGCCATTTTTTCTTGCAATGAAGGGTGCTTTTTAGGAGAAGCAGAAGGAAAAGATAATAAAGAAATTGATGTTACAAAATGTCGACAATTAAGTGGTAATGTAAGAGAATATTATGAAAAGTTTGAAACTTTTCCTAAGGGCATTTTGTTTGGTAATGCTAAAAGATTCACGGAGCCTAAAGATAGAAAAACTGTTTTTACAAACAAATGCTTAACTTTAGCAAAGATTGATAAGTTAGTTTTGATAAATACTTGTGACTTATATTTAGTTTGTAAATATATATTAGAAAGCAATGATAGTCAATATATAGAAGATTGTCGAAAAACTATTTTTGATACCGAAAGTGGTATTATAAAATTCCCAAAAATTCCTAAAATAAGCAAAGGGAAAAAGTGTAAGTTGACTGAAAAGTAATATTCTTATGATTTTATATTATTTATTAAATATAGAAACATATCTTTGTTTACGATTATTATAGATGCTATTTGAACTTCCGACTAGCTTCCAAGTTTTGGGGTGGGTAAATTCAAAACGGACTTTTTGTCCGGAAAGTATCAGCGGGAAATATAGCGATATATTTAGGTTGTAGCGATTTGGGCGGATTCATTGTGGAAAGTTGCTGCCAAATTGTGGACAATAAAGTGACTTTCTGAGTAGTTTCAGTCAACCACTCGGAAGGGGATAAAGTTCAAACGTAAAGCCGAAAGTTGGCAGAAAAATATTTTTTCAAATGTCCCATTAAAACCCAGCAATGCCTTCGGCGCTGTATTTGTAATCATAAATATTAAAACGTTATGCAAAAAAAAATACTCCCCAGGTTGGGCTCGAACCAACAACCTAC
>OIYV01001046.1_pt1 | contig 13848 bp, 9 predicted proteins | sample 1588251 | NCBI WGS metagenome assembly OIYV01 (sample SAMN03283282) | human gut metagenome | biome: human-associated habitat; material: feces | host: Homo sapiens | place: Peru | collected 2012
TTATTTACCTCTCATTCTGTTACGGGTTCTACTATGAGCTTTACGCCCTCGATTGCAAGAACCTTGATTTTCGTTCCTTTTGAAAGCGGTGCTTTGTCAGACTTTACAGTCCATGTTTCCGCACCGACCTTTGCCTGTGCTGTTTCGTCAATATCGGTTAAATCAGTCAGCATAAAACCGACTTGACCGATGTGGCGGTCTGCGTTTGTTCCCGTTGTTTTATTACGCTTTTTAAAGCGTTTTACAAGCGGTCGTGTCACAATCAGCGAAACAAGTGACACAACAAGGAACACAGCCAACTGGATTGTTATGTCGCTTGTGAATATAGTAGTTACTGCGGCACAAACTGAGCCGAGAACGAACCATATTGAAACAAGCTGTGTTGTAAAGCCTTCGCAAAGCAACATAAATATTGCAAAGCCTATCCACACTATCGGCATATATTGCTCCATAGGGCTGTCACCCCCCTTTTTCGCATAATTTTAACACAATATTATATATTAGTCAGACTATTTTATTGCTATTTTATGCGTTTTCTATTAGATAAATTGTAACCCTCAAAACAAATTTTATTTTAAGTTCTGAGTATTAATCTATTAAAAGCACTAAGAATCACTAATATGTTTTAAATTATAACAATTCATCCGCAAGTATCAATTTGTATTAAAGTATTGCAAACATATTTTATTTATTGTATAATATTAACATAACATTGATTTAAGGGGGATATTATGAACAACAAACGATTATTCAGCAGATTTTTGGCGGTTACTCTTGCTATTACGCTCATTTTTTCAGTTTTCAGCGTAAGTGCAGGGGCTGTTTCGGCTGATGAAAAAAGCAATTCACAAAATGCAAATGTTCAGGACAATCTCAGCGTGTCGGGAACAAATTCGTTAGGCACAATGCTTGCAAACGAAATTGCGGACAAAAACGAAGAGACTGAAGATAATAACGGCTACAATGTCTTTTCAGTAGCTGTTTCAGGCAACAATGCCGTTGTTTCTTTTGAAACTATTACAGACGCAACATTGCTTGTCGCTATCTACAATGAAAGTTGCGATACACTTATTGCAACGGGTACAACGGAAGTAACCAACGGAGAAACCGAAAAGAATGTCATTTTAGATACCAATGATATGCCACAGTATTTTTATGTGAAAGGCTATCTTATTGACACAACAACAAACAAGCCGTTATGCACCGCATATTCTTCTCCGATGTACACCAAGGATATGCAGGAATTTCTTTCAAAAACTACAGATGATTTTGAAGAAAACAAAGTGCTTAATTTTGACAATGACGATGACAACAACTTTGCGGTTTACAAGGATGAAGTAAAGCTTGTTGATGAGTCCGGCGAAACCAACAAAGTTACTAAAAGTGATGATACAACAAAGACATATGTAATTGAGAATATTGACGATAGCATTTCTTCTCTTAGCGAGGGCGATATTTTCTCATATGATTACAGCAACGGCGATGCTCTTATAGTCAAGGTTGCAAGCATTGCCATAGACGGTACTACTGCCACAATTACAGGTGAAGATGCAAATCTTGACGATGTTTTTGATTATGTAAAAATTGACAGCACCGCAAAGAAATCTGATTTTACTTATGATGAGTCTAATTTAAGTGAAAATTTAAAGGTTGAGCATCCAACTAACGGAAGCAGAAAATCTCGGGCATTCAATATTGATGCCTCAGCTTCTTTCTCTACCTCATTTTCTATTGAATATGCTCCTAACAGCACAGTTTCTGTAACAGGTTCTTTTAATTTTGGCGTTTCAGTTTCAGCCAAAGTATATGTTTCAATGGCGTACCAATATATCGAACTCATATCTAATGAATCACTTGGTATGGAAATTAGTGTATCAGCAACTGCTTTTTCACACAGTTTTAGTTTAGGAGAATATGGTGCTTCACCTGTTCCGGGATTATACATATCCATTGAACCTGAAATAGTTTTTGAGGGAGAAATTGAATTAACTATAAGTACTACACTTGAAACACAGTTTGGATTTAGTGTATCAAGCAGTGAGGGTTTTAAAAATCTCTGTAATTCGCCAAAACTTAATACTGAACTTAAAGTTTCAGGAAAACTGTTTGTCGGATTACAAGTTACCGCAAAAGTAAAAGTACTCGGTGCTATAGCAGAAGGCGGAATTTCAGGCAAAATCGGACCTGAGTTGAGTGCTGAATTTGCGGATACCAATGATACCGAAAGTTTTAAACACAGTTGTAGTACCTGTCTCAAAGGTGAAATTAATTGTAAGGTCAGTTTGTCGGTTTATGCAAAATTCTTAAATTTAGATAAATTTAAGTTTCAACGCTCGCGGACTAACACTTGGAAATTATGTGATATTTACTATTCATTTGATTACAATACTTTTGGCTTTTCAACTTGTCCCCATATTGCATACAGAGTGAGCGTTATTGTCAGAGAAGCAAATGGAAATTTAGTTAACGGTGCGACTGTCAATGGAACAAACGAAACAAACTCTGACGGTAAAGTTACAATGTATTTGCCAAACGGTAATCATACATTCACTGCATTATACAACGGTCAAACCAAGTCAACAACCACAACGGTAAATAATGCAGAAACAACAGCCGAAATTGTGCTTGGCACTTCACAAAGTAATCCTGATTATGATTTTAGTTCAGCAGGAGAAGTAATACAGGTAGTGGCAGGCGGTAGACATTCAGCAGCAGTTACCAAAGACGGCGACTTATATATGTGGGGATCTAATGAATGTGGACAACTCGGAGTATATTCAAACGCTGACAGTAAGATTCCGATTAAAGTGAATAATTCATCATCTACACTTCCTGAGAAATCAGTAAAATATGTTGCACTCGGAGATAGACACAGTGCAGCAATAACTAAAGACGGTAGCCTTTATATGTGGGGATATAATTTGCTAGGACAACTTGGTGACGGAACAACTACAAACAAATATATTCCTGTTAAAGTAATGGACAATGTAGTTTCAGTCAGTCTTGGAGAGTATCACAGTGCAGCAATAACTAAAGACGGTAGCCTTTATACGTGGGGATCTAACCTTTCCGGAGAACTTGGTGATGGTACAACAGATAAAAGAACTAAGCCCCAAAGAATAATGAATAACATTTCATCTGTAGAGCTTGGAAGAGAACACAGTGCGGCTATAACACTAGACAATCATTTATATGTGTGGGGGTATGGAGGTAACAGTACTGGTTGTAGTTATATTGGAAATGGTTCATATTCAAATTTCAATTCACCTGTAAATATAATGGGTAATGTTATATCAGTCGATTTAGGTGGTAGTCACAGTGCGGCAATAACAAAAGATGGCAGTCTGTATATGTGGGGCTCTAAAATATGCGATGGTACAACTTCAAGCAAAAGCAGGCCTCAAAGAGTAGCAAGCAATGTTCAAAGCGTAAAACTCGGATACATCCATACAACAGTAATTTCAAAAGACGGCGGATTATATACCTGGGGATACAATAATTATGGACAACTTGGTAACGGAACAACTACAAACAGCAGTAATCCGATAAAAATAATGAATGATGTTGTAAGTTGTGCAGGAGGGGGTTCCCATACTATAGCTTTAAAAAAAGATGGTACAGTATATACATGGGGTAATAATAATTGTGGACAACTCGGTGACGGTACAACTACCGACAGAACATCTCCTGTTGCTATTCAAATTTACGACCGTACTAATGTGTTGAAGAGTGCAAAAAAATCTTCAGAATCGGTCAGTGCATCATCAGGTCAGCACACATCAAAATTTGCCGGATATAATGCAAACGGTATTTATAACTTCTATGCGTTAAAGAATAAAAATGCCGACAAACTTTTATCCGATGATAACATTCTGTATGTTGATCAGGTAAGGGCAGATTCAAACGGTAATATATCCGTTACATATACCCCGAAAACCGCATATGATTCTCCGTACGAATTTGTTGCAAGCATTACACAAATTGATATTAGCAATGCGGATGTAACGGCAGAAAGTTTTACTTACAACGGAAAATTGCAGACAGTTAAACCTGTTGTAAAAGTAAACGGATATACCTTGTACAGCGGAATTGACTACACGCTTTCGGGTGCATACATTGCCAAAAATGCAGGCGAATATACATACACCATAAACGGCAAAGGCGATTTTACGGGAAGTATCACAAAGACATTTACAATCAAAACTGCCGATGTGAATAATTGTGATGTTTTAATTCCCGATTCGGCAACATATACGGGCAAAGATATCAAACCAAATACTGTTGTTAAAATTGGCGATGTTACCCTTGAAAAAGATGTTGATTACACGGTTGAATATCAAAATAATTTGAATGTAGGTATCGGAATTGTTGTAATTAAAGGCAAGGGTAATTGCAGTGGCAGAAAAGTCTGCTGGTTCGACATAACCAATTGCGATATTTCCGAAATCTCAAAAATTGATATTCAGAACTGTGCATACTACGGAAAAACTGTTATTCCTGAAATGGTACTTGAAAACAACGGTACTGCCCTTGTTAAAGATAAGGATTATATCGTAACATTTAAGAACAATGACTCTGTAGGTACTGCCACAGCCGTTATCAACGGTATCAGAAATTACAGCGGCACAATTGAAAAAACATTCCAAATTAAGCTTCCGATAGGTGATATTGATATGAGCAAAACGATTGATGTTAAAGATGCTACATTGGTAATGCAATACGGTGTTAAACTCATTGACCTTTCAGACGAACAACTGATTATTGCTGATGTTAATAATGACAACATTGTAAATATAAAAGACGCAACAATGATTCAAAAGTATGTAGTAAATTTAATAGATAGTTTCGTAAGATAACTAACTATTCAAAAGTAACCGTCAAAACAGCCACCGTGTAAATTCACGGTGGCTGAAATGCTAATATCATTGGCTTTGTCAAGAAAAGTGTGTAAGTTTTTTTAAAGTCATAAAAAATTAGGTTCATCACGATTTTTTGTGGGATGGTGAACGGATAGACGGAATAGAAAGATAGCGAATCAAGGTGAAGAAGAAGTCATTGTCACGGTAACCGTAGCCGATTCGTTTAGCGACCTTGATCTTGTTGTTGAAGCCTTCGAGCTTGCCGGTGCTGATTGAGTAGATGGCATGGGCAGCTAATCCGGGGAGCCGTTTTTCTTTTTGAACTGCAAACCGTACCAATGCGGGAATCTCACTTTCTTTCGCCGCCTGAAACCATTTTGTCCATCGCTACCGCCGCAATAAGGGCACCGGACGGACTGCGTTGACCCTACACTCACCAAAAACAATACGCTTTAATCTTTATCAGGGCTGATCCCTATATGTGTTCCTTTAAATCCACTTTCAAACTCGACTTTGATATCATCTAAATAGAGCATAGGTTTCTCTCCTTCATTGTTTGTCTCTTCAACTACAATTTTGGAGCTTCCTATGCTCTTTTTCAATATTTACTTTAGATTATTCCAAATTTTTCCGTGATGAGGGAAAAAATTTAAAAACTCGAAATCCGATATAACCGGGTTTCGAGTTTTTTGAGTCTGAGTGGCAGTTCAGTTGAACTGCCACATAATTAATATTCACAGTCGTGAATATTATTACACCTGTCATTTTTTCTGCAAAAATATATGACAAGCACCGAAACAATCAGCAATAGCGAAAAGATAATAACATAAAAGGACACTGATTTTCCAGTTGAAATAATGTTTTCATCATCTTTGACAGGACTGTCAGTACTGTCTGTGACGCTCTGCGTTGTTTCATCCGAAGCTTTTTCGATGTGTGCAATAACTTCTGTGCTTCCGTCGGTATGAGCGGCAAAAGCATTCAAAGAGGTCATAAAAAGCATTGAACACACCGTAACAAAGATTAAGAACAAGCACTCGTTAAACCTTTTGTGTTTCATAATATCTGCTTATTACAGCGAAATTTATTAGAGAGTGCGCAATGCACTGTGGAATACTAAGTTTCCGCTGTAATCACCTGCGATAGTATTAAGGTCCTGACCATAAAGTGCTTTCTGATTAAGTGCAAGTGTAACATCTTGTGCCTGTCCCTGAGTTCCCGCAGTAAATGTGCTAAGATGATAACCGTACTCACTGCTGTCACCGCTTTTGTTCATTGGTGTATAGTTGTTGATATTTTCATCATTAACTGAACGCTCATACATATCATAATTCAAGCTAAACGGACTCTCAACATCCTTCTGTGTAAGATATAACTCGCCGTCTGTTTTTTCGGAACCGTCCTTTACAAAGACTGAAACTGTCTGTGTTGTTTTAATATCAATTTTAGTTGCCTCAACCTGGAAATTGCAGTATTTATAACTGTCAACTTCACTTTCAGGCTGTGTAAGATTTCCGAATGTTACAGAGTCAGGAATTGTAATAATGTAGCTTACCGCACCAGGTTCTCCTCCCTCTATCCTTGCAGTAACCTCTGTGCTTCCGTCAGGGTTGTTGTCGGTTAATTCAGCAGCCGAGACGGATATCGCAGCTGTTGCTGCAAGTGCACCTGCCAACAAAACCGAAATAATCTTTTTTGTTTTCATAATAGACATCCCTTTCTTAGAAATATTTTATAAATCAAACCGATTGAATATAATTGCCAATCACTTAACAATTAATAAAAATTCTGATTCGGCTGAATTTAATGGAGTATGTTTCTCATCAAGAGAAACGCAGTCATAACAAACCATTGCTGTATATTTACCTTTTTTAAGGGTTTGAGAGAGAGGTACTTCTGTCAAACCAAAACCGGGGTTAAGCAACTCTGATTCATAAAGTACAGTTCCGTCATCAAGCTTTAAGGTAGCATAAAATCCGCATTCGTTTGATTTGGGATTTCCAATGCTCAAATGAAGGTTCTCATCCCCCTCCTTCATTTCGGCAGTACCGTAGCCCGGAATCTGAATACCTACATTTGTCGGCGAGGTTTCACTTTTGTTGCCTATATCCCAATTATCTGAGATTTTTCCGACAACACCGTTTGAATCTGTCTGTGGTTTGTCAAAGAAGTTGTTATATACAACAACTCCGCCGACAATCATAACTGCAAGAATAATCAATCCGATTATTATAATCACTGGTTTTTTCTTTGATTTGTTTTTTTCTTTATCCAATTTTATTCCTTCTTCTAAAAATCAAAATAGATGCGAGTGAACAAAAAGCTATTAAAATTGCTGTGTTTAACATCATTGAACCCGTTTGAATAGGAGTGTTGTCATTTAATATATTGCTGTTATCAATATTGCTGTCGCTGTTATTTATTTTATTAAGATCAACAATAGCAAATGACATGGGTGCAGAAACAGTAAATACTGCATTTCCGTTTTCAATACTGTCAGGCTTGAAATAGATAACATTACCGTCTGAACCGATTCCTGCAAGCTGAACATTTTTGCTTTCAACCGGAACAGAAATTTCTAATTTTCCCTGACACCACAGTTCTGCAGGAATAAAATTACCGTCTTTATCTGAAAGTGTTAGTGAGTATGCTTTTAAGATTTTGTTATCACCGCATGAAGATGACAAAATCTTATATACGCTGTCACTTTCCTTGCAAACATCGTATTTTATATTCAAATCTCTGTGCATATTACCCTTTACGGTTATGTTATTTCCGGCTGACTTAACTTTTAAGTTGAGAAAACTGCATTTTATTGTCGGGTAACCTTTGTTGAGAAGATTGTTCTGCAACCAAGTGACTGAGTCATCGGTTACACTGTTTATCTTATCTACAAAACTGCTGTCCTTAAAATCAGCATTGTTTGGTATTCCGATATTTGATTCATCAGGTGTTATTGTTGAATCTGAGCCTACAGCTTTAAGTCCCTTTTCGGTCAGATAAAATACATTTGAAACCGACGGCTTATATTCATCGCAGCCGTTTATTCCTGCAACAGAACCCGTTGCATTATCAGACTTTGCATTTACTTTACCCGAATTGTATGAGCTTTCAATTATTCCGCCGTTTTTAGCTGCAAGGCCACCGGAAACAGTGGTGTCGGAATCTCCGATTTTGCCGTTATTAGCACAACCGTAAATTTTACCTGTGTTAACCGCTGCGATACCGCCACACTGCGTACCGTACAAAACCGAAGCGTTTCTGCAACCTATTATTGTGCCATTGTTTTCGCCTGCAATACCTCCGCAGACATCACCTTTAATAATTGAATTCAACTCAGACGAATCTATGGTTATGTTAGGCAGATTTACAGTACCTGTCAAAAATGAATTTATGCCGCTTACGCAGTGGTCTATTGTACCGTTATTTATTGTTGCTATTCCGCCTGCTTTATTTGAAGAAACACTAAAGTCGCAATCAAGCACAAATAAGTTTTTTTACACATCCGCTCTCACCTATTATCTCAAATAATCCACCGTTGTCCTGAGATTTAACATTAAGGCCCATAATGCAATATCCTCTGCCGTCAAAAGTACCGTTGAACGGTTTATTTTCGGCAATAGAGCCAATTCCATCAGTCCATAAACAATTATATTCCACTTTAATATTGTTTGTAAGAATGTAATTTTGTGAACCATACACATCATATTCGTTTCTTACAAGGTATGAAAGGTATATAAGATCATCATATGACTTAATTAATAAATTTCCGTCATCGTCCTTGTCAAACTTGTCAGGCTCTTTTGGTGCTTCGGAATAAGTATTTGAATAGGTATTCTTATATTCAAGATAATAAACCGTTCCACCGTTAAACTTCGTATAAACATTAATTATTCCACCGTTATCAATGTTCTGATACCAAATCTGACTTCCGTCTGTTACCGACTTATTCAGAAGATAAGCTACCTCGCCGCTTGCAAACTGATCAGATGTTTTTGTTGTTGCCGCCGTATCTGTGAGCTGATTGCTGATACAATAGCAGTTGTTTATTGTGCCGTTGCCATCGCCTCTGATTCCGCCTACATTGCTTGATTCAGTTCCGCTAACTTCACCAACATTAAAGCAGTTGTTTATTGCGCCGCTGTCTGTTCCACCATATGTGTTTCTGCCTCTGATTGAAGCAACATACTTTGAGCCTTTTACAGAGCCGGCATTATAGCAATTCAAAATTTTTCCGCCGTAGGTAGAGCCTACGATGCCTCCGACATTTTCATCACCTATTACTGTAACTTCGCTGAAACATTTCTGTACGGTAACACCGGTGTTGTTGTTTCTGCCTAAAATACCGCCTACGCAGTTTTTGCCGTATATATAGCTATTGAGAATTCCTACATTATATATGTCTGCTCCGCCTCGGGTATAGCCGAATAATCCAATGTTATCGGCATTCGGGTTATTAATATAAATACCGCTTATTGTGTGATGCCCACCGTCAAACTTACCTGTGAAAGAATTGTCATAATTACCTATCGGATTCCATTTTCTCAAGGAATCTGATTGCGCATCTGTAAGCTTGTTTATATCTCCGTCATTTACAACAATATCTTTAACGAGCACTGCATTTGCTGAAGTATTCTGGCTGTCAAAATCAGCATAAGTGCTGTCGCCGTTTACAAGTGAAGCAAACCAGTAAAGCTGACCTGCATTGCTGATTTCATAAACTCCGTTATCGTTTAGTGTTGCAGGCTGATAGCCACCACAATTTATGCAGAATCCGTTTTCATCGTAAATACAGTGTTTTTCTTCCGTTTCAATAATTATTTTTGCATCGGAATACGGTGCGGAGTAATTAATAGTATAAGAACCATCCTCATTTGGATTTAATGTACTAAATTCATCTGCACTTCCAATAATGTATGACTCTGATGTTCCGGATGAATTGAATAAATCATTATCTCTTACACATTTAATTGATGAGACCGTAAAAGCATCATCTAATTTTATATTGATAGCAAGATTTTTTCCGGATTCAACTTTTTTGGTTTCATTTGGGTTTATTGTTATTTCGTTTTCAGCGTCATCTGTAGTTACTAATTGTGCCGATTTAATTCCGGAACCATTTGCTTCTAAACTAACATTTTGCTGATATGTGTCAGATTGCTGAGTCAAAATAGCAGAAAATCTTTGGTTATCTCCCCCAGGTGGCTGAAGCTGCTGGGCGGTTGTTTCTTTCGTTTTGAGAGTACCTGTGGAGTGTGAGGATTTTGCATCAATCACCTGATATGTAGCGTATTTTGTATGAAAAGGACTTACCTCACAATCGCAAGTATACTCACTTGTAATTAACATTAAATCTCCCGTTGCATCATCAGGTAAATATCCCTTAAGATACTTCTCAGGAACATTACCTGCCAAGGCAAAGCTGTTGGTTGCTATTAAATCGTCATACACATCTGTCTGTTTATCCGATACTTTAAAATTATTAGATCCGTCAGATATACTTTTTATTAGATTTAAATAATCTGTTGACGGCAGATGGAGATCACCGGTACGGGGAATATCATACTTATATTCCAATGCGGAGGCCGATAATGTCATCTTGTCACTGAATTGGTCTTTATCAATTATATAATAAATCGTGTCATTAACCATTACACGATTAAATTTTACATTTTCATCAATGTATTTTTTATCAACTGATTTATATTGCGAACCGCTAGTACCTGTATCTATCCAAAATTGGTGTGCCGATTCAAAGCCTTCAATTTTCATATTAACGGAAACTGCGTCCTCCATGGACATATAATCCTTAAGGGATTTTGAAGTGTATTTATCAATGACCATTTTCGCATCCAGCATTTCATTAATTCTGTTTTCAACGCTGTTTTTGTTGCCTGTGATCATATTGTAATATTGATTTATGACATTCGTATAGCCAACATAATATGAGGAATCTGCACCGTATTTGTTCAAAATATATTCGCCTTGAAGGTCAAAAAACTCAGACGCTGTAAGCATACACATAGTAAGCTCCATTAGCTGTTCACCTACTACGGTATGTACATATTGATATTGCTGATGACTGAACGGAAAATACTCATTTGCCGCAATTGCAGCTGTTTCTGCAAGGGTAATATTCGAAGAATTTTGACCTTTTACAAAATTAGCACTAAGCTTGTTTATCATATTTATAAATGAATCGTTAATTTTAGTGCTTGTAAAGAGCAAATCCTGAAGCTTATCGGTATCACCTGCAATATCCATACTGATGTCTCCGGGATACATGAGTCTAAATGAATCTATCATTTTTTTCTTTTCTTGTTCATATTTTTCTTTATATTCGGTATTAGTTTTATCGTTAGAATAATCAACAGCAGCTTTCATATATTCCGAATATTCTTGCAGTGCAGGCTCAGATTCATATTCGTTAATCACATTCATAACATCAGAATTCCATTTTTCATCCTGCTTGTTTCTGGCTGTGTTTGCTGCTTGCTCTCCAAGCATTTTTTCAACAACGGAAAAGCTCTCTTCCATGTCTTCATGCATACTTTGCACCTCATCGAGAATCTCATTGCACAAAGATGTTATTTCCGCAAGTTTTTTTCCGGTGCTACCCATAAGAACCGTGTTGATTATTGACGCAACCTTTTGCACATCCTCGTCTCCCGTTGCATTTAAAGCCATATTGGTTGCTTTTGCAATTGTGCGATAACCAAGATCAAGTACTTTATTCATTCCAAAAGTCTTCGCTGTATCTAGCCATCCGCCGACTGCAGTAACTGTAAATGATGAAGCAAACACAGAACCGACTATTGTAATTGATAATACCAATGAAATTAATCGTTTTTTCATGTTATTACATCTCCTTTAAAATAAGTATAATTTTGTATTCAAACACAATCGTAACAAATTTTACTCCGTAAGTCATCAACCCTATACCAATAGTAAAGCTGATAGAAAAACGGTAAAAAAGGACTCCTTTCTGTGAGACAAATTTTTATGTTGAGTAAATTGTAAAGCCTTTTTTGTAATAAATTCAACAGGTAATTCCCTAAACGACATTAAAACGGCTTAAAACAACATAAAACAAGCCGCATACCTTGACATTTTTGTTTACATGCGTAAAACATGCATAAAAATGTGTTGGTATGCGGCTTGGCTTATTTTTAAATGTTAAATAAATGTTAAATATATTGTTTATAACTTTAAGTCGTTTTATAAGGCAGTTGCCCAAAATAAAGCATCAAAGCTTTTTCTGCGTCACTGCTGTTTTTGGTAAATTTTATTTCGCCGATATCGAATAAAATGCATCCGCAGTGACCTTTAAAAGTCGGAAAGCATATTACTTTTAAATATGTGTCTATTTCAGGACTGTAATCAATTATTTCCAATATTTCACCGTAAAGCGTTGCTCGCTCGTAACTGCGAAGCCATTTTGAGTCCATATTGCTAAACAGACTGCCAAAGGAACTGCCTAAAAGTTGCTCCAAAGACATTTTTTCAAGCTTTGCAAGTGCAGAATTTCCGTATCTGAAAATCCAGTCAACTGCGTGGCTTTCATCATTAAAAACCATTTCAATATCAGTAAATGCGAAGGGCAAATTCTCAAAACTACTGTAATACTTACGGTAATCCTCATCTGTTGTAGGAATCCCCTCTTTTCTGAAATTACTGATAATGCTCTTTTGCTTTGAATAGAACTGCTCAATAATCTGATTTTTCTTTCGTATTGTATATATCAGCGATTCTCCATTGTTGAGGTTAATATTGTCTGATATATTGTGTATTGCCATAGCAGATACTATGCAACCCCTGTGAACTTTTATGAATCCGTCTCCGAGTTCTTTTTCAAGCTCGGAAAGTGTCATTCTTGTGGGATAAATCTTACCTCCGGAAACATGTATTTCAACTATCTTGTTTGTCATAAGAACATAAAGAATTGTGCCGGTATTGAGTACAATTTTTCTTCCGCTTGATATTATAGTAATGTGCTTTGATTCCTGCAAATAAAACATCTCCGATTTTATTCAGCAAAGTGTAGTTTTTGATAATTATATCACATACTGTGAAAATGTAAAAGAGTATATATAATAATGCCGTTTAGAATCAATATCGGAGTAATACTATGGCAATCCATATGATAGTTATTTTTAGTATTCAGATATATTCAATACTTAGATATTTTCTTGGCATAACACAACTCCTCCTATGGTAGCTTCTTAAATTCTGCGATAAGAAACAGCTTTCTAATATCGTTTACTCCGTCATTGCAAAACCCATTCATAGGCTCATCCAATATGAGAATATCGGGATTTTCCATAATTGCCTGAGCAATTCCTAGTCTTTGACGCATTCCGAGAGTAAGTTTTCACAGACTATTCTTGCACACTTTTGCAACATCATTATCGTGGGTTACCAAAATTATCGTTTTGCCGGAATTATTAAATTCTTTAAAAACATACATAATTAATGAAGCATTTTTGCTATCTAAAGTGCCGGTGGATTCATCGGCAAGTATAATCTTGGGATCATTTACAAAAGTTCTTGCTATGGCTGTTCTTTGTTTTTGACCGCCGGAAAGATTATACATTTGATAAATTGTTATTATATCATCTTTATCAAGGCTTTTCACAGGAAGAATAACTACAAGAAAGATCAAAATAAAGGAAAAGGCAAAGCTGATAAGAGATGTATAAGATAATTCGGAATAAATTAATAAAATAACAACCGCAGGTATAAACAATATCAATACTTGGATAATCACCTGACTGATAATATTGCAGCTTATCTTTGAGTATAGTCAAATAATCATTATTGTTGTTATTGAAACTGCATATAGCATATTCTTAATTGTTCCGTTCATAGTCATGCCTACTGTTTTTGAGCATAAAAAAAGAGCCCATTGGCTCAGATGTTAAAAATATTAAATAGGTAATTGTTATTGATTATTTCTAATTCTGCGATATTTCCTTACTTTTTAAGATTT
>OIYV01001047.1_pt1 | contig 13848 bp, 15 predicted proteins | sample 1588251 | NCBI WGS metagenome assembly OIYV01 (sample SAMN03283282) | human gut metagenome | biome: human-associated habitat; material: feces | host: Homo sapiens | place: Peru | collected 2012
TTGGGTGCGGGCGCTCGCAGCCGTCCCCCCTTACACAGGGGAGCCTTGGGTGCGGCGCTCGCAGCCGTCATTCTTTACACAGGGGAGCCAAGGTGCGGCGCTGTCGCTGCCGCACTACGGCGCGCTTCATGGCGCGTGGCGCGCTTCCTTCTTCATTTTTCATTCGCGGCGGCGATAGCGCCGCGCAACGCGCCGCATTTTTCTCTTGACAAACGTAGACTATTGTGATAGTCTATAGACGACAGCAATAGTCTGCGGGCAAAGCCGAACGGCTGGAGCCTGCGGTGGTCGATCGCAGGCCGTACCGATCGGCTGCAAATAACACCCATTGTCTGGAGGGAGGAACCATGGAACCAAAGCTGCATGACAGCGAACTGAAGCTCATGGAGCTGCTCTGGCGCGACGCGCCCTGCACGGCGAAGGCGCTCAGCCTCCGCGCGGCCGAGGAGATCGGCTGGAACAAGAACACGACCTACACGGTCATCAAAAAGCTCGTCGAGAAGGGCGTCATTTCCCGCACGGAGCCGGGCTTTGTCTGCACGCCGTGCATTACCCGCGCGCAGGCGCAGCACGCGGAGACGGAGAGCCTGCTCTCGCGCCTTTTCCACGGCTCGCGCGCGGCGCTGTTCTCCTCGCTTCTGCGCGACGAAGCGCTTTCGCCCGAGGAGCTTGACGAGATCCGCGCCATGATTGAGGAGCGCTGAGCGATGTTCGTCTTTTACTGGCTGCTGAACATGAGCCTTTTGGGCGGCCTGATGGGTCTGCCGATCCTCCTGCTGCGCAGGCTGCGGCGGATGCCGCGCTTCGTTTCGCTCTGGCTCATCCCCTTCCTGCGGCTCTGGCTTCCCTACGGCCTGCGCTGGAAATACAGCCTGATGACGCTCTTCGACGGGCTTTTGCGCTTCGTGCCGGCGCACGGGACGGCGAAGCATGTGACGGCGGTCAACGCGTTTCAGCTGGCGCAGGACTACGCGCCGCTGTCCTTTGCGAACACCCGCGTGGAGAACGTGCTGCGGGCGGCGAGCGTGGTCTGGCTGCTCGTCGCGGCGGCGCTGCTGCTGACACTGCTGTTTCTGTATATCATCACGGCGCGGGAGCTGCGCGGCGCGCCGATGTTTTCCGACCGCGTCACCGCGCCGATGGTCTTCGGCATCCTGCGGCCGCGCGTGCTCCTGCCGCTGCGTCTGCGGGAGGAGGACAACACCTATATTTTGCTGCACGAGCAGGCGCACATTCGCTATCGCGACAATCTCTGGCGGCTGCTTGGGCTTGTGACCTGCTGCGTGCACTGGTTTAACCCTTTGTGCTGGCTCTTCCTTCGGGCGTTCTTCGAGGACATCGAGCTGCGCTGCGACGAGGCGGCGCTGCGCGCCTGCGGCACGGAGCGACGGCGCGACTATGCCCGCGCGCTCCTGCGGGAGCAGGAGCAACGGAGCGTGTTTTCCGCCGCATTCGGCGGGGCGAAGCTGCGCGTGCGCGTCGCGCACATCCTGCAATACCGAAAGCTGTCCCTGTTTTCCACCCTTGCGCTGCTGCTGTTCTTCGCGCTGTGCGCGGCGGCGCTGCTGACGAATGGAGGTACTTGATGAAACGAATTGTGCTGATCCTGCTGCCGCTCCTGCTCCTGCTTGGCGGCTGCAAAAAACAAGCGGCGGTCGAAACGACCGCGCCGAAGGCGGTATCGTCCGAACCGGCGCAGGCGACCCTTCCCGAGGCGACGCTGCCGCCTGCCGTCGAGCTGACGCCGGAGATCGTCGCGCAGCGGGGCGGTTATGTCGCGGGGACGGACTACGGCAGGGCGAACTGGGACGCCTTCCGCCGCGCGGCGGAGGGCGGGAAGGACGCCTTTTTGGAGATCGTTACCCTCGGCGAGGACGGGGCGCTCTATCCGCGCAGTCTGTCGCACACGAAAGACGGCTACGTCTGCCTCGATCCGGAGCTGCCGGACGAGCGGCGCACATGGCGCTACCTGCGCCGCCTGTACGGTCTTGTCGGCGGCACGGAGAAAAAGCTCATGGTCTCCTATGTGCTGACGGACAGCCTCTCGCTGGACTTTGACACCTATTATAACAGCATTATTTCAAGCGACCTGAACGACAAGGCGCCCGCCTACGCCCTGCTCAGCTCGGAGATGCGCACGCTGCCGCTGCCCGCGCTCACACCCACCTACAGCGAGACCACCGCGCTCTCCTTCCGCGCCGCACGGGCGGAGACACCGGAGGCCTACGTGCAGAGGTTGCAGGACGAGGGCTTCACCCTGTTGGAAAGCGCACACTATAAAAATGACAACTACCGCTGCGATACATACGTTTTGCGGCACGACGACCTGCTTGTCCGCGTGGAGGGCAGCACATACTTCACGGTGCGCGTCACGCTCGACGCGCCGACGCTGCAAGACGGCGCGCTCGGCGCGCAGGAGGTCGAGGCGCTCTGCGCAAAGGCGCAGATCACGCCGCTGCTGCTGACGGAGCTTACGCCCGACGCGCTGTTCCCGCGCACCGGCGCGCAGCTCTTCTGTGCGGTCTGCCGCGAAACCGGCGAGGAGGGCGACGCCCTGCGGCGGGTCTACCTGCTGTGCGGGGAGAACGGCGTCCTGCCGCTCGAAGGGCTGCTGCTGCCCGAGGAGGTGCAGCCCGTCTGCGGCAATCTGGACGGCGACGGCGCGGACGAGATCGTGGTGTGGAGCTACGGCCCGACCTCCGGCCTCTTTACCGTCCGCCTGAGCGTCTATCGGATGCGCGGCGGTGTGCCCGAGGCGGTGACTGACGGCGTTTTTGTGGTAAACTATGCCCAGCGCTTCGCGCTGTGCGCCGAGCCGGACGGCGCGTTCCTGCGGCTGGACGACGAGCTGCTTCCCGTCAAGTTACAGGACGGAACACTGACAATGCCGCCGGTGCTGGAGCCTTGGGGTTGACAAGCGCGAAAAAAGCGGGTAGTATAAGAAAAAACCGCAAAAGGAGCGAATGCAACATGAGACCGATCCTGTTTCACCACGAGGGAGAAGACCATCTCCACGAGCATACCCACGCGCATGACCACGCGCAGCACGACTGCGCCGCCTGCACCAGCCACTGCGACCCGATGCAGGAGACCGCCGCGCTGATGGACTATATGGTCAAGCACAACACCGCGCACGCAAACGAGCTTGCCGCGCTTGCAAAGAAGGTCGACGAATTGGGCAACCACGCCGCCGCCGAGCAGATCCGCGCCGCCGTTTCCGAGTTTGAGAAGGGCAACCTCCGGCTCGCTGCGGTGCTCGCCAGCCTGCGATAAGGGGGAAGCGCTATGTGTCTTTCTACCGTTTACCGCGATCAGGTCAAGCCGGAGAACGTCGTGCTGGGCAATGTGATGAAGATCGAGTGCGACGGGGACATGGTGCTGCTGACCGACCTGATGGATCGTCAGGTCGCCGTCCACGGCTCGCTCGTGATGGCGAATCTTGTCGAGGGCTATGCCGTCGTCCGCGAAGCGAAGGAATAAGCCGCTTATCGTCACTGTGCACAAAAACGCGCCGGATTTTTCTCCGGCGCGTTTTCCTTTTTCATACTTTCTTAACAGACTTCGACGCCGCAGTATGGTATAATGAAGGCGTAAACAAGGCGGGGCGCGTCCCCGATCACCGATTGCTTTAGAAGGAAGGATCCTCTTGAACTTGCTCTTTTTCCTCACCCCGAAGGCAAACTGCTCCTATCTCTACGACGATTTCACGCTGCGGCAGGCGCTCGAGACCATGGAAAACGCAGGCTACACCGCACTGCCCATCATCCGCCGCGACGGCGCTTACTGCGGCGCGCTGACGGAGGGCGATCTGCTCTGGGCGGTCAAGAACCTGTGCTGTATGTCCATGCGCGATCTGGAAAACCACAACATCATGACCATCGCGCACCACAAGGATAACGTCCCCGTTTCCGTCACCACCGACATGAGTGAGCTGCTGCGCAAGGCAAGCGACCAGAATTTTGTCCCCGTGATCGACGATAAGGGCGACTTCATCGGCATCGTCACGCGGCGTGCCATCATGCGCTACTGGCTCGAGCAGTGCCGTGCGCTACAGGCCGTGTGATGGAGCTGCGCTGCATCGCTCAAAGAGAAGGCAAGCTCCTGTCGTTTCTGCGGCGGGAGCTTGCGCTCTCCTCCACACTGACCAAGCGGCTGAAGTACCAAAACGCTTACACGGTCAACGGCGCGCACGTCTTTACCGACCACACGGTGCGCGTCGGCGACGAGATCCGCGTCCGGCTGGAGGAGCCGACGCCGGTCTACCCGCCGGAGGACGCGCCGCTTTCGATCCTCTATGAGGACGAGGCTCTCATCGCCGTGGACAAGCCTGCGGGCATGATGGTGCACCCCTCCTCCGCACGCAACACCGGAACGCTGGCCAACCGTCTGACGGCATATTACCAAAAGACGGGGCAGGCGTGCGCCGTGCATCCGGTCTCGCGGCTCGACCGCGACACCTTCGGCGTCGTCCTGCTCGCCAAAAACGCGCACATCCACGCCCTGCTCTGCGCCGCCGCCAAGGACGGCGCGCTGCAAAAGGGCTACCACGCGCTGACCTTCGGCGCGCCGGAGGCGGACGAGGGGGTCTGGGACGCGCCGATCGCGCGCGCCTGCCCGCCGAGCCTTCTGCGCTGCGTGCGGCCGGACGGCAAGCCGTCGCGCACGCACTATGCCGTCCTGCGCCGCTTCGCGGACGGGCTTTCCCTGCTGCGTCTGCAGCCTCTGACGGGGCGGACGCATCAGCTCCGGCTGCACTGCGCCCATTTCGGCTGCCCCATCGTCGGCGACCCGCAGTACGGCGACGCGCCGTCCTTCGGACTGACCGCCCAGCAGCTGTGCGCCAAAACGCTGTCGCTGCCCCACCCGCTGACGGGCGCGCCGCTGGTTCTGCGCTCCGCGCAGGAGGTTTGGCTGCCGGAGTGAAATTTTACTTGTTTTTCGTTGAAAGCGGTTGTATAATGAGAAAAAATGGCACAGCGCCGTTTTACTGGGAGGTAATATCATGTTTGATCGCTTGATCGAAAAGCTGAAAACCGCACCGAAAAAGATCGTATTTACCGAGGGCAGCGACGAGCGCATCCTCTCGGCGACGGATCGCCTGAAAAAGGAAGGCTTCCTCACGCCGATCCTGATCGGAAACCCCGACGAGGTCAAGTCCGCCGCTGCGGCGGGCGGTTTTGACATCGAGGGCATTGAGATCTTAGACCCCGCCGCCTACGCCGGTATGGACGAAATGGTGGAAAAAATGGTCGCCCTGCGCAAGGGCAAGATGACGCCGGAGCAGTGCCGCGAGGCGCTCTCGCACGGCAACTATTTCGGCACGATGCTCGTCAAAATGGGGCTTGCCGACGCGCTGCTCGGCGGCGCGACCTCCACCGCCGATACCGTCCGTCCCGCGCTCCAGCTGGTGAAGACCAAGCCCGGCGCGCACCTCGTCTCTTCCTGCTTCATTCTGGTGCGCGGCGAGGAAAAGATCGCCATGGGCGACTGCGCCATCAACATTTCCTATGAAGATACGCTCGACAAGGAAGGAAACGTCGTCGTTTCCGCCGCCGATAAGCTCGCGGAGGTCGCCGTTGAGCTTGCCCGCTGCGCGCAGATGTTCGGCATCGACCCGCGTGTTGCTCTGCTGAGCTTCTCCACCAACGGCAGCGGCAAGGGCGGCACGGTGGCACTGTCGCAGGCAGCCACGCAGAAGGCAAAGGCGCTTGCGCCGGAGCTTGCCATTGACGGTGAAATGCAGTTTGACGCGGCGGTCTCCCCCGTCGTCGGTCAGCTCAAGTTCCCCGGCAGCAAGGTGGCCGGCCACGCCAATACATTCGTCTTCCCCTGCATCGAAGCGGGCAACATCGGCTATAAGATCGCGCAGCGTCTGGGCGGCTACGAAGCCTACGGCCCGATCCTGCTGGGTCTGAACGCGCCGATCAACGACCTCTCGCGCGGCTGCAACGCCGAAGAGGTCTACAAAATGGCGATCATCACCGCCGCACAGGCCTAAAGCCTCCGGCACAGCAGCGCGGCAAGGGAAATCTTCCCTTGCCGCGCTGTTGCTTATTAAAGAAATCGCTAAACCCCAAAACTTTCCCCCGTCAGGGGGACTTTTTTCCATTTGCATGGCGAAAAAGTTCGGCGGCTGCGGAAAAATTCCGCAGCCGCCGATTTTTTAGTAAACTACGACCGTCGTGCCGATGGGGAGCGTCTTCATGTACTTGGCATCCTCCACCTTCATGCGGATGCAGCCGTGCGAGGCGGGGTAGCCGAGCGTCCCGTCGAAGACGGTGCCGTTATAGTTAAACAGGATGGTGTGGAAGGCGATGTCGCTGTTAAACAGCGTCACGTTCGTCACATAGTAGTTATCGAAGTACCACGCGCCGCCGTCGGCATAGATGGCGAAGATACCGGCAGGCGTCGGGCAGTTATTCATGCCGGAGGAGCAGGGGAAGGTCTTAATCACCTTCCAGTTGCCCTGCGAGCCGCTGTAAACGATGACCTTCTGCGTGTAGCGGCTGATCCAGACCATGTAGTTCGTCTTGCTGGAGTAGCGCATCTGGTCAACAAAGCCTTCCTTCACGGCGTCGGAATAATCCAGATCGCCGTCGGTCGCTCCGGGGGGATCGTCGGGAATGTAGCAGTCCCAGCGATAGACCCAGCCCTTCGTCCCGTCGGCAAGCGAAACGTAGAACCAGTTGCCGGCCGGATGGAACTCGTTGTAGACGATGCTGTCCTTTTCCAGATAGCGGATGGGCGTGCCGTAGCCGCCTTCGGACTTGTAAAGCCCCGTGCGTTTCTTCACCGTGCAGGGCACAAGCTGCGTCTTGATGATCTTCAGCGCGTTTTCGTAGTCCTTGCCGTAGGTCTCATACCACGTGTTGTCCAGCTCGTCATAGGTCACGTCCAGCTTGCTGCCGCCGCCCTTGAGGATGAGCTTCTTCACATGACCCTTGCCGTCGAGCGTGACGTTCTTGCCGGCGACGGTGATCTCGTCGGCCGAGCCGACCAGCGTCAGCTTGGTCTCGGCGGCAAGCGTCGCCGTGCCGACGTGACCCGTCAGCGCAAGGCTGCCCGCACGCAGCGTGAGCGTGCCCGCGTCGCCGGTGAGCGTATGCGCGCCGGTCATAACGGTCAGCGTGTCGCAGCTTCCCGTGAAGGTAACGCCGCTGCCGGAGAGCCACAGCTCCGGCACCTCTGCGCTGACCGCTCCGCTGAGCGGCGCGCAGACGAGCTTCGCCGTTTTCAGGCCGCTCAAGTCGGCGCTGACCTTCTCGCCGCCGCGCAGCAGCACGGCGTCGCTGATCTGCCAGTCGGCGGCCTTGATGGAAGACAGCGCCTGACCGACGGTCAGCGTGCCCTGAAGCGTCAGCGTTTCCGGAAGCGCCTGCGTGCCGCGGTAGAGCACCCAGCCCTTGGCCGGAATGTCCTCGGGCTTGTCGGCGATGACGTCGAAGATGTTATACAGCAGCTGCGCGACCTCCGCGCGGGTGATGGAATTGCGCGGCTGGAAGGAGCCGTCGTCATAGCCGCCCACGAGCTTCTGCTTGCGCATGGCGCTGACGCTGTCGCGCGCGTAGTCGGAGATCTGACTGCCGTCGGTAAACTCCTGATAGGCGGTGCGGTCGGTGTCCACGATGCCGAAGGCGCGGCAGAGCACGACGACCGCCTGCTCGCGCGTAATGGCCGCGTTCGGCATCATCTCGGTGTCGGACACGCCGCCGAAGATGCCCGCCTTCACGGCGGCCGACAGCTCCTTTACGTACCATGCGCCTTCTAACACGTCGGTAAAGGCGCTGAGAGACGTCTCCTGCGTCGCGCCGAGCAGGCGCACGAGGACGGCGGCCATCTCCGCGCGGGTGATGTTGCTGCGCGGATTGAGATTGTGGTTTTCGTCACCGGCAAGAATGCCGTTTTCCACGGCGAACATCAGCGCGTCGCGGCTCCAGTCGTCGGGATAGACATATTCGATCTTCTCCGGCGTTTCCGGCTTCTCCGGCTCCCGCATGGGCGCGGCAAGGACGGACGAGGTCAGCAGGCACAGCGCGAGCAGCACAAGTACGATTCGTTTCATCTTTTGCATCCTTTCATTTTATCTGTAAATGTTCGCCTTCGGCGGGATTCCGCGCCGTTTAATCGAGGGAGAAGAAAGCGCAAAGCAGGCGGCAGATGGCGGCCTGATCCGCCGCGCCCATCAGCTCGCGCGCGGCGTGCATGGCAAGAATGGGAACGCCGATGTCCGCCGCAGGCATGGCAAACAGAGCAGAGGCCATCGAGCCGACGGTGCCGCCGCCGGGCAGATCCGCGCGGTTCATGAACGTTTGCAGCGCGATGCCGTTCTCGCGGCACAGGCCGCGCACGGCGGCTGCCGTCTGCGCCTCGGTGGAGTAGCGGGGGCTGAGCTTGAGCGCAACGCCCGCGCCAAGCAGCGGTGCGCGCACGCCGTCTGCAAGCTCCATGTGGTTCGGATGCGCCGCATGCGCCACGTCGCACGACAGGAAGAAGCCTCCCGTGCAGGCGTCAAGGTAAGCCGCGCGATCCATCCCGAGCGCCAGCGCGACCTTTTCCAGCACGACCGCCAGCGTCGCGCTGTCTGCGCCGTGGCGGGTGTTGCTGCCGATCTCTTCGTTGTCATAGAGCACGGCGACATTGATCTGGCTGCCCTGCGCCTGCGTAAGGCCATGCAGGCAGGCATGGACGGAGGTCAGGTTGTCCAGCCGCGGCGCAGAGAGCAGGTCGCCCTCAAAGCCGACGCGCTGCGCCTTCTCCGCGCAGTAGACGCACAGCTCGAAGGAAAGGATGTCCTCCGGCGCAACGTCGAGCCGCTCGGCGATCTTTTTTTGCAAATATCCGTCCTTTTCCCACGCGGCCTGCGCCGTGCGGCAGATGGGCAGCATATCCGTCTGCGGGAGCGTCGCCACACCCTTGTTGACCTCGCGGTTCATGTGGATGGCAAGCTCCGGAATGGTCAGCACCGGCGCGTCCCACGCAAGCAGCCGACGCTGCGGGTGCAGCGGGTCGTCGCCCTTGAGGAAGACCGCGCCAGCAAGCGAGAGCGGACGATCCATCCACGAGCGCAGGATCGCGCCGCCATACGGCTCTACGGCAAGCTTGCAGCAGCCGCCGGCGACCTGCTCCGGCGCGGGCTTGACGCGCATACAGGGCCAGTCGGTGTGCGCGGCGGCAACGCGGAAGCGCTTTGCCTCCTGACCGACGGTCAGCGCGATGAGCATCGTATCATTTGAAACATAGTATTTCCCGCCCCGCTCGACGGTAAACGGCGCGTCCGGCGCAAGCGCCGCAAAGCCCTGCGCCGCAAGGAAGTCCGCCGCCGCCTGCACGGTGTGCCACGGGGACAGTCCGCCGTCGAGCCATGTGCACAGGTCCTTTACATAGTCTGTCATTGCTTTGTCTCCATACCATAAGAAATGCTCCGTCCGCGCACCGCGGCGGCGCGCTTCGGGCTTCTTTGTTCAGTATACCATAGCGCGGCACGGGACGCAATGAAATTTGCCGAAAATTTGTGGAGAAAAGCGGTCTGTACAAACGGCGCAATTTGTGGTATAGTGAAAGTGTACAACCATTCTGCCGCTTCTGTGCGGCGACCTTGCGCCCGAACGGGCGACAAAGAAAGGGGCTTTTTACTATGGGACTTATCAAAGCAGGCATCGGCGCGATTGGCGGGACCCTTGCCGACCAGTGGAAGGAATTTTTCTATTGTGAAGCCATGCCCAGCGACGTTCTGATGCTCAAGGGCAAGAAGCAGATCTCCGGCCGCTCCTCGAACACCAAGGGGAATGACAACATCATCTCCAACGGTTCCGGCATCGCCGTCGCAGACGGCCAGTGCATGATCATTGTCGAGCAGGGCAAGGTCGTGGAGGTCTGCGCGGAGCCGGGTCAGTTTACTTACGACACCTCGAGCGAGCCGAGCATCTTTTCCGGCAAGCTCGGCCGCAGCATCCTCGACACCTTCAAGACCGTCGGCCGCCGCTTTGCCTACGGCGGCGACACCGGCAAGGATCAGCGCGTTTACTACTTCAATCTGAAGGAAATTCTGGACAACAAGTTCGGCACCGCCACGCCGATCTACTTCCGCGTGGTCGACCGCAACATCTCGCTCGACACCGACGTGTCGCTGCGCTGCAACGGCATCTATTCCTACCGCATCGCCGACCCGCTGCTGTTTTACACGAACGTCTGCGGCAACGTCAGCGACGAATACCGCCGCGGCGAGATCGACACCCAGCTCAAGACGGAGTTCATCAGCGCCTTGCAGCCCGCGCTTGCTAAGATCTCCGAGCTGGAGATCCGCCCCAGCGCGCTTCCGGCGCACGTGAACGAGCTGTGCGAGTGCATGAACCGCGAGCTGAGCAAAAAGTGGCGCGAGGTGCGCGGCATTGAGATCGTCTCCATTGCCATGAACCCCGTCTCCCTCTCTCCGGACGACGAAAAGCGCATCAAGGAGAAGCAGGATCTTGCCTCCTTCCGCGATCCCGGACTGGGCGCCGCCGCGCTGACGCAGGCGCAGGCCGCCGCGATGAAGGCCGCCGCGGAGAACAAGAACGGCGCGATGATGGGCTTTATGGGCATGGGCATGGCGCAGGCCGCCGGCGGCATCAACGCCCAGAACCTCTATGCCATGGCTGCCCAGCAGCAGCAACAGCAGCAGGCGCAGCCCGCCCCCGCTGCACCCGCAAAGCCCGCCGCCGCAGCGTGGACGTGTTCCTGCGGCGCGGTCAACGACGGGAAGTTCTGCATGGAGTGCGGCAAGCCCAAGCCCGCTGCGGTCGAGGGCTGGACGTGCTCCTGCGGCGCGGTGAATAAGGGCAAGTTCTGCTCCGAGTGCGGCAAACCCAAGCCCGCCGGAGAGCCGCTTTATCGCTGCGACAAGTGCGGCTGGGAGCCTGCCGACCCGAAGCACCCGCCCAAATTCTGTCCGGAATGCGGCGATGTGTTCGACGACAGAGACATCCGCTGAGGACTTAAAATGGAAGCAACACAACTGATTTATCAATGTCCCTGCTGCGGCGGCAAGATCGAGTTTGACAGCAAGCTGCAGCAGATGAAATGCCCGTTCTGCGACACGACCTTCGACGTCGCCACGCTGCGCGACTACGACGAGGTGCTCAAGCAGCAGGGCAAGCAGGAAGCGCCCAACTGGAGTCAGCAGGAAGAGCAGGCATGGACGGGCGAGGAGAACATGGCGGTCTTCACCTGCCAGACCTGCGGCGGCGAGCTGGTCACGGACGAAAACACGGCGGCCACCTCCTGCCCCTTCTGCGGCAATCCGGTCATTTTGAGCGGGCGCCTTGCGGGCGATCTCAAGCCCGATGTGGTCATCCCCTTCAAGCTGGACAAAAAGGCAGCCAAGGAGGCGCTCACGCGCCATTTCAAGGGCAAGCGCCTGCTGCCCAAGGCCTTCCGCAGCGAAAACCATCTGGACGAGGTCAAGGGCATCTATGTCCCGTACTGGCTCTTTGACGCCGACGCAGACGGCAACATCCGCTACCATGCCACACGCGTGCGCACGTGGAGCGACTCGAGAAACAATTACACCGAAACGACCCACTTCGCGCTCCTGCGCGCGGGCAGACTGGGCTTTGACCATGTGCCGGTCGACGGCTCTTCCAAAATGGCCGACGATCTGATGGAGTCGTTGGAGCCGTATTCCTATCAGGACGCGGTCGATTTCCAAACGGCCTACCTCTCCGGCTACCTTGCCGACCGCTACGATGTCAGCGCCGACGATTGCCGCAAGCGCGCCGACGAGCGCATCCGCCGCTCGACGGAGGACGCCTTCGCAGCGACGGCGAAGGGCTATGCCACCGTCGTGCCGGAGCACAGCACCGTCAACGTCCTCTCCGGCAAGGCCAAGTATGCCCTCTACCCCGTCTGGCTGCTCTCGACGAGCTGGAACGGGAAGAATTACCTCTTTGCCATGAACGGCCAGAGCGGAAAAATGGTCGGCGACCTGCCGATGGATAAGCGCGCCTACTGGAAATGGTTCGCGCTCTGGACGGCCATTCTCGGTGCGGTGAGCTTTGCGCTGCTGTGCCTGTTCCTGCGCTGAAGGGAGGGGAAGATATGAAACGTAAATTGTCTCTCATCCTGCTTTTGACGCTGCTGCTTTCCCTGCTGCTGCTCCCCGCGCACGCGGCGGAGGAGAAGACCCATCTGGTCGATCAGGCCGGTGTGCTCTCCGAGGCGGAGGCCTCCGAGCTGTCGGCGCTCCTTGCGAAAAAGAGCAAGGCTTGCGGCGCGGATCTGATCGTCGTGACCACCTTCGGCACGGACGGTCAGTCGCTGGAGGCCTATGCCGACGACTTCATGGACAACCGCAACTATGCCTCCGACGCTGTGCTGCTTCTGGTCGACGTCTCCACGGGGCAGCGCTGGATCTCCACCGGCGGCGACTGCGTCAAAGTTTTCGACGGCGAAGCCTTTGACGAGCTGGTCGGTGAGATCAGATCCGCGCTCGACGCGGAGGATTACGCGGCAGGCTTCCGCGCCTTTGCCGACTCCGCCTGCGATATCATCGAGGACGCGAACCGCTTCCCCTTCGGCCTGCTGCTCGCCTCGCTGGTGCTCGGCGCGCTGCTCGCATGGATCATCCCGATGAAGTACCTCAAGGGGCAGCTCAAGAGCGTCCGGCCGCAGGCCGCCGCGCAGGCCTATGTGCGCAGCGGCAGCCTGAACCTTTCGCAGAGCCGCGACCTGTTCCTTTACCGTAACGTCGTCGCCACGCCGAAGCCGAAGAGCAATTCCTCCTCCGGCGGCAGCGGCACGCACACCAGCTCTTCCGGCCGGACGCACGGAGGGAGGGGCTTCTGATGAAGCGTGTGATCTTCCTCCTGTGCGCGCTGCTCCTGCTCTGCTCCTGCGCCAAAAAGGCGACGGGCGGCGCGGCGGGGCGCGACGCGGAGATTGGGCAGCAGACGACAGACCGCGCGGCAATACCGGCACCGTCGACGGAAACGACCGAAGCAACGGAAGCGCCGTCCCCGACGCATTCGACGGAACCGACGCAGCCCGTCTCCCCCGCCGAGCCGATCTCGCCGGCCGAGCCGCTCGACCCGACGGTCGGGACGCGCTACCACCTTGCCTACGCGACGATCAACGGCAAGCAGGTCTATTCGGCCGATTTTGCGGAGGTCTATCTGGAGCTTCACCGCGACGGCACGGGGCTTGGCTTCCTGACCTCCCCCGAGCCGACGCACCTTGGCTGGGACGCAACGTCCGTCTGGGAAATCGGACTTGACGACGAGCGCTACCCCATGCACATCGACGGAACCACGCTCACCATCGAAATGGATGGCGGCGAAATGACTTTTGAGGCAGACTGATATGAAACGAATTTTACCGATCCTTTTGGCGCTGCTGCTCCTGACCGCCTGCGGCAAGAAGACGAGCGCGCCTGCCGCTACGCAGACGGAGCCTGCCAGCACGCAGGCCTACCTCCCCGAGCGCTATTATTTCTACAGCATGACGGCGGACGGGCAGACGCAGACGGTGGAGGACTTTGCGGCGATCGCAGAGGCGAACGACGAAACGTTCAACGACAGCGCGATGTATTTCGTGCTGAACGACGACGGCACGGCGCTGCTCAGCCTCGACGGCGAGACGCGCGAGATGCAGTGGCGAAACGGCCAGCTCTGGGAGAGCGAAGCGCCGGATCAGACCGTGCGCTTCACGCACAGCGACAGCGTCGTGACGATGGACTACGAGGGCGTCACGCTGGAGTTCCGCAAGCGCTGACCCTCCACGCACAGCCCCACGCACAGCCCCGCACCGATCAGCGGCGGCACGATCCCCCGTGCCGCCGCTGCAGACTGTCAAAAAAGTCCGTAACCGTCAAAA
>OIYV01001050.1_pt1 | contig 13832 bp, 4 predicted proteins | sample 1588251 | NCBI WGS metagenome assembly OIYV01 (sample SAMN03283282) | human gut metagenome | biome: human-associated habitat; material: feces | host: Homo sapiens | place: Peru | collected 2012
AGGCGGCGCCATTACAAGGGCAGCCGTTGCACAGATTTTATATAATTCGCTTGAGGTCAAGCTTCCGGAATATGCCGGCGGAACGGGCGATAATATTACAATGCAGATAGGTGACAGTACTGTCCTTTCAAACCTCGGGATAGAAAAGAAAAAAGGTATACTTACAGGGGCACCCGGTGTATCGACAAGCTCTAAGAAACCGCTTTCCAAAAATGAAATTGAAATTGACGGAGAGATATATTATTCAAACTTTACGGATTTGTCAAGCTATATTGGGCTTAAGGTAGAGTATTATATCTCAACAGGTGAAGAAAACGGCAGGAAAAAGGTTTATTATGTAGATGTAAGGCAGGAGTCGGACATTGTTATATATGCACAGGACGTTTCCGAAAAAAGCACTCTTCGCAACATTTATTACTATGCCGATAAAAAAGAACACAGCCAAAGCCTTTCAAGCGGCGCTCTGGCGATTATCTACAACGGAAGACCGATGGCAGCTTCGCAAATGAATGACGGTATATACCTTATAGAATCGGGAAAAATAACATTGCGTTCAAGTGAAAACAATTCAGTTTACGATACGGTAATTATAGAGGAGTATGAAACGTATGTTGTACTTTCCGTAAGTGATAAAAAAATATATGATGTGTTTGGCAGAAGCTTTGAATATGACCTTGACAGCACACAAAAAAGCTATCTGTTTTATAAAAACGGCGAACTTGCTTTGCCTACAGACTATAAGAGAAATGATGTTTTAAGCGTTTCAATAAGCGCCGACGGCGATTTTACGAAGGTTGTGGGCGTTGGAATGCAGACAGAAGCGGAGATAATTGCCAGGGAGGATGATTCATCCCGCGTAAGATATACTGTTTCCGATGACGGCGCACAACAGGAATTTCCGCTTGCAAAAAGCTTTTCCGATGCACTTGCGGCAAATCACAGCGATGCAAAAAAACTTGTTTTGGGTAATGACTTTGTTCTTTATATGAACGTTTTCGGCGAAATAGCATTTGCAGAAGAGATGGAAGAAAGCAAAAAAGAGCTTGAATACGGATTTTTGGTAGATGCGGGCGTTTCGGGGTCACTGGGTTCAACCCTTCAAATGCAGATTATGACAGAGGACAATAAGTTTAAGGTATTTGAAACAAGCGGAAAAAAGATTCGTTTCGGATATAATGACGGTAGCTCGTATTCTGTGGAAAGGCGGTCACCCGAAGAAATTTTATCTATAGTGGGGCAGGGTGAAGACTGCCGGCAGATTTTACAGTATGCGCTGGATGAAAACGGAAAGCTTAAAGAGGTTTATCTGGCAGATACAAGCGCCAATAACGAATATATATCAAAGGATCAAAACACCTTTGGCGGAACCTACAGCAACGGGCTTTTGGATCAGTATTGGTACATAGATGAAGAAACGGTGCTTTTTCACGTTCCGAACGAATTAAAATACCCCGAGCTTTTCAGGGCAACTAAGGCTATAGATTACCTCGAAAGCGGAAGCTCGACAAATATGACGCTTTACGATATAAAAAATCTGCATGTGGGCGCTATGGTTGTAACACCTGTCGTTGATACTTATTTTCTTCCGGAGGACGGAAATGAAATTGTGGTGGACAAGGTAAATTCTCCGGTTATGATTATAGAAAGCGTCGGCGGAACAGTCAATTCGGACGGTGCATCATATGCCGTTGTACGCGGATATGTCGGAAAAAAATATGTTGAAGAAATTATCCCCGACGACTATGCGCGTGACGTTTTTCGCCGCGGAGTAGTAATCCAGTACGAAACAAACCAGATTGTGCTTGACCGTGCATATTCTTCGGATTATGACAAAATGATAGCGTCATACGTTGTTTTGGCAGATTTGAGCGTTGAATCTCCGGTTTCTTTCATTTCGTGGAACTATGGAAATATAAGGGCACACAATGCCTCTATATGCACATCGGTGGGAACCGTTACAAGAAAGGATTTACCCTGCGTAATTGCAGATGTGGAGCGTAACGGTGCTTTAACAGAGGTTCCTTATGTATTAAACGGAGGAACTGTGGTGCTTACATACGATAAAGAGAAAAAAAAGGTCAGTGTATGCACACAGGAGGACATAAATATAGGAGACACTGTTTTCGTACGTCAAAGGCACAACAGTGTCAGAGAGATTATTATTGTCAAATAACGGAGGTGTGATATGAAAAAGCTGATTGCGCTGATTGTTGCTGTATGTATGCTGCCCGTAACGGGTGCTATGGCAGATGATACGCCGCAATTAAAATTATTGACAGACACCTGGTACACCTACGGTACGGATGATTTTGAAAACCTCGATATAAACGAAGGTGATACACTGTGGGATGTTGACGGCTGGACACCGCAGGCGAAACCAAAAAATAAAACAATGGATTCAACCCTGCAAAAGGACCCGCTTGATGCGGAAAATAAGGTTATGCGTATCAAGCGTACCGCAAAAAACACAAGTGCCAACGAGCGTATTTATAAGAGCTTTAATCACGAAGGACAGGTGATTAAGGCAACAGGGGATATAAGGGTTGGGTTTAGGTTTTTGGAAGATGACGCTTTGAACAAAAATCTTGCGTTCTCGCTTAAAACAAGCTCTTCCTCCGGCGATTACGGCGGCGGCGCCCCGGGCGACAGGCTGGTTTATCTGTATTTCGGCGGCGGTAAGGTCAGAGAGGACAGCGGAAATATTGTAGCGTCGTACGTTCAGAACGGAAGCTGGATAAGTGTCGATATTATCCTGAACACAAATCTTAAGAAATTCGATTTGTATATAAACGGAAACAAGGCAAACGGAGCGCCTCTGACATTTTTTAAAACAGATTCGGAGCCTATGGATATATCAAGAATTTGCTTTAATATAGACAGGTCGATAGATGTTCTTACAACAAAGTATATTGATGACATAAATATATGCCTTCAGACACCGCCTCCTGAAAATAAGCAGCTTAAAACCCTTGGCGACACATGGTACGATTGGGATACAGATGTTTTTGATGACATGGCGCTTACAGTGCCGACAGAGGATTCAATTTGGGGAACAGACGGATGGACGCCGCAGTCACGCCCCAATCCCAGAACAATGGACGCAAAGCTTTGGAAAGACCCGAAGGACGCTTCAAATATGGTTATGCAGCTGCAGCGCACTTCAAAAAATACAAGTGCAAATGAGCGTATATACAAAAGCTTTGAAAGAAACAAAAAAGTAATAAAAGCAACAGGTGATGTTAAGGCAAGTTTTCGCTTCCTTGAAACAGACGGTGCCGAAAAAAATCTTGCGTTCTCGCTTAAAACAAGTTCTTCCTCCGGCGATTACGGCGGCGGTGCACCGGGCGACAGGCTGGTGTATCTGTATTTCGGCGGCGGCAAGATAAGAGAAGACAGCGGTACACAGATAGCTTCATATCCGCAAAACGGTGAGTGGGTAAATGTTGATGTTATTTTAAACACGGAGCTTCGGCAGTTTGACATATACATAAACGGAAGCAAGGCAAATGATGCTGCAAGGACCTTTTTCAAAACGGATTCGGACCCCATGGATATATCAAGAATTTGCTTTAATATAGACAGGGGAATAGATGTACTTACAACGAAATACATAGATGATATTAAGCTTTCTCTTTTAACAAAGCCGGAGGACGAAACACCGCCGGACGAAGACGAAAAGACAAGCTTTTTACCCGGGCAGCACGTGTATGATTTTATGGATTTTGAAAAGGCTAAAGGCAAGGACTTGGGAAAATCCGTTGAAGGATGGGACAACTGGACATTGTCGACGATTCTTGTTGAGCCAACGCTTGCCTCAACAATTATTATAGATCCCGATGACCTTACAGGGAATTCCTATAAGGAAAGAAACAAGCTGCTTCAGCTTCACAGATTGGAAAAAAACACAACAACCAATGAACATGCGTGGTACATTTTAAAGGACGGACTGTATACAAGAAAGCTGACAGGAAAGATTAACCTTACGTTTAGGGTAAAACCGGTTAATTTCCCGAGCGGGTCGTTTAATTTCGGATTGCGAAATTCTTACTCAAACAGTGTACAGCTTGGTGAATATATGTTCAGAATAGATATAAATTCTTCAGGTGATATTTACTACGCTACGGAAAACGGTGATATGAAGCTTGCTGAAAAGGCTTTCCCAACCTCAGGATGGTCTGACGTCAGGCTTGAGGTCGACACAGAACAACGTGCGGGATGGCTGTATGTAAACGGTGAGAAAATAGGCACCGATCCGCTTAGGTATTACGTTCTCGGAACAGAGGACAAGTGGAATCACATTTCGATAGTACAGTTTGATATAAACAGATTCAGCAAAGACCAAAATAAAATTTACTTTGACGATATAGCAGTATGGAAAGACTGCACGCCGGAGGTGAAGGGTGCGTCGGATGAGCTTGCATGGGAAAATATAAGTACAGACAGCATAGATGGTGTGCGGCACAATTTGTCGCTGCCGGAGTCAATAGGCGAAGATTTTCGTGTAACATGGAGCAGCAGCGATGAAAATGCAATTAAATCAGACGGAACGGTTATATGCCGCTCATATACGCAGAATGTTACGCTTACTGCTGATATTGTGTATGATGACGGCGCAGAAGTTTATCAAAACGCCCACACAAAAAAGAAGTTTGATATTACGGTTTTACCGCAAATGGACGTCGATAAAACAAAACTTGTACAAGATATTGCAAATATTTATCTCACTGCGGACAAATTCACGGATGAGCCGGTTTCTGCAATAACGAAAGACCTTAAATTGCCGACCGATGGTCCCGACGGTGCCGTAATAGAGTGGAGCACGGGCGGCTCGCCTTACATAACGGAAAGCGGTGTTGTTACCCGCCCGGATTATTCACAGGGTGACGCTGAAGTTTCACTTAAGGCAACTGTCAGTATAGATGACGGGAACGGAACAATTGTGCAGGCAGAAAAGGAATTTTTACTTACGGTTAAAAGGCAGCTGTCTGACGAAGAGAAGGTTGCCGCTGCGAAAGATGCCGTGGTTTGGGAAAATATGAGTTACGAATCGCAGGACGAGCCTGTAACGCAAAACCTTGTGCTTCCGACAAAAGGGCTGTACGATGTGGACATCACGTGGCAATCGAGCGATCAGCGCGTTATGACCCCTGGCGGCGTACTTAAGAGAAGAGAGGAAGACAAAGCGGTAACCCTGACAGCAGCATTTTCATTGGGAACCGCAGCCGATACGAAAAACTTTGATTTTGTTGTAAAAATATCGCCCGAAGCAATGGCGCAGATTGAAGCAAACGATATAATAATTCAAAATGCGGATGCCGTAACCGATAATTTTACACTGCCGCTTACGGGAAGTCACTACGGCTTGACGATTAAATGGTCATCATCGAACACAGCATATGCAAAGGTGAAAAACGGCGGAAGCATAATTATTACACGTCCGGAATATGCGGACGGAGATAAGAATATAACCCTTACGGCAAAATTTCTTGTAGAGGGCGGCTCTGTTCTGATAAATTTCCCCATTACGGTTAAGGCACTTTTATCGGATACGGATATGGTTCAAAGCGTTTACGATGCTCTTACATGGGAAAGTATAAGCCTTGATACATACGACAATGTGTTTAGAAACCTGTCATTGCTTACTGATTTCGGCAATGGTGTAAAATGTGTGTGGAGCAGCAGCAATGAAAATGTTTTACTGCCTACAGGTGAGGTTATAAATCCGAATGTGGGAGAAAGTGATTGCAGCATTACGCTGAAAGCGCGTATTCAAAAGAATAATACATATTTGGAAAAGGTTTTTGATAACATAACGGTGAAGGCATTTTCATCCGATGAAGAGAAGATGAAAAAAGCCGCCGCAACGCTTATTTTCAGTGCATTTCACGATGAAGCGATAGATAATGTAACGAAAGACATTTCACTTCCGACGGTATGGAAATACGCAACAACAATATCGTGGAGCAGCAGCGGAGACGGCGCGGCGGTTATAAATTCGTCAACGGGGTCAAGCGCCAAGGTTTGCAGAGCAGACTTCGGAAAGGGCGATAAAACCGCACAGCTGAAAGCAATAATTACAGACGGTAAAATTTCAAAAGAAAAAACGTTTTATATTACCGTTAAGGAAGCGGAGGAATACAGCAATCTGTTTGTTCACGATTACGAATGGGCGGATGTCGGAACATATGAGTTTAAAAAAGAAAACGACTCTAATGAGTGGAGCTTCCCCGATACAACCAATGTGGATATGCTTATAGAAACGGACCCTCTTGACAGCAGCAACCAGGTATTTATGATGCGCAGACGTGCCGGCTTGTCACCGACAGGCAACGGGCAGATGTACTTCAGAAGTGAAAAGGGGCAGCTCGGAGAGCTTACCATGAGCGGAAGATTCTTTATGAATGATGTGTGCAGCACATATTTGTATGCGGAAGGACTTACGGGAACAGGCTCGCAGATACAAATATATTTTAATACGGACGGCACAGTAAAGTTTGTAGGTGCGCTTGACGAGGAAACACAATCTGTTACGGTAACGAAAGAGCCATATTATACAAGGGGAAAATGGGTGAATTTCCGTGTTGAAATGAATACAGAATCGCAGAAATACCACGTGTTTATTATAAATGATGACGGCACCGAGGTTTGTATCACCGCAAACGGGAGGCTTGTCAATGAACAAAGCGGAACAGATTTTGACTCTACAAAAGGAATAGGCTTTATTTACACATTTGATAAAACGCGGACACGCGATATAAAGGGATACCGTTTCACCCTTGAAGGCTCGGCAGTTTCGGAAGACAGTATTGTTTGTGTTGATGATATGCGCATTGACTACAGAGAATCTCACAGTGAAACACTGACAGAAGCTGCAATAAATTTTGAAAAGGAGCTTTTGGGGAAAACGGATCTTGCAAATGTAACGCAAGACATTGCTTTTCCGACCCCGAGTATGGGAGAAACTATAAAAATAAGCTCAAGCAATCCCAAGGCTTTGGATAAAAACGGAAAAGTAACGCCCGGAGAGCAGGATGAGAAGGTTATATTAACCGTAGAATTTTTATACGATGACAGAACGCTTGTCAAAACGTATGAGGTTACGGTAAAAAGCCTGTCCGCGGCTATAAAAACGGATGCGGATGCGGTAGCCGCCGACCTTAAATATGCTGTTGATACGCTTAACAATACCAATTTAAACAGTGTTACGGAAAATTTACCTTTTGTTCAAGGCAGATATGGCTCCGTGATAAACTACACAAGCGATAATGAACAGATAATAGCCGCAGACGGCAGTGTGACGCGCCCGAAAGGTGATACACCGGTTACTGTTACGATTACAGCGGAAAAAAATTCGGAAAGGTTAAGTCAGTCGGTAACTGTGATTGTAAAAGGCAGCGGGAACAACGCCGCAACACCTCCGTCAGGCGGGTCTTCATCCATTGTTTATATTCCGTCAGCCGGTAAGGGCAGCGAAACGGGCAATAATTCCTCTGTGGAAGGCACAATGCCGTTTACCGATGTTTCAAAGGATCACTGGGCATATGAATACATACTTAATTTATACAGGGAAGGATGTATTAACGGAAAGACGAAAACCTTATTTTCACCGGAGGAGCCTGTGCTAAGAGAAGAATTTGTTAAGATGGTTTGTGAATTTTTCAACCTGAAAAACAGCTCGCAGGACGTATCATTTACAGATGTTGACAAGACGGCGTGGTACTATAAATATATTTGCAGCGCTAAATATTTCGGAATAAGTAACGGAATTGGTGACGGAAGCTTCGGCATAGGAGAAACCATTACCAGACAGGATGCGGCAACAATTATATACAGAATTGCAATGTTGCGGCAGCTTGAGTTGAAAAAAGCACATTCAACCGTGGAATTTTCGGATTCGTCAGAAATAAGCGACTATGCAAAAGAGGCGGTCAGCGTACTTTCCTCTGCTGATATTTTGGCAGGAAATACAAACGGATGCTTCGAGCCGAATGTTGCTGCAACGCGCGCACAAGTAGCAAAAATTTTAAATTCATTCAGATAACAACAGTGTTATGCGGGGATGTAAAATTGTTTTTATATCCCCGCTTATTACCGAATTATTTAACAAGCAGAAAAGGAGCTGTAGCTGTATGCTGTTTAAGGCAGTGTCACTAAACGGAACATGGGAAATGAAATACACGGAGGAGGGTTACTGCTCCGAGGAGAACCCGTTTAAAAATATATCGGAAGAGGAAGACTTAGCCGGAACAGAGCCAAAAAGCATATGCGGTGATTTTATAGAAAATGCCGTTCCCGGATATTGGGAGGATATGACAGGGGCTTTTCAGATGGCGTCGTTTTACTCGAAATTAAGGTTTAACCCCGAATACGGCGTGCAAAAATATCCGATAGCGGGAAATCCGCCGGATATGGCACTGCCGAATATTACGGGTACGTTTTTCTATAGAAAAACATTTTCGTATTCAAAAACAAATGGCGATAAAACGCTTCATTTTGAGGGTGTGCAAAACAGCGTATCCGCATGGATTAACGATGTGTATTTAGGCAGGCACCTCGGCTACAGCACACCGTTTGAAATTAAAATTCCGGAGGAATGTATGACAGACGGTGAAAATACAATCGTGCTGTCTGTGTCAAACCATCGCCTTAAAGGATATATGGACGAGCCTGTATCGGGGCTTACGTCGCGCGCGGCGAACGAGTGCACCGGCGGCATTACCGGAGATGTGGAAATAAGAACGTATAAAAGCGAAATAAAGGATATTGCGGTTTTAATTTCTGAAGATTTAAAAAGCGCCGATGTTTATGCAGAGGGCAAAGCGCCGCTTTCATGGTTTGTATGCGATAAAAGCAAGGTTATTAAAAGCGGAACGGCAAACGGCGGCTTTTCATTTTCGACGGAAGGGCTAAAGCCTTGGTCACCGGAAGACCCCGTGCTTTACACATTAAAGATAAAGTGCGGAGAGGCGGAAACGGAAAGAAAGTTCGGCGTGCGCCGCCTTACTGCGGATAACGAAGCACTTTATCTTAACGGATATAAATATCTTCTCAGAGGTGCGTGCGAGCACTGCTATTTTCCGAAAACAATTCACCCCGTGCACGACAAAGCTTATTACCAAGCGGTTATAGAAAATCTGAAAAAGCTGGGGTTTAATTTTATAAGGTTTCACACATATGTTCCGCCGGAGGAATATATGCAGGCAGCCGATGAGCTGGGTATGCTTTTGCAGGTGGAATGCCCCAACAACACAACAAACCGCGAATGGAGAGAAATTGTGCGCTTTTGCAGACGGCACACATCGGTAATTATCTACTGCTGCGGAAACGAGCTTTTGATTGACGACCCGTTTATTGAATACCTGAAAGAGTGTGCAGCCGATGTTCATACCAATACGGACGCGCTGTTTGCCCCGATGAGCGCCATGCGCGGCATAGAATACTTCTGGTGCGAGCCGGAGCAGGAAAAAGAGCTTAAGGAAAAGCCCTTTAAGCACCATCCGCGCAGGCTTAAAGCCCTCGGTGAGTTTTGCGATGTTTACTGCACGTATCCAAACGGCGCGCACAGCTATTTTTCGCTCGGCTGTGAGCCGAAAAAAATTGACGAATATGCAAAGGTATATCAAAAACCGCGCTTAAGCCACGAAATATGTATAGACGGAACATATACGGATTTAAGCCTTAAGCGGCGTTACAAGGGGCTGCGTGTGGGTGAAACGCAAATGTTTTCCTCCATAGAAAAGCACCTTGAAGAAAAGGGAATACTGGACAAAGCGCCGGTTTATTTTAAAAATTCGTGCGAATGGCAAAGGCGCGTCAGAAAATTTTGCTTTGAAAATGTGCGGCTCAGCGGCAGTATATCGGGGTACGATTTTTTAGGACCTATTGATACGCACTGGCATACATTCGGGTATGACGTAGGTATGATGAATGAATTTTACGAGCTTAAGCCCGGCGAAACACTGAGAAACGTAAGAATGTACAATTCGGAATCGGTTATTCTTACGGACATCGGCAAAAAAAGAAACTATGAAGAGGGAGAGAGCTTTTGCTGCAATATTTTTGTGTCATATTACGGCAGAAAAACACTTAATAACGCCCGCCTTACAATAAGGCTTTTTGTGGGGGAAAGCACAGAAGAGTGCAGCGTGTACAGTATTAAAAAAATACAAAGCGGAGAAATTACGCCGCTTGCAGCATTTTCAAAAGCACTTCCGAAAACAGACAGACCGCAGAAAATGCGCCTGTATGCGTCATTGGACGGCGACGGCTTTTTTGCGGAGAATGAATGGGAGATGTACCTGTTCCCCAAAACAAAAAAGAAAATTCCGGAAAACACAGAAATTTTGTATAATGCGGAGGAGGAACAGCTCTTTTCACTGCTGGAGCAGGGAAAAAACATAGTGCTGTTCGGCGCAGAGCCGTTTGTAACCCTTCCGACAAGCTTTCGTATATCATTGGCAGGGCGAAGCTCGGGCAATTTGGCAACGGTAATTTACAAGCACCCGATTTTAAAGGATTTTCCGCACGAAGGATTTTGCGGATGGCAGTTTGCGGGAATGCTTGAGGGCGGCAGTGCTGTTTGCTTTGAAAGCGACAAAGCCGCGTTTTTGCCAATTATAGAGGTAGCATCCACACATAAATGCGCGGTAAGGCAGGCGGCGCTGTTTGAATACAGGGCAATAAACGGCAAAATCATAGTATGCGGTTTTAACCTTGGTGAAAAAGACCCCGGCGCAATGTACCTTAAAGAAAAAATAATTGAATATGCCGCGGGCGAAAGCTTTGCGCCCGAAAATTATATTGACAGGGAAACGCTTTTTTCACTTATACATACGGATGTAAAAAAGACGGCAGGAAATACAAATCTTGCATTTAACGCAAACGACAAAACAGCCGTAAGAAAAAAGCGGCACTAAACATCGGAGGAACCATATGGAAACAATATCATACATAGCATCATTTATTGCAACGGTTTTAAGCTTGTTGGAGCCGTTTAACAAAAAAATGAAAACCGTGTTGGTTTTTAGCTTCGTTGGGAACGTGTTGGTTGGTACAAGCTATATCCTGGTAGGGGGAATAAGCGGCAGCGCAATCTGTTTTGCGGCGGCAGTGCAGCTTCTTATAAACTACAGCTTTACGGTAAGGGGAAGGAAAATCCCTGCGGCTGTTATAGCTGTACACTCGGCGGCATTTTTGGCGGTTAATTTAATAACGTTTAAGGCGTGGTACGACGTTTTTGCGCTTATTGCCTCAATGCTTTTTGTGTTAAGCGTTGCGCAAAGCAATGCAAAATATTACCGTGCGATATATATACCTAACTGCCTGGTATGGATTGCGTATGATTTTATGGCAAAGGCGTACGGCAATCTTTTAACGCACATTGTCTTAACGATTGCGCTGCTGGGGGCAATTTTTGTGAGGGACAGAAAACACGGTTGACTAAAATGGAGAAAAGCAATATACTAAACATTGATGGGATTTTCACTGAGTTTGGAGGAAATTATGCGCAAGAAAGGTTTTGTGTTTAAAAATATAAGAGCAGGCAGGGAACAAAAAAATTTCACATTGTTTTTTGTGTGGTTGTTATCATACGTTTTTGTGCTTCTTATCCCCATACTTTCGTTTTTGGGCGGAATTTATGCTTATGAGAGAAACTACAGCAGGCATATAGACCAGTTTCACACGTCTCTTGTCACGGCAACTGCGTCCGGAATAAAAGAAATCCTTGTTGATATTAACGAGCTGCAATCTATGCTTTTGCTGCATAATCCAAATATTTATGAGGTTTTGTCGATAAATCAACCCAATTTGTACTACGGTTCAAAAGAGGTTATAAACTTTGTTTCGGACCTTTCGGTATACAAGACATATAAAAGCAACATTGATTTTATGTTTATATATGTAGAGGACACTGATATTATAATCCACGAAACGGGCGCATACGATTCTCACTATTTTTATAATATATATTTTAAAGGAACTGTTCCGTATGAAGAATGGAAAAAGCAGCTGTGTCAAAGCTATCACAACAATGCAAGGTATTTTTCCACCTCTGTCAGAATAAATGATAATTTAAAAGATGCGGTGTGTTTTCGCTCTACGCTTTCGCCATCGTCATTTATTGCAAAACCGCTTCGTTCCAATTTGTTTATTTTGGTTGATGAGGAACGTTTTTTCCGCAGTATAGATGTAGGTATAGATTATTGCGACACTTACATTTTTGACTCTCGCGGAAATACGCTTTTATACAACCTTAAAACAAGTGACCCGATTGTGCCAAAAAACCTCAGAGAACTTGCAAACAGTAAATCGGAAGTATCGCTAAAAATGCAGAACCTGAGTTTTCAGGCAACCGAAATGACAGTTGCACTGTTAATTCCTACAAAGCTTTTAAATAACGGGCTCACATCATCACGGATGATTGTAATAGGGCTGGTTGCGGTATGCCTTGCTCTTGCATCGCTTTTAATAACTTATTTTATGAAAAAGAATTATTCTCCGTTGGAGTCAATAATGTCGGGACTTAATATTCCCAAAGGGGACAGCCGCACGGAAATGGGGTCGCTTGGGGAACGTGTAAAACAGCTTTTTACAAGTAATGCCGCATTATCAAATACGATCAACGCACAAAGCTCACTGCTTCACGATTTCACATTAACACAGCTTTTAAGCGGGACTTTCGGAACTGCGCCCAGACCGGCGGAAAATATAAAGTACGTTTCGGAATTTGTGTATAAAAATTTTTTGGTTGTAATATTTTCGTGGAACAGCCTTGACAAAATGTTTGATGACGACTCGATAAGCAATAAAGAAAAAATAAACGAGATGTATTTTATCATAAAAAATATATTTGAAGAAGTGTTTACAGACGAAAAATCTGTTGCAAAGGTTGTCACATACGGAGAAATGCCGGTGTGTATTATAAACACAGACAAAGGCATACAAGACAACGAAAACGTATTTGAAGAAAAGGCTGCCTACGGCTGCGAAATTATCAAGAAAAACTTTTTGGTGAATATTGAATTTACCTTTTCTTCTTATTATGATTCTTTATATGAAATATCGTCTGCTTTTTCGGAGGCAAAACGTACTCTCAATTATAAAAACTCTTACAGTGCAACATTTTTGCAGCCCGAGAGACAAAGCAATGGTGAAGAAAATATTTATGACTATCCGATTGAATTAGAGGAAAAATTGACAAGCGCAATTTGCAGGGGTGACAGTATAACTGCGCAGAATGTTATATGCAGTATATTTGAAGTACTCGCTTCAAGCAAAGCAAGTCGCGAATACACAAACTGCATTATCGGTGCAATTGTTTCGACCCTAATGCGTATTCCCGCAAATTCAGAATCCAAAAAAAACTTTTTGAATTTAATGTCAAGTGATGACATTGAACATCGAAAAAACGTTATTCTTTCATATTTACAGGCTTTGTGCGATGAAAGTGCCGCTAAGGATGATCCGCCTGCATCACTGCCGGAAAAAGCCCTTAAATATGTGCTGGAAAACTATACAAGTGCAACACTCGGCGTAAACACTATAGCTGCATATTTCGGGGTATCATCGTTTTATCTTTCAAAGGTTTTTAAAGAGTCATACAGGCACACCCTTGTCGACTTTATCCATGAATATCGCCTTGAAAAGGCAACAGAGCTTATACGGTCAAATAAATATTCATTTGTTGAAATTTCGGAAATGCTGGGGTATAACCATATAAGAACCTTTAACCGTGTGTTCAAAAAGTACATTGGGGTAACGCCGTCAGAGTACAAGAAATCCATAACATAAAAATGAAAACGCAGCAAGCTGTTTGCTGCGTTTTCGTATTT